>Ga0210398_10005968_pt1 | contig 11284 bp, 5 predicted proteins | sample IncBWC4OmetaG_FD_161047 | JGI IMG/M metagenome (GOLD analysis project Ga0210398, IMG submission 161047) | Forest soil microbial communities from Barre Woods Harvard Forest LTER site, Petersham, Massachusetts, United States - Inc-BW-C-4-O | ecosystem: Environmental > Terrestrial > Soil >... | reverse complement strand
CGGAGGCGGTGATCATCGCATGCGTCTCGACCATGGTGCAGTGCTGGCCAAAGCGGGATGCAAAATTCAAACCCGAACAAATGCTGTTTAACGTAAGCATGATGGCGTTCGCGGCCAGCCTGGCCCACCTGACCTGGCATGCCGGAAGCCTGACTCATATGTCGGAACCGCTGATGCTGGCCCTGACCACCGCCGTGTTTTTCTTCGGACAAACAGCGCCGGTCGCAACGGTTATCACCCTGTCGAAAGGTGAGAGTCTGCACGGCACGTGGCATCGCACCTGGCTTTCGATTTCGGAGATGTCGTTCCCGTACTTCGTGCTAAGCGCGGGAGTTACGTCGATGATGAGCACGGTCAGCCATGTTTTCGGCTGGCAGACGGCGGTGATCCTGTTCCCGTTGATGTACGTGATCCATCGCTCGTACCGGCTGTATTTTGCCGGCGCGGCGCAGACCGAAAGCGCTCCCGCGATGTCGAGAGCGGCGAGAGCGGGAGCTTAACCGGCAATCGACCCACGACCGGCTAGTCCGGCTGGCCGCGGTTCGTAATAACGAGTGTAAATCGACTGGCGCTCCTCTTCCGCGGAGCGTCAGTCGCTCTTTGAAGGCCCCGAAGTCCTTGTCCTGCGCCGTCTCTCCCATAACATCCCAGTGCGTGGAAACAATAATTGTACAAACCCATGACAATTCCCTGACAATCCCCACGCCTATCCCTCCTACTATTGCGGCAATCCGCGGGCCTCAAACCTGTCGCGGAGAAAATCGGATCATGGACGCTGTTCCGCCCGCAATAAATCACCCAAGGAGAATCCACATGCAACGTTTCCTCAGTCCCACCTATGTTTTCTCAGCCCTGCTTGGGCTGGCGCTGGTCTTCATGTCCAGCTCCGCTCTGGCGCAATATCAAGCGGTAAATCTGGTTTCGGATCTTGCCGGAAAAGCGCTCCACCAGGATCCGTTATTGAAGAATCCGTGGGGCCTGGTCTACGCTCCCGGCGGCGCTTTCTGGGTCAGCGATGAAGCCAGTGGCTGGTCAACGCTCTACGATGGAAAGGGCGATCCGCAAAGCTTGCAGGTAGTCGTTCCTTCGGCGACGGGCTCCGGGGCGGGATCGCCGACGGGGATCGTTTACAACGGCTCGACGGAGTTTAAAATCGATACATGGACTTCGGTCTTTCTGTTCGCCACGCTCGATGGCACCATCCAGGGCTGGTCCGACTTCAACCCAAGCGCGTCGCTGATTGCGGTGACTTCGTCCGGTGCTGCTTACACCGGATTGGCAATCACCAGCAAGACGTCCGGAAATTCTTTGTTCGCGGCCGACGCGGCTAATAACAAAGTCGATATTTACGACGGCAACTTCAATCTGGTTTCGACGTTTACCGATCCTGCGATTCCGGCCGGCTTCGCTCCCTTCGGAATTCAGGACATCAACGGCAAAGTCTATATTTCCTACGCGGCCACCAACGGCGGCCCGGGCGGATACATCGATATAATGAGCGAGAGCGGAACCCTGGAAAAGCACTTCGCGCATGGCAAACCGCTCAACCAGGCCTGGGGATTCGCGGTGGCTCCGGCGAACTTCGGACCGCTCAGCAGCTCATTGCTGATCACCAACAACACCAGCACCGGCGGCATCAACGGCTACAACGTGACCACCGGCAAACTGGTGGGCACGATGATGAACACGGCCGGTAAAGCGCTCGCGATCAACGGCCTTTGGGGCATCGAATTCGGTGGCGGCACTTCTTCCAACGGGCAGAAGAACCAGCTCTTCTATACGGCTGGGCCGAACGATACCGACGGCTACTTTGGAGTGATCAGCTTCAAGTAGCTCGGTTTTGATGGGAAGAAACTACAGTGCCAAGGCCGCGTAAAAGCGGCCTTGGCAATTTTATTCTGGAGTATAAGGACGCTTTATACCGTCGTGCGCATCGCCGATCAGCGTTGATCGAACAGCGCGCTGCGCTCGATCCTCTCGCCTTTGAAGACAACCATAGAAATCCTCTCAGTGGCCGTTATATCTTCGAGCGGATTGCCATCGACGATCAAAAGATCGGCATCGTTGCCCGCAAGAATCGCACCAATTTTATTCTCTGCCTTGAGCAGGCGCGCGGCATTTGAAGTTGCAGCCTGGAGCGCGACTGCCGGCGAAATCCCGGCTTGAACCCACAGCTCCAACTCATGCTGCACCGTGGGCCCATGGATCACGAGAAGATTTCCGGCATCGCTGCCGGTCACAAGCGGTACTCCGTGGGCCTGCGCGCGTTTCAAATTGTCGATCGCGGTCGGCATATCGATCGGATACGACGCGATCGACTTGCGAATTGCCGCCCCTCCGGTGGAATTCAGCGCCTCTTCGGTTCCGCCGAGAAGTTCGGCGGGAGCGACCTGCTGCACCAGTGAACGCTTGAGTAGTGCATCTTTTCCCGCCGCAAAATCGCTGAAGGCTTCGCCGGCGCTAAGAGTAGGGTCATAAAACGTCCCCTGCTTAGCCATCTGCTCGAACAGAGCATCGGGAATCTTCTCCCGGAAGGATCCGTGCTCAATCGAGTTGGCCTGAGCCTGAACGGCGTCGGCTACGTCGCGCGCGTCCCCGGTGTGAACAGCGAGAGGCAAAGAACCCAAATGAGCCTGTTGCGCGATGGCGTCGAAGATTCCCGTATCAAGCCGGTTGAAAACACTGCCGCCGGCTCCCGCCTCGAGAATCGCCTTGATGCAGTCGACGCCACGTTCTTTCAGTTCATCCACCTGCTGCTTGGCTTGATCGCCGGTAGCGGGAAGGCGCAGGTTCTGCTTTTCGAGCGTGGAACGAAGAGTAGGCGGGAAATCTTTGAAGTATTCCGTGCCGTGTCCGCCCGCAGCGGTGAACAAGGGGCCACAGGTCTGCAGCTCCGCGCCCAGCATCTCACCGCTGTTTACGGTCGAGCGCACTTTGAGCACAGCGTCCAATCCGTCGCCGACGCTCCTTACCGTGGTCACGCCGCTATAGAGGTAGGCCGCGAGATTGCGCAGCATCGCTTTGTTGGCGTCGTACTTGCTCCAGTCTTCGTAAATGCCGCCAGGTGCTCCGAGATGCACATGGACGTCAATCAGGCCGGGAAGAATTGTCTTGCCGGCCGCTTCAACTGTTTCCGCATTTAATGTTTTCGGATCCGGAGCCTGACCGTCAAAGACCTGGGCGATCTTGCCCGCTCGCACCAGCACCGAGCCGTTTTCAATCACCTTGCCATCGCCGACAAAGATGCGCGCTCCGCGAATCAGGAAGGTATCGCCGCGAGCCAGTTGCCGATTGAGGATCTTTGTCTTCGCGATGCCGGTGCGGGCATGCATCTGCCAGAAGCCCAGGAGAAGAAACGGAGCAATCACCGCCGCCAGCCACAGCTTGGCTGCGGCGCGTATCTTCTCCCCTTTTTCCCAGCGAAAAAGTTTGTAGGAAATAAACAAGCCGACGGAAGCCGTCAGCAGCAGCGCCAGCGTGGGTTGGATATTCTGCGCAATGCCCTCGTTGCGCGCCAGCATGCTCTGAATGCCGATCACGAGATAAGTCGCCGGCACGAACTGAGTAATGACCAGCAGCCACGGCGGAAACATCGCCAGCGGGAAAGTCGCGCCGCTGAGGAACAGCATCGGCAGGTAGACGAGCTGTACCAGAAGCTGGCTCTCCTGCATCGAGTTGACGACCGACGCGAGAATCGCGCCGATGGCGCGAAACGCTACGATGGCAACGCTGACGAAGACCAGAATCGAAAGCAGCGACTGCGGCCACGGCATGCCATACAAATAATGCGCCAGCGCCAGAATCAGGATCACATTCGGCATGTAGAGGATCCAGCCGGTGACCACCGACGCAGCCAGCAGCGGACCGGGCGTAATCGGCGTGACTTTGTAGCGGCGCAGGATGTTGGCTTCGCGGTCCTGCACGGCTCGAATGCCCGCTCCGAAAAGGCCGTTGCCCAGGATCCCGATAATCAGCACCATGGCAATCACGATCGTCATAGCCGCGCCGCGCTCGGCGTGCATCGCCTGCCCAAAGATGAAGAAGAAGATCAGCGGAAAAAGATAGTTGAAGAAAATGACCGACTTCTGGCGCAAGGCCAGCTTCAGATTCAGCCCGATGAGTGCCTTGTAGCCTCTCATGCCCTGCCGACCCTCATTCGCGCAGGCTCTTTCCGGTGAGTTCAATGAAAACGTCTTCGAGGCTGGGCTGCTTCAGGCTGACATCGGTCAGTTCCAGGCCTTGCTGATCGATCCATTTCACTAAATCGACCAGCGTCGCAGCCGCACGGCGCGAGTGCACGGTGAGCGTGCGGCCATTGTGATCGAGTGCACTTTGCGTTGCCTGCGACCACGTCGGGCGGCTCTCGGGAAAGCTGGTCGCACAAGTCACGACAATGCTCGACGCATTACGGCTTTGTTGCTTCAGGCGCGCGGGAGTGTCAAGGGCAATGATTCGGCCTTCGTCGACAATCGCGACCCGGTCGCACAGGCGTTCGGCTTCTTCGATGTAGTGCGTGGTCATCAGAATTGTGCGGTGCTCACCCTTTAACTCTTCGAGCAGGGAATGAATCTCGACTCGCACCTGCGGATCGAGCCCGGTCGTTGGTTCGTCAAGAAAGATCAGTTGCGGATCGTTCACCAGGGCCAGAGCCAGAGCCAACCGCTGTTTCTGCCCGCCGGAAAGCGTGTCGTAGAAAGCGTCGCGCTTTTCTTCAAGCTGCAAGCGGCCGAGCAACCTGCTCAGATCGACGTGGCGACTGTAGAAAGATGCAAAAACATGCATAGCCTCATGCACGCGCACCTTTTCGGGCAGATTCGTGGCCTGCAGACAAACGCCAATTCGATCTTTGAGTTGCTGCCTCTGCTTGTCGGGGTCGAAGCCCAGGACAGTGACTTGCCCTCCGGTGCGAGGCCGCAGCCCCTCGAGAATCTCGACGGTCGTGGTTTTTCCGGCGCCGTTCGGGCCAAGCAGGCCAAAGACTTCTCCCGGCTGGATTTCGAAGTCGATTCCCTTCACGGCGTGGACATCGCCATAGGACTTGGTCAGTCCCCGGACGGAGATGGCTGGCGAAGCGGCACTCATGGCGGACTGTCAGGCTATCTGAGAACAGGGGGCAAGTCAAAAAGCGTTCATTCGGGAGTCGATTGACCGTTGCATGCGAACGGAAGGCCGCACAATTCGAAATTGATACCTCGTTCCTCTTCTGGTTCGTCCCTGGCACTATTGGGCAGGTCACTGCCGCATCGTGCCATTGTCAATACGACCCGGTGGAGTGAGTATGGTCGTGGCAAGGGGAGTTACCAAAGTTCTCAGGACGGCAAATGCAAGCTGCAAGCTACAAAGCGCGAGGGCTGAACGCGGGGCAGATGGGGAAACCGCGGAACGCCGACCGGCAGTCGCCACAACTCTTGATGGCGCTCGCTTTGTTGCTGGTCCTCTTGACGGTGGTCGTAGCAAGAAATCGCGATTTCTGGTTCGGCACCGATGAAGTTGCCGACTCCGATTCCTCAGTTTCCCAAAGCGTTGCGACCGCCAAACCAGCCGTCGCACCTACGAAAAACGTGGAGACGACAGTAGCACCCTCTCCGGTTGCAAAAATTGAGCACACCGCGAAGGCGGCCAGCAGGCCAGCGGACGTCAAGCCAGACACCAAATCAGAAACCAAGCCGATTGAACAAGCGGACGCCGCCAACAACTCCCCGGTCGTCGCCACCAATCGCGTGGCGCTTCCGCCGTTGGATGTTGAAGTAGTTGCGGGCGATAAGCACAGCACGATTCATCCCGGCAGCAACGTCACGGTTGCGCAGATCACGGACAGTCCGAGCCATTCCGCCGATGCACCCGCAGCAAGCCTGGCGGTCAACGCCGCGCAGCGCGAGCATCTTTCACCCGCAGCCGCCCCTGAATTACGCAGTGCGGTCGATACAAGCTATCCCGCGCTCGGACTTCATTCGAATGTGCAGGGCTCGGTGGTGCTGGAAGCGGTCGTCGCCGCCGATGGATCGGTCGAAGGCCTTCGGGTTCTAAGCGGTCCTTCCATCCTTAGCGCAGCGGCGCAACAGGCAGTACGCCAGTGGCGCTTCAAACCCTACATGCAGAATGGCCAGCCGGTCGAGACCAAAGCCCGCATTACCGTCAACTTCTCGATTCACGTCTCCGGCAATCAGGCGTCGGCTAGCTAAAGGATCCGTAAGCGCAATCTGCTCACGTACCACTCAAGGGCCATTCACAAAAACCCCACGAATCGGTAATACTCACGATACTGTTCGATTCCTCCCAGAGTTGTTTTTGCCAGCCAAGGCAAGTCTCAAGTTAATTGCGGAGTGTTGATGATCGGAATTCGGCGCTCTTTCCTGACCCTTGCTTTCGCTATGTGGGCTTTTCTGCCTGCATTTTCCCAAAATGTGGTGCTGAGCCCGGCCAGGGTCTCATTCGGAAACCAGATCGAGGGCACGACCGGCTCCGTCCACAATGTCACTCTGAAAAACGGGCAACGTACCGCGATCACGATCACGAGCATTGCAACCAGCCTGCCTGACTATGCGACTACCAATAACTGCCCGGTCAGCCCTGCCACGCTGGCTCCAGCGGCGAGTTGCACCGTCTCGATAACGTTCACGCCAGCCGCTCTGGGCACGCGAACCGCGATTCTTACAGTTACCGACAGCGGATCTTCCAGCCCGCAAACCTCGACACTGAACGGTGTCGGCACCGCGCCTTCTCTTCTTTCGATCGCAGTCGCACCGACCACCGCCTCAGTGATTGCGGGCTACACGCAACAGTTCACTGCCACGGGAACTTACAACAACGGTACAACGCAAAACCTGAGCGGCACCGCCGCATGGAGTTCATCGAAGGCCGCGGTAGCAACCGTGAACGGCAGTGGTTTAGCAATCTCCGTGGCAAAGGGAGCGGCGACGATCAAGGCCAAGGTCGGCTCGGTGAGTGGCTCTGCGTCGTTAACCGTCACAGCTTCGGTGTTGACTTCGATTTCCATCGCGCCGAATCCGGCTTCCATCGGCATCGGCGCTACGCAACAGTTCAGCGCCACGGGAATCTATAGCAACGGCACAACGCAGAATCTGACCGGCACGGCAAAGTGGAGTTCGTCGGCGGCCACCGTCGCAACCGTGGCCAGCGGTGGCCTCGCAACCGGCGTTGCCCAGGGCAGCGCTACAATCTCAGCGAAGCAAGGCGGAATCACCGCGTCTGCCACACTTACGGTCGGATCCCCGCTGCTGACCTCGATTTCAGTCACGCCGGCAACGCCATCGATTGCAGCCGGAACCACCCAGCAATTCACTGCGACAGGAACCTACACCGATGGCAGCACGCAAAATCTGACCGGCACCGTGAATTGGAGTTCCTCGGCCACAACCGTTGCCACGATCGCCGCTGGAGGTTTGGCAACTGGAACAGCCGCTGGCACGGCAAGCATTACGGCCACTTCAGGCTCGGTCAGCGGGTCGGCTACTCTCACCGTCGGACCGCCTTCGCTGGTGTCCATCGCAGTCACTCCAGCCAGCCCATCGTTCGCTCTAGGAACGACACAGCAATTTACCGCGACGGGAACCTACACCGATGGCAGCACTCTCAACCTGACCAGCACAGTTACGTGGAGCACAGCCAACAGCGCCATCGCCACGATCAATTCGCAGGGACTCGCGACCAGCGCGGCTCTGGGCACCACCGGCGTTACCGCAACCTCAGGCGCAATTTCCGGCTCTGCAACTTTGACGGTCACGGCAGCCGTTGTGGTTTCGATTGCAGTGACACCGGCGGTCCCAACGATTTCCCTCGGAACGACGCAGCAATTTACCGCAACCGGCACCTACACCGATGGCAGCACCCAGGCTATCACCGACACCGTGCAATGGAGTTCCGACGCACCCACAGTAGCGACGATCAGCAATGCCGCCGGTGCGCAAGGTTTGGCCACTTCCGTGGGGCCAGGTACAGCGAACGTTTCGGCGACCTCAGGAACGGTGAATGGATCGACCGCGCTTACAGTCACCTCCGCTGCCCTGGTGTCGATCGCCATCACACCCGCCACGCCGTCGCTGGCGCTGGGCACGATGCAGCAGTTCAAGGCTACCGGCACTTTTTCTGACGGCAGCACGCAGAACTTAACCGGCACCGTCACATGGACGTCAGATACACCCTCGAGCGCCACCATCAATAACAGCGGACTGGCCACCATGGTCGGCGTTGGCACGGCCACCATCACAGCCACATCGGGCAGCATCGGCGGGTCGACACTTCTCACGGTTACTCCCACGACGCTGGTCTCGATCGCGATTAGCCCACCGTCAGCCACTATTCCTTTGGGCGTAACGCAACAATTCACCGCCACGGGCACCTTCACGGATGGCACGACCCAGGACGTGACACAGTCCGGCCAATGGAGTTCAACGGTCGCTACCGTCGCCACGATCAGCAATACCGCCGGCACAAATGGCCTCGCGACCACTCTCGGCACAGGCACAACCACGATCGGCATTAGTTCGGGCGGAGTGAGCGCCTCCGCATCGCTCGTGGTAAATCCGGCGGCGTTAGTTTCAATCGCAATTTCTCCCCAGGCGCCGGCGATTGCCTTGGGCGCGACCCAGCAGTTCACGGCTACAGGAACCTACACCGACGGCAGCACGCAAAACGTAACTTCGATCGTCACCTGGAGTTCGTCGCTGTCGGCTGTCGCAATCATCGGCAACAGTGCCGGCAGCTACGGCCTGGCCACAAGTTCCGGACAGGGCACTTCTACCATCACCGCCGCTTCGGGCACGGTGTCGTCTTCCACAACGATCACGGTGGGAACCGCATCGCTGGTATCGATTGCGCTCTCACCCGCTAATACCTACGTTCCCGTCGGAGGCAGCGAGCAGTTCACGGCCACAGGAACCTACACCGACGGCAGCACGCAAAATTTAACCAGCACTGCCAGTTGGAGTTCTTCGTCGTCATCCGCAACGGTGAACGGCGGACTCGCGGTGGGCGTTTCCGCAGGGATGACTTCTATCACCGCCTCGTCAGGGAGCGTCAGCGGCTCGGCGACTCTCGCGGTTGGCCCCCAAGGACTGCCCTTGGGCACGGTGTCAGGCGTCACGCAAATCACGTGTCCCACCGAACCGTTCGACAGCGCGTGGGTTTCGGAAGTAAATAATGGGCCGCCGGTAGCCATCTGTTACTCGGCAACGGTAAGCTGTCCGAATCTGCCAGACCTCGGACTTACCTACGGAGTCGCGACACCCGGCGGCATCTCGAACGGAACTGTGGTATTCGTGAGCCCCAAGGGCGGCGAGACACCGGTCGGCGGAAATCTCGCGACCAACATCCCTTACGAGGTTTACCACGCAAACTACCAGACCGTGCAGATGGCCTGGGACACAGATTGGCGCGACGGGGCAATCGGTGGAGGCTATTTCAAGAGCGCCGCTTGCCGCGAGGCGACGATGCTGAACTACTTCAACACGACTTATTACCAAGCCGCGGTAAATTCCGCGACGGCCGGAAGCTGCGCCATAAGTTATTCAGGCGGAGCTTCAGGATTGGCTTATTCGCTGACCTATTACGGAGCGAACTACCTCGACAAAGCAACCTTCGTCTCCGGCCCTCACTATGGCAATTTGGTGGAGGGTTGCGTGCCATCGTCTCCGCCAATCAGCATTTGTCCCTCGAGCGACGGCGTGACGTATCCGATGGGCTGCAATACGCTTTCCGGCACCTGGACTGAGTCCGGGTTGTACACCGGCGAAGCCGCCAACCAACTCGGCGGCCAGATCGGCAGCGAGCCTCCGTGCGATGCCTCCTGGCACGCATACACCGCGCAGGACGAACTGAACCTCACGGCGGACTCTCTGGTCGATGATGCCGGCGATTCCAACTTTACTTATCCGCAGACCGCCGTCTCCGCTTTTGAATGTGACGATGACCAGAACTGGAACAACCCCAGCGAAACCCAGGGCTGGGAATATCTCTCGCAGATTTCGAGTCCGGCACAGGTCGCCGCCGGATGCAACTATGCAAATACTCTGGACCAGAATGCCTGCATGGTGATCAATCGAGTCTACGGATGCCAGACGGTCGAGGCGGCTTACTCTGGTTATGTCTGCGTCGGGAACACATGCCCGGTATGCAGCGGCAACCCGCCCTCTTGCACATGTGGCGGATCGGCATGCTCAGGCAACTTCGCCGACCAGGCAGCGCTGCTGGCCGATTTTGAAGATCCCGTAAACGGATGTATCAAACGTCATTAGAAAACAGCGCCACCGACTATCCTCAACATCTGCTTCCACTTCTATTTCACGTCCGGGTTACCGTGCAACGGATACAAGCTCTACTGTCGCTACTAGTAATACAAATGCCTCTAATATTCTCTTTTGGAGTCTTTAGTCTGTTGCGGGACAATCCGGAAATAATCGATACTAACGCTCAAGCAAGACCTCCCCTTTTGAGTGGCGACGAGCCGTCAACCACAATCAAAATGAGTCGCCTGTGTTTACCGCTCAATTTGCCAGGCGACAATTTTGCAGTGAAATGAAGTTGCTGAAACAAAACTCAGGACTCTTTTGCCCTCGATGAGATTCTTAATCATGTTCCGGAAAAATTATTACTTTGCAGGCCTGTTCGGAATCATCTGCGCGGTTCTTCTCAGCACGGCGAGCGCGCAAACCATCACGCCGGTTCTCACCCAGCACAACGACAACGCGCGCACAGGACAATATTTGACGGAGACGACCCTCACTCCCCAGAACGTGAAGTCCTCATCGTTCGGGAAAGTATTCTCGTTCGCGGTCGATGGCCAAATCTATGCCCAGCCGCTTTATGTTCCCAACGTGAAGATTCCCAGCAAAGGGAATCACAATGTTGTTTATGTGGTGACGGAAAACGACAGTGTGTACGCTTTCGATGCGGATCTGAAGTCGACGACCCCGCTGTGGCATTCAAGCCTGATCAATCCTGCCAATGGTATTGTGCCCGTGCCCTGCGGCACCGACGGCAGCACCACAGAGATCAGCTGCAATGTTTTCCCCTACTACGGCATCACCGGAACTCCTGTCATCAATCTCACCGCGCAAAGTCCGGCTGCGGGAGTAATGTACTTCGTCGCACGAACCGCGGAAACCGTGAGCGGGGTCACTTCTTATTACCAGCGACTGCACGCCGTCGATATCACCACCGGCGCAGAAGAATCCGGAAGTCCGGTCGTAATTCGGGGAAGCGTACCGGGAGTTGGCGCCGGCAGCACCGGAGGCGAGGTTCCCTTCGATCCGCTTGCCGATATCCA
>Ga0210398_10005967_pt1 | contig 11285 bp, 5 predicted proteins | sample IncBWC4OmetaG_FD_161047 | JGI IMG/M metagenome (GOLD analysis project Ga0210398, IMG submission 161047) | Forest soil microbial communities from Barre Woods Harvard Forest LTER site, Petersham, Massachusetts, United States - Inc-BW-C-4-O | ecosystem: Environmental > Terrestrial > Soil >... | reverse complement strand
CCGCCACGACCGGGCGCCGGCCGGCGAGCCGGTCTGGGCGACGTCGCCGACCACGGTCAGCGACCGGGCCGGGTTGCGGCGCAGCACCATCCGCCAGGCCATCGCGGACAGCTCCTGCGCCTCGTCGATGATCACGTGCCCGTAGGCCCAGGACCGGTCGGCCTCGGCGCGCTCGGCCGTGGAGAGGGCCGGGCCGCTGTCCCGGTTCCAGGCGGCGAGCGTGTCCGCGTCCACCAGGCCGAGGTCGGCGATGTCCGTGATCTCCAGCACCTCGGCGGCGTACTTCGCCTCGAGGCGCTGGGCGCGTTCGAGCGCGCGTCGCGCCGCCCGCTGCTCCGAGTCGTCCACGCCGAGCAGCTCGGCGGCCTCATCGAGCAGGGGGACGTCCGCCACCGTCCAGGCGGAGGGGGAGGCTGGACGTGAAAGCAGCGTACGTTCCGGATCACTCAGAACAGCACCGGCGGCCAAGCGGATCGCTTGCTCGGACCCCAGCAAGCCGGCGACCAGCTGCTGGGGAGTCAGCAGCGGCCACAGCGCGTCCAGGGCGGTGCGGACCCCCGGCTCCTCCCACAGGCGTTCGCGGGCGAACGGCACGTCCTCTTCGGCGAACGGGCGGTCGAGCAGCCGGGCCTCCGTCCAGGCCAGCTCGGTGAGCAGCTCGGTGACGAACAGCTTGCGGGCCACGTTGTGCGGCCTCCGCAGCGACCGGGCGCGGTCGCGGGCGCGCAGGATCGTGTCGCGCCGCAGCGGGATGCCCACCCCGTCGGCGTCGACGGTCAGGTCGTCCTCCGGCGCCCGCTGGCGGTCGCGCACCGCCTGGCGCAGGACCGCGGCCATCCGCTCGTCGCCCTTCACGACCGCGGCGGGGTCATGGGTGTCGGTGGCGCGCAGGCCGGGGAACAGTTCGCCGAGCGTGTGCAGCACCACGTCGGTCTCGCCCAGGCTCGGGAGGACCTGGCTGATGTAGCGGAGGAAGGTGGCGTTCGGGCCGATGACGAGGACGCCGCGGCGCTCGAGCACGCGGCGGTGCGTGTAGAGCAGGTAGGCGGCGCGGTGCAGCGCGGCGACCGTCTTGCCCGTGCCGGGGCCGCCCTGGACGACGAGGACGCCCGCGAGGTCTGACCTGATCACCCGGTCCTGCTCGGCCTGGATGGTCGCCACCACGTCGGCCATCCGGCCGGTGCGGGCGCTGCTGACCGCGGCGATCAGGGCCGCCTCGCCTGACAGGTTCTGCCGGTCGGTGTCGGAGAGCTTGTCGAGGTTGAACACCTCGTCGTCGACGCCGGTCACCTGGCGGTTCCTGGTGTAGATGTGACGCCGCCGGACCAGGCCGTTCGGGCTGCCCGGCGTCGCCGCGTAGAAGGGGCGCGCGGCCGGGGCGCGCCAGTCGATCAGCTTCAGCTCGTAATCGTCGTCGCGCAGGCCGATCCGGCCGATGTACAGCGTCTGCTTGTCGTCGTCGTCGGTGCGGCCGAAGCACAACCCGCGTTCGGTGTTGTTGAGCTGGGTAATCCTCCGCTCGTACTCGGCGGCGGAGACGTCGCGCTCCAGCCGCGCCTGGTGCGTGCCGCCAGGGGATCCCTGCGCGCGGATGTCCTGCAATGCCCGATCACTCCGCTCGCGGGCCGCATCCAGCAGGGCGTAGAGCATCGTCACATACGCCTGTTCTTCCCTGACCGGGGCGGCCGCCGATCCCGCGCCGTTCGCGGCTTTCGCGCCATTGCCATTCATTTCTCCGCCGACGCTTTTGGTGCTTTCAGCGCTTTCAGCGCTTTCAGCGCTTTTGGCTTCGCCGGGACCATTCCTGGTTTGACCAAATGCCATTTTGCTTGTTATACTCCTCATGCCGACGCATTAGGCATTCTTTGTTCATGCAGACGGATTGTCTAGCATAACACAAGCCCGCTGGCGCGAGGAAAGGGACCGCTGCCGCGACGCGCGCAATTTGTTCGTAACGTCCGCGCCATAAGCGTGCGACTACCCTGAGCTTGCTCCTTTGCTCCCGTCGGTCCCTTCGGCGCGCCGGGGAGGCGGTCTGGGCGCTATCGACCCGGTTGCCTAGGATGTACAACCACAGCAGTGAGGAGCTAATGACGATGCCTGAGCGCGTGGAGATCACCGGACCTGCCGGCGACCGGTACGACGAGATTCTGTCCCCCAAGGCGCTGGAGCTGCTGGTCGCGCTCCATGACGAGCTCGGCGGCCGCCGGGCGGACCTGCTCGCGGCGCGGCGCCGCAGGCAGGCCGAGCTGAGCGGCGGGGCGATGTTCGACTTCCTGCCGGCCACCGCGGACATCCGGTCGGATGCGTCGTGGCGGGTCGCGCCGCCCGCGACCGGACTTGTCGACCGGCGGGTCGAGATCACCGGGCCGACCGACAGGAAGATGACGATCAACGCGCTCAATTCCGGCGCCAACGTCTGGCTGGCCGACTTCGAGGACGCCAACACGCCGCTGTGGTCGAACATGATCGAGGGGCAGCTCAACCTGGCAGACGCGCTTGACCGGACGATCGACTTCACGCAGGACGGCAAGGCGTATGCCTTGCGGCCGGACGAGGAACTCGCCACGATCGTCGTCCGCCCGCGCGGCTGGCACCTGCCGGAGAAGCACATCCTCATCGACGGCGAGCGCGCCTCGGGCAGCCTGACCGACTTCGCGCTGTACATGGTGGCGTCTGCGCAAAAGCAGCTGGACAAGGGCAAGGGTCCGTACTTCTACCTGGCGAAGACGGAGTCGCACCTCGAGGCCCGGCTGTGGAACGACGCGTTCAACATCGCCCAGGACTCCCTCGGCATCCCCCGCGGCACCATTCGCGCCACCGTGCTGATCGAGACGATCCCGGCCGCGTTCGAGATGGAGGAGATCCTCTACGAGCTGCGCTCGCACAGTGCGGGTCTCAATGCCGGCCGGTGGGACTACCTGTTCTCCATCATCAAGAAGTTCCGCACCCGCGGCCGCGACTTCGTGCTCCCCGAGCGCAACGCCGTCACCATGACCGCCCCGTTCATGCGCGCCTACACGGAGCTGCTCGTGAAGACGTGCCATGCGCGGGGCGCGCACGCCATGGGCGGCATGGCCGCGTTCATCCCGTCCCGCCGCGACCCCGAGGTCAACGCCGTCGCTTTGCAGAAGGTCCGCGACGACAAGACCCGCGAGTCCAACGACGGCTTCGACGGATCCTGGGTCGCCCACCCGGACCTGGTGCCGATCTGCAAGGAAGTCTTCGACGCCAAGCTCGGCGACCGGCCGAACCAGCTGGACCGGCAGCGCCCGGAGGTCTCCGTCACCGCCGAGGACCTGCTCGCGGTGTCGAAGACGCCCGGCGGCATCACCGAGGCCGGGCTGCGGAACAACATCAGCGTCGGCCTCCAGTACCTCGCCACCTGGCTCGGCGGCAACGGCGCGGTCGCCATCTTCAACCTCATGGAGGACGCGGCCACCGCGGAGATCTCGCGCTCCCAGGTCTGGCAGTGGATCCACAACGACGTCACCCTCGACGACGGCCCCCTCGTGACAAGGGACCTCGTGGAGCGCATGATCGATGAGGAGCTCGTGAAGATCCAGCAGCTGGCGGGCGACAGCTTCGACGCGGCCAGGTACGGCCAGGCGGTCGCGCTGTTCACCGAGGTCGCGCTCGCCGACTCGTTCGCCGAGTTCCTCACGATCCCGGCGTACGAACGCATGCCGTAGGGAAGGGGTACTGCCTATGGCCGTTACCAGGACCGTTACCAAGGCAACCGCGCTGGCCGGGCGGATGACCCAGATCTGCGGTGCGGTGAACGTCCTCACCGATCCCCTGGAGCTGCGCACCTACGAGTGCGACGGGCTGACCTCGCACCGCGCGACGCCGGCGCTCGTGGTGCTGCCCGGCACCGCTGCGGAAGTGGCCGCCGTGGTCCGCGAGTGCGCGGAGGCGGGCGTGCCGTTCGTGGCGCGCGGCAGCGGCACCGGCCTGTCCGGCGGAGCGGTGCCGCATTCGGAGGGCGTGCTGATCGTCATGTCCCGGATGCGCCGCGTCCTCGAGATCGATCCGGTCGCGCGCCGCGCGATCGTCGAGCCCGGGGTGACCAACCTGTCCGTGACCGAGGCCGTCCGGTCGTACGGTCTGTTCTACGCGCCCGACCCGTCGTCGCAGGTGGTCTGCTCCGTCGGCGGGAACGTCGCGGAGAACTCCGGCGGCGCCCACTGTCTCAAGCACGGGTTCACCGTCAACCACGTGCTCGGGCTCGAGGTCGTCACGCCGGCCGGGGAGCTGATCTGGCTCGGCGACGGCACCGGCGTCGTCTCCGGTTACGACCTGCTCGGCACGTTCACCGGCTCCGAGGGCACGCTCGGCATCGTGACCAAGATCGTCGTCAAGCTGACCGTGGCGCCGCAGACGGTGCACCTCGTGCTCGCCGCCTACGACTCGCTCGAGGCCGGCGGGCGCGCGGTCTCCGACATCATCGGCGCCGGGATCGTGCCCGCCGCGATCGAGATGATGGACGCGCTGTCGATCGAGGCGGCCGAGGCCGCGGTGCACTGCGGGTATCCGGAGGGGGCCGCCGCGGTGCTGCTCGTCGAGCTCGACGGGCCTGCCGCGGAAGTAGAGGCCGAGCTGGCCACGGTCCATACGCTGTGCGAGAAGGCGGGCGCGCGGGAGATCAGGACGGCCGACGACCCGGTGCAGCGGGCCGGCATCTGGGCCGGCCGCAAGTCCGCGTTCGCGGCGGTCGGGCGCCTGGCCCCCGCCTACATCGTGCAGGACGGCGTCGTGCCGCGGACCGCGCTCGGGGACGTGCTCGCGCGCATCTGGTCGCTGTCGCAGGAGGCCGGCATCCGGGTGGCGAACGTGTTCCACGCCGGGGACGGGAACCTGCACCCGCTGGTGTTGTACGACGACGCCTCCGCGGCCGAGACCGCGGCGGCGGAGGTGCTGTCCGGCGCGATCCTCGACACCTGCATCGAATACGGCGGGTCGATCACGGGCGAGCACGGCGTCGGAGTGGACAAGTCGAAGTACATGCCGAAGATGTTCAGCGCGGACGACCTCGACACGATGCAGCTCGTCCGCTGCGCCTTCGACCCGGCGAGCCTGTGCAACCCCGGCAAGATCTTCCCGACCCCGCGGCTGTGCGGCGAGGTGCCGGGCCGGCGCCGCGGCGCCCACCCCGCCACCGCTCCGGGGGTGGAGATCTTCTGATGAATTCATCCCGAACGTACGCGGCTGACTCCGGAACCGCCCCGCTTCCCGCCCCCGTGTGGGCCGCCCCGCTCCCGCTGCCTCGTCATGGGGTGTCTTTTCTGGCGCTATTGACCCCTAACGACACCCAGTCTTCGCCTGGCCAGGCCACGGCGGGAGGAGACCGGTGAGCGCGGATTTGGCGCTCGCCCGGAAGGCCCTTTCGGGCGCCGGTCCGGAGGTGCGCGATGGGGTGACGGCGGACGCGATCGGAGAAATGACCCCCGCGTTCGTGGCTTCGCCGGAGAGCACCGACGAGGCGGCGGCGTTGCTGCGCGCGGCGGCGGAGCACGAGCTCGCCGTCGTGCCGCGCGGGTCCGGGAGCCGGCTGGGGTGGGGGGCGCCGCCCTCGCGGTGTGACCTCATCGTCGACATGACGCGGATGGACGCAGTGATCGAGCACGCGGCCGGGGACCTGGTGGCCCGCGTGCAGGCGGGCGCCCGGATGGGCGAGATCGCGGCGGTGCTCGCCGGCGCCGGGCAGGAGATCGCCCTCGACGTCCCGGCCGGCGCGACCGCCGCCGGGGTGGTGGCGTCCGGGCTCGCCGGCCCGCGGCGGCTGCGCTACGGCTCCCCGCGTGACCTGCTGATCGGGATCACCATCGTCCGGGCCGACGGCACCGTGGCGCGGTCAGGCGGCAAGGTCGTCAAGAACGTCGCCGGCTACGACCTGGGCAAGCTGTTCGCGGGGTCGGCGGGGACGCTCGGGCTGATCACCGAGGTGACGTTCCGGCTGCACCCGCTGCCCGCGGCGCGGGCGTTCGTGACGGCGGAGTTCGCCGACGCGCCGGCCGCCAGCGACGCCGTCGCCGCGGCCGCGAACTCCCCGCTGATCGCGTCGGCCGTGGAGCTGAGCCGCCCGCGGCCTGACGGTCCGCTGCGAGTCGCGGTGCTGCTCGAGGGGTCGGCGGATGGCGTGGCCGCGCGCGCTCGGGATATGGCTGAGCTGCTGGGGGCGGGCGGGTCCGCGGCCGAGGTGTGGGCGACGGCGCCGCCGTGGTGGCCCGGGCCGCCGGTCGCCGCGGCCGGTGCCGGGATCACGCTGGTGCGGGTGTCGTTCTGGGTGTCGGCGCTCGGCCAGGTGCTCGACGCCGTGGACGCGGCGTCCCGTGAGGCGGGGGTGTCGCCGGCGGTCGCCGGGTCGGCGGGGGCGGGTGTCCTGTACGCGCACTTCGCCCCCGGCGTTCCCGGGCAAACGCTGCCGAGTGGCGGCGAGCCGGCCCCGGCCGACGGCATCGCCGAGTTCGTCGGGGCGCTGCGGGGTTCGCTCGACCACGCGCGCGGAGGGGTCGCCGTGCTGGCAGCGCCCGCCGACGTGCGGGCGGCGCTCGCCACCCGCGGCGGGATGGCCGGAAACGTCCCTGGGCTCAGCCTGATGCGCGCGGTCAAGGACCAGTTCGATCCCGGCCACCGGATGGCACCGGGCCGGTTCCCTGAGGTGATCTGATTGAGCGACGCTGTTGAGCCCCTGGTGAGCCATGGGACGGACGGGGCGGAGGAACGCGTACGTTCCGTCGTAAAGGACTGTGTTCATTGCGGGTTCTGCCTGCCGGCCTGTCCCACCTACCAGCTGTGGGGCGAGGAGATGGACTCGCCGCGCGGCCGGATCCACCTGGTGAGCCAGCTCCTAGAGGGGGCGCCGCTGACGGACGCGGCGGCGGAGCACTTCGACCGGTGCCTGGGCTGCATGGCGTGCATGACCGCGTGCCCGTCCGGGGTGCAGTACGACCAGATCATCGAGGCGGCGCGGGAGTGGACCGAGGCGGCGTCCGGCGGGGCTGTGTCCTCTGTGGCCGGCGGGTCCGGTGACGGCGAGCCGCGGGCGGTGCGGTCGCTGCGGGACCGCGCGACGCGAGCGGCGATCTTCGCGGTGTTCCCGTACCCGAGGCGGCTGCGGGCGCTGACCGCGCCGCTGCGCGCCGCGCAGCGGGTCGGCGCGGCCCGGGTGCTCGCCGGCGGTGGCGTGCTCGGCCGGGTGTCGCCCGCCGCCGAGGCGGCACTGCGGCTCGCGCCCCCGTCCTCCCGGCCGCTGCCGCCCGGGCGGTTCCCGGCGCGGGTGCCGGCGCTCGGGACGCGGCGCGCCGTGGTCGGGATGCTCACCGGCTGCGTGCAGTCGGTGTTCTTCCCGCAGGTCAACGCGGCGACCGCGCGGGTACTCGCGGCCGAGGGATGCGACGTCGTCATCCCCCGCGGGCAGGGTTGCTGCGGGGCGCTGTCGCTGCACAACGGGCGGGTCGCGGAAGCGGCGCGGTTCGCCGCGCGGACGATCGAGACCTTCGAGGCGGCCGGAGTCGACGCGATCATCGTCAACTCCGCCGGGTGCGGGTCGGCGATGAAGGAGTACGAGCGGCTGTTCAGCCACCGGGGTGAGCCATTGGCTGGCGGGACGGGCGCGACGGGCTTGACCGGTCTGGCTGGCGAGTTCGGGCGGGCCGCGGAGGACGGGGAGGTGTCGCCGGCGCTGGCCGGCCAGGTCGAGGGGGGCTCGTGGGTGGCCAGGGCGGCCGCGCTGTCGGCCCGGGTCCGCGACCTGACCGAATTCCTCGTCGAGCTTGGCCCGGTCGCGCCCCGGCACCCGGTGCCGGTCCGCGCGGCCTACCATGACGCCTGCCACCTGGGGCACGCGCAGCGGATCACCCGCGAGCCGCGCTCGCTGCTCCGCGAGATCCCCGGCCTCGAGCTCGTGGAGCTGCGCGACGCGGGCACCTGCTGCGGCTCGGCCGGCGTGTACAACCTGCTCCAGCCGGACGCGGCCCAGGCGCTCGGCGCGCGGAAGGCGGACTCGGTGGCCGATTCCGGCGCGTCGCTGGTGATCTCCGCCAACCCGGGGTGCACGCTGCAGATCTCGGCCGAGCTGGCCGAGCGGGGCCAGCCGATCGCCACCGCGCACACCGCCGAGGTGCTCGACGCGTCGATCCGCGGCGTTCCGCTCCGGCGCTGAGGTCCCGGTTCAGCGCTGAGGTCCCGGTTCAGCGCTGAGGTCCGGTCCGGTTCGGCGCTGCGGTCCGGTCCGGCGCTGCGGTCCGGTTCGCCGGTCGTCAGGGGCGGCTGGCGTCAGGGGGCGGCGAGGGTCACGATCGAAGGGGCGGCGCCGCGCTGCGCGGTGCCGGAGACCGTGTCACCCGTGACCGTCAGCGCGGTGATCTGCCCGGCGCTGACCGGGGTAGCCGCCGACCAGGTCTCTCCGTCCGGCGAGCTCCAGGTGACCGCGTGCTGCGCACCCGGCGGGCCTGCCTCGCCCGCCGCGACGAAGCCGGAGCCGGCGGGGGTCAGCGCGGTGACCGAGCCAAGGCCGGCCGGGGCGGTCAGCAGGATCTGCCGCCAGTGGATGCCGTTGTCCTTGGAGACCACCACGACGGGCATGTCGCCGGCCTTGCCGGTCACGTAGCCCGCGGTGACGATCCGAGTGCCGTTGACCGCCACCGCCTGGAGCAGGGCAGCCGACGCGCCGGGTGGCTTGGGAACGTCGTAGTCGCTCCAGTTCCGGCCGTCCGTTGACGTCCAGATGGTGTGGCAGCCTCCGTGCGTCCCCGCCGCGACGAACCCGGAGGCGGTGGCGCTGACGGCGTACACCGCGCTGGACGCCTCCTGCCCGTCAAGGCCGCCGTTGTTGCCCGCCACCCAGGTGCTCAGGTCGGCGGACCACCACAGGGCCGCGAACGTCCGGCCCGCGCTGACCTGCTTGCCGACGACGACGTAGCCGCTGGGGCCGGCCGTCACCGCCATGACGAAGGCGCCGGGCGCGGCGAGCGCGCCACCCCCGATGGCGCGCCAGGTGACGCCGTCGGACGAGGTGACAACGACGGGCTGTTGGGCGGCGCCGGAGCCGATGTCGCCGACCGCGATCCAGCCCAGCGTCCCGTGGGCCACGCTGCTGAGGCTTGCCGCGCCCGGCCGCTGGTCTAGGGCCAGCGCCGAGACCAGCGTCCAGGTGCCGTCGGCCGCGCGCCGCCAGATGGCGGGATGACCGTCGGCGCTGCCGACCGCGACGCGGGTGCCGCCCGCCCCCGCGATCGCGTTTACCGTCACCGTGCCCCGCTGGCCGGGATAGCCGGCGAACGCCACGGTACTGTGCCTGGCGGCCGGTGCCGGGCTGCTGTCGTTGGCGCGGCTGGCGAGCATCTCATTAGTCTTGCCCGTCAGCATCATCACGGCGCCCACGCCGACGGTCACGACGACCACGGCCGGCACGCACACCCGGACCACCTGCCAGGCCTGGCGGCGCCGCGCCGCCGTCATCTTCGGCCGGGCCGCGGCCTGGCGGACCGAGCCCTGCCAGGCCCGGTACAGCTCGTCTGACTCGCCTAGACCGCGGCCGTCCGGAGGCTCGCCGCCCGGCCAGCGGGCCGACGGCGCGGACGTGCCGCGGTTGGCCAGCGCGGGCGGGGGGGCATCAGCGAGGGCGGAGGCGTCGGCGAAAGTGGGCGCGCCAGCGAACGAGGAGGCGGAGGCAGGCGCGCCAGCGAACGCGGGCGCGCCGTGGGGCTGCCACGCGGGGTCTTGGGCCACCGCGAAGGCCTGCGGCGGCGGTGCTTCACGGCCGTCGCCCTCGGGCGGCCAGGATTGACCAGGAGACCGTGCGCGCCGGTACTCGCCCCAGCCAGGTGCGGGCAGCGGCTCGGCCGTCGGCGGCTCCCAACCGGGTTCCGGCAGCGGCTCGACCGCCGGCGGCTCCCAGCCGATCCCGGACTCTTCCCAGACTTCCCGTGCGAGCTGCCACGCCGACCGGTGCGCCGGATCGTAAATCCCGGGCCCAGCACCCGGCGGCACGACGAACCCGGGTCCCCCGGCCCGCCCGAGCAGCGCTGCCGTCGGGCCAACCGCCGGAACGCCCGGTGCCGCGTCAGCTGGCATCCCGTACGCCCGCGCCTGCCACTCAGCGTCCTGCGCGTCCGGCCACGTCCCGGAACGCGACGGCTCGTATCCTGGCGCACCCCGGTCTTCCCGGGTCGGCGGTACCCCGTAGCTCGTCTCCTGCCAGGGTCCGGGCCCCGGCTCCCGACGCCAGGACCATGCCTGGGGAACCTGCTGCACCGGGGTCGGCTGCGGGTCCTCGTACCAGCCGTCGCCTGCCCCGGAGCGCGGTGCCTCCGCCGAGTCGGCCGACTCATCCTGGTCGGCGACCTCAGGTGGTTCCCGCTCGTCTTCCGCTGCCGCCTCCTCGGGGATCCTCCCCGAGTCGAGCACCCTCACGGACTTAGGCTGGCCGTCCTGGCGGCTGGCGGCCTGAGAGCGGGTGACCGGCCGATCGCTGGCGCCGGACTGGGTGGGCGGCTGAGGGTCGACGTCAGCCTCGGGCTGGGCCGCCGGCTGAGACGCAGCGGACATTGCGGAGTCAGCGGCCGACTGGACGGCATCCGCGCGGGCTGGTTCCGTGCCGAACCTTACCGGGGGGGCCGCTTCCCCGGAGGCCGACAGGAACCAGCCCGCCGGACGTGCCACGCCCGGCCACGCGGGCCAGGCGGTGGCTGAGCCGGATTCAGCCACCGCGGTTGTTGGTTCCGCCGCCGCGGTGTCGTCTCCGGACGTTCCGTAAGGGTCGGGATTGGCCTGCCGCGCGGGCTCCGCACCAGCCGTCTCGCCGTTCGCTGGGGGGGTAGCGTCGGTCATCGATAACTCCGAGTCCTCGCGGCATTACTCTATGTAGTAGGTCCGGGCGTGACCCTTCCACCCGAACCTCCTTTTCGTGGGCCCGTTGATTCGATGGTAACTAGAGAAAGCCCAAATACCCAGAGCTCAAGGCCAAAAAAATAACAAATAGTTCTGAGTCATCTACTTAGAGTAACTGGTGAACTGGCCGACTCTGCTCGTGCGGTCCAGTCCACGCCTCATCAGGTTCTTGACGCGCGAACTGCCCCAAGCACCTCAGAAGGCTCGCCATTTCTGGTAGTCGCCAGAACGGTTAAGGGCATGATCATTTGCCACAGCATCCCAGGTTCTCAATTAAGCGGGAAATTGCCTCAAAGGAAACATCAGTTGTCGCAATTCTCATGAACCTCGTTAGCGAATCACATGCACTCAACTGAGGCCGCGATCTCGGCCGTACCTCCGCAGCAGATACC
>Ga0210398_10005966_pt1 | contig 11287 bp, 10 predicted proteins | sample IncBWC4OmetaG_FD_161047 | JGI IMG/M metagenome (GOLD analysis project Ga0210398, IMG submission 161047) | Forest soil microbial communities from Barre Woods Harvard Forest LTER site, Petersham, Massachusetts, United States - Inc-BW-C-4-O | ecosystem: Environmental > Terrestrial > Soil >... | reverse complement strand
GGAGGTCTGATGCCAGAACTGGATTTACGGCCGTTGTCGCTGGGCGAAATTCTTGACCGCACATTTACTTTGTACCGGCGAAATTTCCTGCTGTTCTTTGGCATCACGGCACTGCCGCAACTCCTGGTGCTTGGATTCAATTAGTGCCAGGTACTGTTCACCGGACGGCCAGCAACCCCGAGAGTGATGTCCGGCACCACAATCGGTTTGGCAATCCTCTTAGGGCTGGTGGGATTCATCGTGTACTTCGTCGCTTATCTTTTTGCTCATGGCGGCACGGTGTACGCGATCTCCGATCTTTATCTGGGGCGTAGCACCTCCATCGGCGCTTCCTTGCGGCGCATGCGCGGGCAGGCCGGGACCTTGTTGGGCGTGTTGATTCTAAATGGACTGGTGGTCATGGTCACATTTATTTTGTTGATAATTCCCGGCGTGTACATGGCGTGCCGGCTTATCACTTGTATACCCGCAGCGCTCCTGGAAAATCTCGGTCCGCGGGAATCGCTGGAGCGGAGCTTCGCGCTCACCAAGGACAACGCCGGACGCTCTTTTGTGATCTACCTGCTGTATCTTGCTATTTTTTACGCAATGTTCTTCTTACTGGCTTTCCCATTCTTGGTGGCGATTGCGTTTTCGGTAAAGAATCCGGCGATGGTCACTCTGTGGACGATGTTGATGCAGGTTGGAAATACCCTGGCGGCGATACTGGTAACTCCGATCTTTACCATTGCCAGCACGGTGTTTTATTACGATTTGCGAGTTCGCAAGGAAGCCTTCGACTTGCAAATTATGATGAATCCGAATGAAGCTGCTCTGCCTACTTCCGGCGGACTTCCATCGATAATTTCGTGAGTGCTTTGAACCCTGGGTCCAGCGGCTACGAATGAAACTTCGCGTATTTCCCGTTCTCATTGCCCTGGCCGCTTCCTTATTCAGCAGCACCGCAATTCCAACGCAAGTTCCAGTCAGTACCAATCCACATCCGGCAGAAAAAATTTACGATGTTACGTCCTTCGTGTCAGAACTACAGAGGCTGGAAGTCGAGCTTCAAACGCAGCCCTCGCCAACCGGTATTAAGAAGTTCCGCGACGGGTTGCCCACGTCATGGAATGTCACCACTCCGGAACACAGTTATTCGATTTCCACAAAGCCGCTGCGCGAGCAGTTGAACGGAAACTCCACAGACGATGCGGAGACCTGGCTTGAGCACCTTCAAGTGGAAGTGCAATCTGGGCAACGAGCCGAAGGGCAATCTTTGGCAGCCGCGCATACCCAGTTGAATAAAATTCTGGCCGGCAGAGGATTTGAAGGAGTGCGCCCGCCGACGTACCTTGAGCTACTTCGCGAGCGAGCTAGCGCGTGGCTGCAGAGGACGCTGATAAAACTCTTCTCTGGGCTGTCGCGCCATCCGATTGGGGCGAAGGTATTGTTCTGGGCGGTTCTGATCGCGGGAGTGGGGTTTGTCGCGCTTTGGATCTTCCGCTACATCAGCGCGCGGGACTCGATGAATTTCTTCCAGCCTGGTTCCACGACGGTTACCACCCGCACGTGGCAGGAATGGATTCACGCCGCCCGGGAAGCGGCTGCTCGGGGAGATTTCCGCGAAGCTGTTCATTCCGCGTACTGGGCTGGAATTACTCGACTGGAAGAAACCGGAACGTTGCCGCGAGACCGCACCAAGACGCCACGCGAATATTTGCGCTTGATAGACACCCGGCTTCGGGGAACTGAAGTGGACGATCCTGTAGCGCAGGATTATAAAAAGCCGCTCACCGCGCTGACTTCGCGGCTGGAGCGAATCTGGTACGCCAATCGCATGGCTCGCCTGGAAGACTTCGATGACAGTCTGCGCCAATTGGAGGCATTGGGATGTTCCTTGGAATAGCAGGCCCGGATCGCAAGCTGCTGATGATTGGCGGAGGCTTGCTTATCGTGATGCTGATCGCTTCCGTAGCTTTATCGCCTCCTGAAGGAAGCATGTCCTCACCCGTTCCTTCCACATACTCAACACAATCAGCCGGAGCGAAGGCCGCTTACATGCTTCTTTCGCAGCTGCATTATCCGGTGCGCCGCTGGGAAGAGGCGCCGACTGAACTCCCAAAGGATGGCAGCAATACGCTGCTGATCCTTGCGGGTCCGACGCAGACGCCTTCCGCAAAAGAACGCGAGGCGCTGGCAAATTTTGTAGAGAGCGGAGGGCATGTACTTTTCACCGGCCAAAATATTACCGCCTTCTTCCCGGACGCCGCGGTTTCCTGGAAAGCGCCGGATCCCGAGTGGGTCTCCTACGCTCCGAATTTTCCCAGCGCGATCAGCCGCGGCGCGCTGCGCATTACCATGCAACCGCAGGCGTACTGGCGTGAACCCAACGAGGAACAATTGGCGTTGTACGGGGATGCGGATTCGCGCGCGGTAGTGTCATGGCAAATTGAGGATGGAGCCATACTCTGGTGGTGCGGGCCGACACCGCTGATCAACTCAGGAATTACCAAGGACGATAACCTTGTGTTTTTTCTGAATTCCGTCTTGAATTGGGCGCCGGAAAATTCTCACCAAATTTACTGGGATGAATATTTTCATGGCCAGCGCAGCTCGCTGTGGAGTTACACGCGTAACACGCCACTCACGTGGGGGCTCGTTCAAGTTGGATTGCTCGCGGCCGCGGTGATTTTTACTTTCGGGCGCCGCAGGGGGCCGGTCTATCGTCAAGCAACGGTCTCGCGGTTGTCGCCGCTGGAATTTGTGGATACCCTCGGCGGCTTGTACGAGCGTGCCGGAGCGGGATCGTCCGCAGTTGCGGTTTCGCAGTCGAGGCTGCGCTATTTGTTGACGCGACAATTAGGATTGCCGAGCGATACGCCCGATGTGCAGCTTGCGCAGGCCGCAGAACAACGACTCGGATGGAAGGATTTCAGCGCCGAAAATGTTCTGGGGCGCGCTGAAGTTGCCAGTCGCGTTGCCAAGTTGAAGTCTCGAGAGGCCCTTGATCTGGTGCAGAATTTGGAGCGCCACGCACAGAAGCTTGAAGTGCACCCACGACTTTCTCAGGAGAAAACCTAACTGTGGAACATCTTTCCGCGCTTTCCAAGCATGTCCGGGATGAATTATCCAAAATAATAATCGGCCAGCGCGAAGTGGTCGATCAACTAGTGCTGGTACTTATCTGCGGCGGGCACGCGGTCATGGAAGGAGTTCCAGGATTAGCCAAAACGCTCGCGGTCAAATCCTTGGCGCGCATTTGCGGTCTCGGATTTCAACGCGTGCAGTGCACCGCCGATTTGATGCCGTCGGATGTTACCGGCACCAATGTTTTTGACTTGAGCAAGAATACCTTTTCTATGCACCGGGGGCCGGTTTTCACGGATTTGCTGCTGGTCGATGAAATCAATCGGACTTCGCCTCGCACACAGGCTGCTCTATTGGAGGCCATGGAGGAGCGTCAGGTAACCATTGATGGCGTGCGTTATCCGCTTCCAGATGACTTCACGGTCTTTGCGACGCAGAATCCCATCGAGTTTGAAGGCACCTATCCGCTTCCAGAGGCTCAGTTGGATCGATTCCTGTTGAAGATTCATGTCGGGTATCCTTCGGCGGAAGACGAAACTGAGATTCTTTCTAGATACGAAACGGGCTTCGACTCCCGACGCGTGAATGAAATTAGCCTTGTGGCGCTCGATCCGGCTCTGCTTCCAGCGGCGCGGCAGGAAATTGGGAGTGTGCGTGTTGAGCCTGCGCTTCGCGGTTATGTTGTGGCGCTGGCGCGGCGCACGCGCGACTGGCCGGCTATTTCTTTGGGAGCGAGTCCCCGCGCGGTAATCGCTCTTTTCTTTGTGGCTCGCGCACTGGCAGGCATGGACGGCCGCGATTATTTGTTGCCGGACGATGTGAAAAATGCAGCTCTGCCGGTTCTACGCCATCGGATTTTGCTCAAACCTGAAGCTGATCTTGAAGGATTAACCGCTGATCAAGTCATTCGCCAGGTTATCGGGGCAGTCGAAGTACCCAAGTGAGTACTGACATGAGTTGCGTGTCATGAACGAACCCCGCTCTCTCGCTCCGCCGGAGACAACCGCGCATCTGAAAAAATTCGGCAAATTGCCGTTTGGATTCGGGCCGCGATTTCTGGTGATGATGTTGTTGGGATTGCTTTGGATCGTGCCAGCCTGGTGGGCGCCGCGCATGATCGCGGGCCTGTTTGTGTGGGATTTTGTGGTGCTCGCGGCTTTTGTGTTTGATTTGTTGCGCCTTCCGAGGCCCGGCGATATCCAGATTTCGCGAATGTGGGAACATGCGCCATCGTTGGCGACCTCCTCCGATGTGATTATAAATGTAGAGAATTTTGGTCGTACCACCATTCGGTGCGGGCTGGTGGACGAAACTCCGGCTTCCCTCCGCGGTTCCCCACCGACTTTGGAATCGATCGTTGTTCCCAGAATTCCCGCGCGCGTGAACTATCGGATTTTGCCCCACGAACGTGGCGACGCGCGTATGGGCCGGCTGTTCGTGCGGTATCAAACGCGATTTGGATTTGCCGAGCAGTGGGCCGTTGCTGAAATTTCGCAAACCGTCCGGGTGCTTCCTGATATTGCGCAGGCGCAGAAACATGCTTTGTATTTAATTCGTAGCAAGCAAGTGGAAATGGAAAAGCGGCGCCGCCGACAAAAGGGCCAGGGACGGGAGTTTCAAAGTCTGCGTGACTACCGGCAAGGCGACGACTTGCGCGATATTTGCTGGACGGCTACCGCACGCCGCCACAGCCTCACGACCCGGGTCTTTGAAATCGAGCGTAGCCAGACAGTGTGGATCGTTCTGGACGCTGGCCGGTTGCTCCGTGCGGAAGTGCGCGGAGAAAACAGCGAGCTGCGGCTTTCAAAGTTGGACTACGCAGTGAACGCGGCATTGTCATTGGCGCAAGTGGCGTCGCAATGTGGCGACAAGGTTGGGTTGCTGGCCTACGGGCGTAGCGTGCAGCAGCATATTCCAGTTGGCCGCGGCGCTGCCCATCTGCGCAGCATCGTCGAAAGTCTCGCGCAAGTTCGCGGAGAAGCTTCGGAGGCCGATCATTCGGGCGCGGCGCGCACGCTTTTGCAGGGGCAACAACGGCGCAGCCTAGTGGTGTGGATTACCGATTTTGCCGAGACACCCACGCTGCCCGAAGTCATCGAATATGCCACGCAGATCACCAAGCGGCACTTGGTGGTTTTCAGCGCGATCAGTCAACCCGATCTGGCGCTATTGGCGCAAACGATTCCGCAGACGACGGAGGACATGTACCGGCACGCCGCGGCGCTGGAAATTTCGCACCGTCGAGATTTGTTGTTGCGGGGATTACGCCGGCACGGTGTCTTTGCTTTTGAATTAGTTCCGGGGCTACTAGCGTCGGCAATGGTGAATCAATATTTGGACATTAAAGAGCGGAATTTGCTTTAGGTATTTTGGTGGGAATGGCGCTGGTGAAAAAAAGATAGGTGATTAAAGCTGCGAAGAGCACTGCTCCCAGAGCAAACTTCATAGCCATGGGCACGTGGCTGGGCGAAAAAAATCCCTCGATTACCCCGGCGATCACCAGCATGGGAATGGTTCCGAGCAGCAGCCGCGTTGCGCGCCCGCCGGCCAGCTCCAGTGAATCGCGCCGCGACAATAGCCCAGGAAAAAGAAGTCCCCGCGCAATTTCCAATCCCGCACCGCCGGCTATAAAAATTGCCGGCAGTTCCAGCGACCCATGCGGTGCGACAAAGCTCCATAATTGCAAGGCCATTCCAGCGTGTGCTGTCGCGGCTCCCACGACGCCCAGCAACAATCCATTGACCACCAGCATCCAGATGGTTCCCAAGCCACCCGTAATTCCAAGGGCGAACATGCTGAACGCCACGGACAAATTATTAGTCATGATTCCCGACGATGCCAAGGGCTTAACGGTGACGATGGAATCGGTCCACATGTGTTGTTGTTCGATCGCGTCGATCATGTGCGGGCCTAACAGGCGATAAGCGAAATCAGGATTCCGCACCGTCAAGAACCAGGCTACCAACGCGGTTACTAGACAGATGGTCGTGGCCGTAATGGTTTGCGGCAGCGTCTCACGGAATATTCGCGGATAGGTATCGCGATAGAACTGCACCAGCGCGGCGACCTTGGGCTTGTGACCCATGTAGATGAGGTTATGGCTGCGCCCCAGAAGCTGGTTCAGATAAATCTTTAGTTGGCGGTTGCTAACATCCTCGCGCACCGCCGCGAGGTCGGACGCGGTTTGACGGTACAATAGCCCTAGTTCTTTTAAATCATTATGGCTAAGCGCGGCAATGCCGCGGCTCGATTGCTGCACCAGTTGCTCGAGTCGAGCCCAGTACGGTTTTCTCTTCTCTACCCAACGGATGGTGATCATGTCTTCCGGCTTACTTGGCGACCGCAACGCTTCCGTCTCGTTTGTCGACCAGCTTACCATCGAAACTCCGGAGCAAACGGCGCTCGATTTTCATGTTGCTGGAATCGGCAGCCGCTTTATTGCTCTGGCGCTCGACACTCTGGTGCAAACGGGCGTGGGTTTGATGGTTTTAATCGCGGGCGGATTCGGCATCGCGGGCTTGTCTAAATATTGGCCGACTTCCTCGATGTGGGGCGCGGCGTTGATGATTCTGTTTTACTTTCTTCTCTATTTTGGTTACTTCGCGCTATTTGAGGTTTTGTGGAATGGCCAAACGCCGGGAAAGCGCTGGACGAAAATACGGGTGATCAAGGATTCCGGCCGTCCACTCACGCCCGCGGAATCCATCGGAAGAAATTTAATGCGCATCGTGGACTGGATGCCTACGCTGTACGCGGTAGGTATCGTGAGCGCTATTCTCACCAGGGAAAATAAACGGCTCGGGGATTTGCTGGTGGGTTCCCTGGTGGTCCGCGAATCGTCGTTGGCGGAAATCAGGCCTGGATGGGGAGCTCAGGCGGATGCCAGTTTCTCGAATCATGCTCCGCTCGGTTCGGCGCTGTTATCTGCAGGCGACTTCGCGCTAATAGATTCGTTTCTTAACCGGCGTTTCGATTTGGAACCTACGGTGCGTTTCCGCATGGCTGACGACATATTGCGGCGCTTAAAACCACAGTTGACGCTTCCCCCCGAGAACAACCTATCGAGCGAAAAAGTTCTTGAGGCCCTGGCCTACGAACGCCGGGCCACCAGCCGGTACGCCTGATCTTCGGTACTCCAAAAGACTACCTTCGGGGAATATCCGCCGTGACAAGGTGCTTCGTTGACAGCGTCGGCGGCGGAATCTAGAATCACGTCCGCGATCACGCCTGCTGCTTCCCTCTCTGGAGGGGCCATCGCACAAGCGGACAAACAGCCGAAAATTGCCATCGTCGATGACGATGCCAGTCTGCGGTCCAAGCTCGCGTCCAGCTTCCGCGCGGAATTTGAGATTCTCGAAGGGGACAATTACAAGACTGCCTACAAATTCCTGCAAGAGGACGAACTGGACGTTCTGCTTCTCGGTCTGCCCATCGGAGCGGGGCACATTAAAGCCTGCACGGAATTGTTGCATCGCCTGGAAGGCAGCGAAATCGATACGCTGGTGATTGTCCTAAGTTCCGATGACACGAAAGCCACCGCATTGAAGGTTATCGATGCCGGCTCTTACGACTATTTTCTGAAGCCGGTGGACGCCGATGTGTTACGGCACCTGCTGAATCGCGCGGTCGAAAAGCTGCATATTCAGAGGGAAAACCGCATCCTGCGTGAGGAAGTCAGCCGCAAAAAATCTCTGGGAGACCTGGTGGGTGCGGCGGACTCGATGCGTCACGTGTTCGAGGCCATCAAGCGCATGGCGCGCGCGAATACCAATGTGATCATCCGCGGTGAAAGCGGGGTGGGAAAGGAGCTAGTCGCCCGGGCCATCCACCAGACCGGGCCCCGGCGTAACCGCGCGCTGGTAAGCGTCAACTGCGCGGCGCTACCTGAAGCGTTGATGGAGGCAGAGTTATTTGGCTATGAAAAAGGAGCCTTCACCGGCGCACTGGGAACGAAGGAAGGCCGATTCGAGCTGGCTCAGGGTGGCACACTGTTTCTGGATGAAATTGCTACGCTGAGTCCCGCGTTGCAGAGCAAGTTGCTGCGCGTGCTGGAAGAGCGGGCGCTGATTCGGCTGGGCGGGAAGAAGCCCATCAAAGTCGATTTTCGGTTGGTAAGCGCGACCAACGGCAATCTGGAAGAGATGGTGCGATCAGGGCACTTCCGGGAAGATCTGTACTACCGCATTCACGTGGTCCCGATTTTCGTACCGGCATTGCGCGAGCGCGTAGAGGATATTCCGATGCTGGCGGAGTATTTTGTCAACGTGTATTGCACTGCTAATCGGGTTCCAGTAAAGCGCGTCGCCGATGATGCCATGCAAGCGCTGAAAAATTACCGCTGGCCGGGAAACGTGCGGGAGCTCGAAAATGCCATGCAGCGATTGGTGCTGATGACCGATGAGCAGACCATTCGTCTCCAGGACCTGCCCACGGAAATGCTTACTTCGGCGCAGGGCGATTCGAGGAATCAGCTGCGCTGGTCGAGTGGAGGCATCAGCTTGGACAAGGAAATTGAGGGATTCGAACGGCGCTGCGTGGAAGAAGCGCTGCAACGTGCCAAGTTTGTGAAAACCAAGGCGGCTCGTTTGCTGGGAGTGGATCGCAACCGCATGAGCTACCTCTGCCGAAAATATCACCTTATGCAGTCGCGGGCAGCCGGCGCGAGTTAGCGGGTTTTATTAGTCCTCAAAAGGCTTTTCTATGGGGTCGTTATGCTTACGGTGGCGCCCTTACGTGATGGAAAGCACTTCGATTTCAGCGTGTTGTAAGATCTATGTTGCGAAGCGTGCCGCGACACAAATGTTCTGACACCGATACCCTACGCGAATTGCACGCCGACACGAACATGGCCAAGAAACCCAAGGTTTTGAAAAGAGCTAAGAAACTGAGTCCGGCCAAGAAGCTGGAAAAAAAGACCACCCTCCGCCGGGTGGACGTGCTTGTACCGCGGCTGCCCGCCTGATTGCTACTTCGAGGATTTTAATTTCCTCTAGAACGCTACCAAATCTGGGAGTGCATCCAGCGCCACAAAGCCCTGCCGACGCGGAAGCCTACCGGGGTGCTTTGGCCAGAGATTTTAGCAGTGCCGGTCATGCCCTCGAGCAGCGATCCGTCGGAGTTGGGGAACACCAGCAGCACCACAAAATGATTGGTCAGATCCTGCCCTAAGCGCACCATTCTCTGTGTTTCGGTGATGGGGCGATCGGCAGAGGCAGCTGGCAATATTTGTTCAACCCGGCCGGAATAAGTGCGAAAGGGAAACGGCTGCACCTTAAAAGTGACTGGCGCGCCCAAGTGAACTTGTTCAAGGTCTGAGTCTCGAACGAGTATCCTGGCTTTCATCGCGCTGCGATTCACAATCTCGCAAAACTGGTCTCCAGCGCTCAGAAATTCTCCTACCCTCTGTTGAATATCCGGGGTTTTCAATATACCGGCGAGTGGCGCTCGAATCTGCAAGCCGTCAACTTTCTCCTGTGCAATCTCCAATTCCCTTCTCAACCGTTGGCGCTCTCGTCCGGCGTCGCCCGCTATCCCGCGATCAGCGCGGCTCTGGGCATCTCGAAAACTGCTCTCCGCTAACGTTAGTTGTTGGGTGAGGATGCGCTCTTGCGTCTGCAGTTCCGGATTGCCGAGTTCGGCCAGAACTTGACCGTCAGAGACCATGTCCCCAGGGTGGACCGCGACTTGGCGAACCATGCCGGAAACTGCCGGCCGGACTTTGATTGTTTGCTGCGGCTCCAGAACTAAATCGGAGGAAAACCTGGATGGGATGGGAGGAATGAAAAGCAGCAATAGCACGGCGATGGCGCCGGCCTGCTGAGTCCGGGTACTCTTCCAAGCCATGTACGCCTCCTTCTTGCTACCAAACCAAGCGCGCATATTTGCAAATCCTTTGCGCAGCGTGCGCCGAAGAATAAGAACAGCCACGATGAATGTGGCTGGGTAACCCCAACTGCCCAACTTGTCAACGAGGACGTTCCTCAAGAAAAAAATCGATAGCGCCAGCATGCCGACGCTGTAAATGAGCGCAATGATGCCGTAGATTAAATAGATGCGGCGGTGTCGACGGCTGGCCGTTGGCAACTCGATATCCTCGAAGAGTAAGTTCCGTCGCGCCCAGGCGCGCACATAGGCGAAGGAATCTTCGCGAAGGTTGTCCACTCCGAGATATTGCGAAAGGGCGTAGTAACCATCGGCTTTGATCAGCGGGTCCAGATTAAATAAAGTGCCTTCGATTCCGCTAAGCAGCATGGCCTTGTAGGCCAAGTCATTCACAAAAGTTCCCGGCACGCTGAAATGCCAGAGCAGCGTGGACAGCCCGCAGACCACTAATTCGATCCACATGCCGGCGAAAATCACCCATTGGCGGCGGCTGGTGCGATCAAAAAGCAAAATGTCGGTGGTGTCGGTATAGAAGGCGGGAGTGAAATAGATCAGCAGAAAACCCATCTGATGTACTTCGCCGCCAAAATGTTTGCAGGTCAGCCCATGGCCAAATTCATGAATAGCGCCGATGGCCATCAGCAAGAACCAGAAGACCCAGATGTCGTAAGCAGTTTTACCTTTAAAGGAATAAAAGGCTTGAGTGTCGGTCTGAACATGATTCCAATCGCCGGCGACCAGATACAGAGTGCTTATAAACAGAAGGATGGAGAAAATTACGAAACCGGGAGTAAACATCCAGCTCAGGTAGGGATCCAGTTTTGTTAGTACTTTGTCTGGATCCCAGGCTTTGAAGCTCATATACAGAATGTTGGATTGATCGACGCGACTTTTTCTTTCATCACGGATGCGCGCGAGAACCGCCAGATTTTTCTCTCCTAGAGATCTTTCCCACATAGGCGGATCAATTCCGTCGAGAAATTCCAGGGTTTCCACTTCCTGAAGTACTTCTTCGGGGTGCCGCAAATTAAACTCGGCGGCGATTTCTTTAGGGGTTCTGGTGCCGTCGCACAACGTTAAGAGCTCATATTCGGAGGTTCCATAGCGATGGTAGGAATTGGTCTCCGCGACCTTGATGACGAAGCTGGTCTCGCCGCCAACAATCTGTTCCGCGATGCGCAAGTCGGAGCGCAACTTTGGACGGCGAAGACCTTTGGAGAGAATACTGGAAACCTGGAGGCTGGTGGGACCGTAGCGCATCGGCGGTACTACCTAGGCTTCGGGGTCGCTGGCCAATCTATTCGCACGGCCATTCCGGGACGCACGTCAGGAGATGGTG
>Ga0210398_10005963_pt1 | contig 11289 bp, 13 predicted proteins | sample IncBWC4OmetaG_FD_161047 | JGI IMG/M metagenome (GOLD analysis project Ga0210398, IMG submission 161047) | Forest soil microbial communities from Barre Woods Harvard Forest LTER site, Petersham, Massachusetts, United States - Inc-BW-C-4-O | ecosystem: Environmental > Terrestrial > Soil >... | reverse complement strand
TGCATATTTCACTCCATGCAGGAGGAATTCTTCGAGAGCTGAGAGGTTCGGTTTTTCTTGCATCTCCGGGCCATGCAAGAGCCGCGCTTTCTGAAGACGCTTGATGGCAGCATGAATCTCAGAGGGACTCATGTTGAGATCTGCTGCGATTACGGACATGGGCGGCCGCTTGCGCTCATAGGTACAGAGTTTCAGAACTACCATTATGTCTTGAGGCTTTAAAGGCATGTTCCTATTCTACATTCGCGATTCGCGAATAGCGAATAAAGATCGAGGAAGGATCCCTGGGTCATTTTTGATTCAGTAGGAAAGGGCGGAAGAAAATCTGGCGGAGAGGGAGGGATTCGAACCCTCGGTACAGGTGTTAGCCCGTACAACGGTTTAGCAATATGAAGCCGTCCTGGGCCTGTTGTTCGGATTCAACGACATACGGCGGAGACAATGGGCGATTTTTGGCCTGTAATAGTCCTGTTCGGGCACAGTTGTGCAGCACGTGTGCAAGCGCGCCGACACCCCAACGCAGGTCCGCGCTTTTCCCTGCACCCCAAAACCGTTGTGCTGCATTTGGCGTCGATCCGTTAGGTGTTGATTTCCGGAAGCCCATATCGCAGGAGTCTGGGCCGACTCGATCGCTGCTGGTTGCTGAAGTGTACCGTGCAGCTTCGATCCCGGCCAATTGTTTCGCTAAGATGAAAATCCCTTTGCATTAGCGACTTTGGAGCAAAGTGCGTGTTTTTGATCCGAAGACCCGCTGCTCGATGCCCGCATATTCAATCCCGAGTTTTATCGGAAATTCAATCCCGATCTCAACCTTTCGACCGGTGCCGGACGAGGACCCCTTGTATTCGTATTATGGGTCGGAGTCGAAGATCGGCCCCGGTGTTGTCGTTCGCCGATACTGTTTCGGTCAGAGGCGATCTTGTTTCCGGAAAAGGCGGCTGCACCGCGCGAATGGACACTTCATCGAGTCGAAACGTTGCCGTCGCTCAGTAGGAACCACAACTAATATCACTGAAAAGAGCATTCGACGAACGCGTGAAGTTAATGAAGGTAGTGTGTGAAACCTCGCCGAAACCCGGGCGGGGCCGACGCGACTTTGACCAAGCCGAGGGGTTACAGGTCTGGTGCAAAGCGTGGCCAAGATAAACGTGTCTGGCTCAAAACAGAAAGAGAGGAATACAGGAAAGATGAAGGCCCATTGGAGTACCGTGTTTTGCGCATTGTTCATATTTGCAGGCTTAGGAGTGTCCGATCTGCAGGCGCAGGAAAGCGCCTTACAACCGTCCGTCCTGCACATGCAGAAATCTGCGACTACGTCGCAACCCAATTTCCCGGCGTTCCTCGGCATGTATCAAGTAGCCGACGGCGCGAACTCACCGGTCGAGGCGCTGGCGCTGACTGGAACCCTTTCGCTCAAGAATTATGATCCGACTTTCAGCGAGGTCCTGTTTCTGATTGTCTATTGGTACGGAACATGCCCGGCCAATGACATCAATTTGACCCAAGCCGCCGGTATTATTTGGAGCGACATTGTGAAGAACCCCTCGCTGTCGGACTCTACCCTGAATGTTAATTTCAATTTCCCGGCTCCCCTGCCGATGACCGGATGCGTGGGTCTCTACTATAACGGCGGGGCGCTGGTTCGAGGCAAGGTCACGATGTCGGCCGATCTGAACCTGACCTATAGGCTATTGACGAAAGCAAATCCGAACACAGTGCTCGATGTGGGCGGCGAATATTGTTTTGGCCAGGCTGGGGGCTGCCAGAATGCCACGGGGATCGACGGAGAGGGATTCGCCGTTCCAATCACGCTGCCGGCTGGGCATTTGGTGGAGCTCTATGGCGACATCAGCGACAGTACGTTTGACGGGACAAAGGACAACGGACCGCTTCCGACGGGATCGTGGGGCGCTGGGAATGACTTCTATCTGCTCCCCGGAGGGTGCGGGATATTTGCGGAGAACCTCAATATCCAAGGGTTCCCGAATCCGGCGCCGCTATCGACCCTACACAATTGGCTTCCCAAAGATGCTCTGCACCTAGCGAGCGTGCCCCTGGTAGATAGGACTCCGCCCGGAGAAACGAGCAAGGCACCGCTTCAGAGCCAGGTCGAGAATATTTTATCGGTTCCGGTGAAGGTGAATGCTGGCGATTGCATGGTTGTGATCTACGGCAGAAGCGGTAACGGAGCGACCGACAACGAGACCCAAGTGCACGCGTTGATGGCGCCCTAAGGAGCCTTATTGAATTGGTCTGGCAACTCCGGAGCGGATCAGCGAGACATCGTGCCGATTCCGGGGTTTCCGGATATCGACGTGTAATCCAAAGTCTGTATGGAGAAATCGTGATGCTCGATATGAAGAAATGCTGTCTGACGACCACTTGTCGGAGAATGTTCCTTAAAGTAGCAATTCTCATACTAGTCAGCGGGGGAAAGTACAACCTGTGGGCGCAGGAGAGCGCCTTACAGCCGGCGGTTCTGCACATGCAGCAAACTCGGACGACTTCACAAGGTTCACAGAATGGCTTTCCGACCTATTTAGCCATGTATCGAGTGCTCGATAGCGCGAACTCACAGGCCGAGGCGATGGCGCTGACTGGAACCCTTTCGCTGAAGAATTATGATCCGACTTTCAGCGAAGTCCTGTTTCTGATTGTCTATTGGCAGGGAACATGCCCGGCCAATGACATCAATTTGACCCAAGCCGCCGGTATTATTTGGAGCGACATTGTGAAGAACCCGTCACAATCGGACTCTATGTTCAATGTGAATCTCGATTTTCCGCAACCGTTGCCAATGAGTGGCTGCGTGGGACTTTACTACGGTGGAGGGCCGGTGCTTCAAGGCAAGGTCACGATGTCCGCCAATCTGGATCTGATATTCAGGCGAGCAAACTCGAACCCGAACACTGTGGTCAATGTCGGCGGCGGCGAATACTGTTTCGGCCAGGATCAGGGCTGCCAGAATGCCACGGCAATTGACAGACAGGGCTTTGCGGTTCCGACCGCGCTGCCGGCTGGGCATTTGCTCGAGATCTATGGAAATATCAGCGATAGTACGTTTGATGGGACATCGAGCTACGGGCCGATTCCGACAGGCAAATCGTGGGGCGCTGGGAATGACTTCTATCTGCTCCCTGGAGGGTGCGGGATATTCGCGGAGAACCTCAATATCCAAGGGTTCCCGAATCCGGCGCCGCTTTCGACGCTGTACTCCTGGCTTCCTCCCAACGCGCTGCACCTTGTCAGCGTGCCTCTTGTAGATAGGATTGCACCAGGAGGAGCGACGGGCAAGGCAGCACTTCAGAGCCAAGTCGAGAACATTTTCTCCGTTCCGGTGAAGGTGAATTCGGGAGACTGCATGGTGGTGATTTTCGGCAGGAAGGGAAACGGTGCGACCCATAGCACGCTGCACAACAGCGGTTCTTAGGATTCACCGTCCAGCTGCGCTTTCTCTTCGGGCTTCAATGTCCAGCCTCTGCACACGTCAAGAAGGCGTTCGAGCTTGCGCACCGACAAAGAGTCGTGCTTCCGCTGAAGTGAAACTGTCAAGCTGCCTCGCCCTGGGTATCTGGGTAAATGAACCTTGCACGCGTTGCGCGGGGTTTTCTTGGCTCGCCATTGGTCGACCAAAAAGTCCGCGCAGCGGATTTCGGCGAAGAGGGAGTTATGGCGAAGGACGACGAGATCAAGCCGCAGAAGCCGCGCCAGTCGGTTCAACCTGCGATAAAATCTCCAGCCATGCATCCCTCATCTAGGATGATCTCAACCCCGATATCTGCCATCGGTTCCCTCCTGCTCTGTCTCGCACTGCAGCCTGCATTGTTCGCCTCGCCCGCTGACGAGCAACCGGAGCGGCCCCGCATCACCGGCATCGATCACGTTACGATCTACGTCACCGACGTCAAAAAATCCCTCCACTTTTATGAACATGTTCTGGGGTTGACCCTTGGTTGTCCAGACTATTTCGGGACCGAGACCTGTTTTCTGATACGCCCGTCGAACCAGCGTCTTCTCCTGAAACTGGCGACGGGGGACATAAGAACTGCTGCCCACCAAAACTGGCTTGCTGAAATCGGATTCGCAACCGAAAACGTAACGCACATGCGAGACTACCTTCTGGCAGGCGGTTTCCAGCCAGGCCTGCTGGAAAAAGATCCCGACGCCACACAGCATTTTCGCATTCTGGACCCAGAGGGAAACCCCATTGCCTTCGTCCATAGGCCACCCCTAACGTTCGCCGGATCCGGCCCTTTATCGAAACAGATTGGTTCGCAGCTGATTCACGCCGGTTTTGTCGTCAAAGACTCGGCAGCCGAGAATCGTTTCTACGTTGACCTTCTGGGTTTTCGTCTTTACTGGCAGGGCGGCTTCAAAGACGACTGCACCGACTGGTATGAACTCCAGCTACCAGACGGCCCCGACTGGATCGAATACATGCTCAATATTCGTGCCAACGCCGACCACCACGAACTCGGCGTACAAAACCATTTCTCATTCGGGGTCGAAGATGTACACGCCGCGGCAGCAGAGCTTCGCGCCAGAAAACTGAAAAAATTCGACGGCCCCGAGGTCGGCCGCGACGGCAAAGACAGCCTCGACGCCTACGACCCAGATGGCACCCGCGTCGAGATCATGGAGTTCATTCCCAAGCAGAAACCATGCTGCCATCCCTACACAGCAGACCATCCAAAACCGTGAACAAATTCCGGCGAATCGGGAATGCTGCGCTGGAATAACGAGGTAACACCTCTGGCTTTTGAAATGCTGGTCGGCGGGGCAAAAACCATATGGGTGGGCTTGACCGATAATTCAGATAATTCCGCGAACGAACCGACCAGTTGCTCTGGCGTGCTTCGGCTCCGAATGGATTTCTCAAGGTCGGCAAGGCATTCGACAAAGAAGGGCGGTGTGATGTTCGACATGTAGAAGTTGTCGAGCAAGATTGCCTCATCGAGATTCAAGCTTTCGAGCAAGGATTTGTCGAAGATGAGAATCGGGCCTTGCGGTATACTTGTTCCCCCCGCTGACTGTCCCGGTCTGAGCACGAATGTCCGCTGCGCCCGAGAAGGAGCCTGCCCGTTCGGGACACCTACAGGACACCAGAGCAGCGGCAACAGCCGAAAACGCAAACCATGAGCAGCAACAATATGCTACGTAAGTCGTTGGGATACAAGACATCTGGCGGAGAGGGAGGGATTCGGAGCCGCCTGATTCAAAACGCCTTAGGTTTCCCAACAGCACTGTGAATTATGATAGGTCACAACTCACTCCCTAGACGACTCGCTATTTGTGGGGTTGACCCTCCGCTACCAGCACGGTTTGAGTCTGGTGCGCCGTTCTCGCGTATTCCAATTCCGCTGCAGAAACGTGCAACTCGTGTCCCGGATTCACATCATCGATCCACACTTGCGACAGGAAGAAGTGGTTGCCATAAGTGTGGAAGATTAGTCTCTCTCGCCGGTCCTGATAGGGGCCGCCACCCGTATAGTTGGTCATGAATGAGGCTGTCCCACGACCATCCGTCCGCTGGAACTGCAACATGCCCGGCTTCATCACGCTGACCTTGTATTCTCCCACAGCGAGGCTAGTGTTCCCCACGACGAACTTGAACGGCACGTCCACTCGGATGCCGGCTGATTGCCCGAATACGGGGGTGAGCATGACCAACAAAGCGAATGCTGCCGCGACCACGAATCTTGCGTTTTTCATAACCGTCTCCAGGAGCTGTGCTCCGCAAATTTTCTTGCTGCGCTGACTCTGCGTCGACCGCGCAAAACCTTCAATGCACTCGACGTGATTTGTATGCTCTCGCCCGCGAAGGGTAAGCGCGGACCCACGCCACTCTTATACGGAGTCAACTCTTCCTCAAGGCACCACGGTTACCGCAACCCGCACTCCCGGGTACCGCACATTAGACAGAAAATACCGGCCTTCGACGAAATCGATATAGCAGTGGTCGGTGTATGCCCATCGAGCAGGCCAGGGCTGTCCGACTTCGAACCGGTAGCCGCCATACGCGAAGTGCGGATGGCCTGCCAGCACAGTCACGCGGCCAACGGCAAAGTAGTGCTCACGTCCAAAGTGCGCGCGAAAATGTTCATCTGAAATTCGCCGAAGCTCCACGCGCCTCTCTTCATGTGCAACGCGCTCCTCATGAGCCACGTGCCGCTCTTCGGCACGCCGCTCTTCATGCGCCTCGTGCCTCTGTTCTTCATGGGCTCCGTGACGTTCTTCTTTGCGCTCCTCTTCTCGATCTCGGTGCTCGTCCTGAGCAACAGCAGATACGGCCCCTCCTAACAAAAATGACGCAGAAATGGCGACAACGGCTGCGAATCGCTTCATGGGTCCCTCGCAGAGAAATTGATTTCGACACCCGACGCGGTCGAAGGCGCGTGACTCAGTTCAAGTTAGCAGGATACGTTTCAAAAGAAAGTTACCGAAGAACAAGGGAGCCGTTATACCTTTCGAGCGGCCATCTTGCCGACTCTCGTCTTCTACATAGGCCCACGGGTTGGCGATCGCGGAGCAGCTCAGCTCTCTTTGCGTCCCAGTCACTCAGATTGGCAGGTTAAGTCCTCAAAACCCCTCAATGAGCGAAATGGCCTTGTAGTTACGCCAATCAGGAGATGTCAGAGTGTCTGAGCCTGAGTAGACCGTTGGCGGCGCCGAGAGAGCGGGAACACCAAAGAGAGAGCGCCCGATTTAAAGAAGAAAGGTGATGCTATCAGTCTCTTAGGCGTCATGTGGCGGGAGTGGATCAGTATCAATGCAATCGAGGCAGATAGCGATCTGGACATCGTAACGCCGCCCGGCATAGAAGAATATCAATTTTCGGTGTTCCAATTGTGATCCGCATACAGGGCAAGAGTTTTTGATCGCGTGGGCAGTTGCAGAGTCAAGAAACGTGACAATTGCTTGTGAAAGAGGATTGTCGTTGTCCTGGGCATCCGATCCTCCGGGGGGCGGTCTTATCGACTTCTTCAGACTGACTTCTTGCACATACAACGAGCTTGTGGAACTTGAAACTGCAAAGGTAGACGAGATTGGGAATCCGGTCCATGAAGAGTGGTTAAGCCGGTCCCGGCAAGCATTGCGAGTCCGTTGCTCCCGGTCGTGTTGCTGATTGCAGCTGCAACTGGATTCGACGAACTCCAAGCCGCAGAAGTGGTTATGGCCTGCTGAGTACCATTCGCAAAGGTAGCAGTAGCGGTGAACTGCTGTTGGGCTCCCGATTGTAGGTATAACGGGGCCGACGGCAGCACCGAAATTGCGGTTATCGCTCCAGATGTGACTGTAAAGCTGGTGTCTGAATTGGCGGACTGACTACTTACAGAAACGGAAATCAGGCCGCTCTGCACACTCGCTGGAACCGTGACTGTCAGGTTCGTGGAAGTCGCCGCTGTCACAACGGCAGTAACGCCATTGAACTTAACTGTATCGGTAGAAAGATTGGGGCTAAATCCTTGACCTTGGATTGTGACAATCTGCCCGACCGGACCACCCTGCGGCGTGAACGCGAAGACTGCAACCCCAGTCAAAGAAACAGTTGAGCGCGTAATCGACAACAAATTGCCGACGGCATCGTAGGAGTACGTGGCCACATTCCCGCTCTCATCGATTACTTTAGTAAGCCTTCCGATGTCGTCATAGAAGTACTGAATTGCCGTCTGAGCGAAAAGCAAGCTGTTCGTCGCGCACAGGATGACGAACTTGCGCGTGCTCTTCGTATTGAATTCACCTGTGCCCATCGTTGACATGCCCTGACTTATCGCCGTCGGAAACCACTGCCTGCGGAAGACGGTTTCTCAAAACTTCTATATTTTCTTTCTAAGCCTCACAAAAAAAACGAATCCGAGAACCAACCCGACGAAGTTCTCACATAGAATCACACCCGTAACGAATGGATCATCAATGCGATTGGCGGTTCCGGTTATCTGCGCGTAGATTCGAAGTTGTAATAGTTCTGAACCGATAATGCCAACACATGCAGTCATCCAGATAGCAAGTCTTGCAAGCGGGTGTTTGATGGCCCTATGGATGTACCGCAACGATATGGCGACGAGGATCGGCGGACACGCCATCAGAGGTAAAATGGCAGCCCGCGCAAGAACAATCGGATTGGCGGCGATGATCATTTTCAGTGACACCCGCACTTCGGCGGACTTAAACTTGGCGGCAACTGAGATTGGACCCACTCGCCACCCTGCCCAACTAATGCTCCGCTTAGGCTTCCAAGTGCCGAGCCCTCGCCAGTCGCCAAAGCTGTTGCCGCCCATTCTCCAACTTCCAGAGAGGCTTGGAGGGCAGGAATCGCAACGTTCGACGCAACACTAACTGCCCCGGTCCAAACAGCCCCGACTAGACTGCTCCAACTGAACTGCTTGCAGGGGTCGTTGGAGTGGAGAATCACGAGTTCCTGACCGCCAGCGTTCGCGACGCCAGCGATCGCTGCCCCATAAACAGCCAGGACGCCGAGGCCCATCGATGATTTAACGGGTGTTGTCGTGAGGATGCAGGGCGCGAGGAGTAGCTTCTTGCTCCGGCCCCCGCGGCTCCGAAGCCCAGATTTCTTGGGCGTGGAACCTGTTCCAGACCCATATCGCCAATTTCGTATTTCCTCGTCCAATCGCCTTCATGGTCGGAACAGCACACGCGCCTTTCGACGGTTCGCGAAAGCACAAGACAAGAAGCTTCGGCCGCTAGCTCCAAGTTGGCACACAATTTGCGCTCCACATCAGAGTGGATCATACCTCCTGCACACCTGTGCTTGGAAAAACACTCGGGATATACGATCAGTCAATCAGTCACGCACTCAGTACGCCACGACTAGGGACTACTCTCTGATGAAGGATCCGTGGCTTGGTTACGAAGACGCCGTCCGACTCGCGATTTTGCTGGGCGGTGACGCCGATACTCTCGCTTGTATCGCTGGGGGCATCGCAGGCGCTATGTACGGAGTTCCAACTACCGCCAACATGAACTTGCTTATGCCTTTCATCGTTTTCATTGTGTATCTCCTTTTCGTCGGTCGGCCATCATTGGCGCCTTCACGCGGGCCGTAGCGCTGCTTGCAGATCGGTGCTTTCGGACACTGCGCGGACGCTGGAAGGCAAAACGCTGGCCGATCCTTCCACCGTACAGTAGAGCCTAAGTGATTGGGATTATAGGAATTGGCGGAGAGGGAGGGATTCGAACCCTCGGTACAGGTGTTAGCCCGTACAACGGTTTAGCAAACCGCCGCATTCGGCCACTCTGCCACCTCTCCGACCTTTAAAAAGAACAACCTAGGACTTAGCGCTTTGGTTCTACTGCATTTTCACTGCATGATTGGTATTCTACGTGTGCATTTGGGAGGGCACATAGGCAGATACCACTCGGGGTACATTTACGAGGCATCGGGTGCTTTCTTCGTCAGGTAACTACGTCACGGAGATTGTAGACGGAACACCGGGGGCAGTGCAATCTTCTTATCGCTTGGGCTAGAAGGGCAAGACCCACAACAGCCGGACGCGCAAGGCGGTCAAAGAACTAAAGAACTCGCGGCTGACCACGTGGCCGAGGTCAATGCCCAGACGACCCCAGTGAACGATTTTGACCGTCGCTGACGCACGGTGAACGTCCGTGCGATGTCGAAGCTTTCTCTTCGCAGCGAAGGGCATACTCTGCGGCTGGCGAGCGCATCCGATCTCTGGTACTCGGGCGGAGGCGCGTTTGAGCCGAAGACCTTTGGATATACCGGCCGCCCCAGCAAGGCAATCGGTGACTGGCGAACGTTTGGGATCTCAGCGCTGACTATCAGATCAAGCATTCCTTCAGCACAATCTGTACTATGGCCACGCGTGGGTAAAGGCGTGATCGCAGCGATTTATCCCGAGGATGCTAACGGGCAGCTGGCGTACCTGGAGACAAGCTTTCAGTTTTGAGAGAAGCAAGAAGAGAATTACAGCGATGACGACAGGCACTTTCGGCGGGCTCTGCGTTCTAGCACTGGAGAGCCGGCGTGCCCGCGAGATTGCGAAACTCATCACAAACCTTGGCGGAGTGGCGATCGTAGCGCCCTCGTTGAAGGAAGTTCCACTGGAATCCGATCAAGAAGCCCTAGAATTTGCCCGGAAACTGGCCGCCGGGCAAGTGGACATGGTGGTATTCACGACGGGTGTGGGAGTCAAAGCTCTTGCATCGGCCGTGGAGGCTGTGTGTTCCCGGGAACAACTGTCTCGCCAGTTGAACGAGGTCGTCATCGTCGCTCGCGGGCCCAAGCCCGCTGCGGCCCTGCGTGAACTGGGAGTGCGAGTCAGCATTCCTGTCCCTGAGCCGAACACATGGCGTGATCTGCTGGCGATCCTGGACCAGAACAGAGATACATTTCCCGTGGCGGGGCGCCGAGTAGTGGTGCAGGAGTACGGTGTGGCCAATCCTGAATTGTCCGCAGGCTTGCAAGAGCGGGGGGCAGTGTTAACTGCCGTTAACGTCTATCATTGGGCACTGCCCGACGATCTCAGCCCTCTGGAGAACGCAGTCGAGTCGATCATCAGCAGAGAGGTTCACGTGTTGCTGGTTACCTCGTCCGTCCAGATTCGTCACCTGTTCCAAGTAGCGGAGAATATGGGCAAGCAGGTGGCATTGCATGAGGCTCTGACCGACGTTGTGATTACATCCATTGGCCCCCTGACCTCCGAAGAATTGCGCAACCGTGGCCTGAACGTCGACTTAGAGTGCACCCGCCCCAAGATGGGCTTTCTTGTGCAGGAAGCAGCGGAAAAGAGCGCGGAGATTTTACGCCACAAGGGGAAGCAGGAATCATGAGTACGCCACTATCCTCTGTTCGTGAGTTTGCAGGGCCGGGGTTGCATAGTGGTCGGCGGCATCGGAGGCGGCGGCAAGAATCCTGGTGATTGCTAGACCCAGGGGAATTCTTGCTCAGCCGTCCGCTGAAGAACGAAAGGGGGAAAGTCTATCTGCGTTGAGGCCTAAAACACGCCCGGCAGGTCGAGGTTGACCTGCCCCCCACAAGTTAATGTTAATAAATACAGTTACTCTCTTTACTCTCTTAAAGAGGGAAATTTAAATTATTGATCTTCCGCATCTGCTGGCCGTGCGGTGACCCTGCCGCCAATTCGGGGTGAGCGCTCTACCGCTTCAACCACATAGGGTTACACAAACTTCTGGTCTTGCCGAGCCCGCTCGGGGTCGGACTTCTCCTCGTTCCGCGTTGGCTGCTCGGAATGCAGTTTGATCTCTCCCTGTTCGAAAACGTCTCAGAAAGCTGCTGCATCGCCATCGTCG
>Ga0210398_10005961_pt1 | contig 11291 bp, 10 predicted proteins | sample IncBWC4OmetaG_FD_161047 | JGI IMG/M metagenome (GOLD analysis project Ga0210398, IMG submission 161047) | Forest soil microbial communities from Barre Woods Harvard Forest LTER site, Petersham, Massachusetts, United States - Inc-BW-C-4-O | ecosystem: Environmental > Terrestrial > Soil >... | reverse complement strand
GGTGATCCTGATTCTTTTGCGAATCCGCGAATTGCAGCGCAAGATATTCCGAAATCGCTTCATCGATCCATTGATCGCGGTACGAGGACCAGCCGACGACATTGCCCCACCATTGATGGGCCACTTCGTGGAATGGCACCACATTGGAGAAGAAGGCGCGGCCCGTGGTGCTCAGCCCGGCCCGGGTTTGCGCTTCGTCCGGCAGGAACGAAAACGTGGAGAGATACAGAAGCCCGGGCCAGCCTTGGCCGAATGCGCCCGGGATCTGCGAAACGCCGAGATTCCGGAAAGGAAAGGGGCCGGAGTAGAGTTCATAGAAATGTATCGAGGAGTCAATTTCGCGAGCAAGTTGCTTGAGCAACGCGGATGGGCTGGGAGGCGGCACCGGCACATCGGTATCCAACGGGTGTTGCAAGATGCTGTTGTGGCGGGGAGGGTCTCCCGACGGCGGGACTGCCGACAGGCGAGCCCTTAAGATTTCCTCGAGTTGCTTGTTGGCATATACGTCGATCGTGCGATTCTCCGAAGGCAGGGAAGTGCTTGCGTATTCGCCCAGGTTAAAACCCGCCTCTGGCACGGGTATTTCGGTTTTCCAGGTGGCCACGCGCGAATCGCCTTCCTCGCGTTCCGTCGATTTATTGCCGGTGGCGACCAGGCGAAGCCGCTTCGGCCAGTGGAACGTCAGGTCGTAGAGCGCAAATTCGGACGAATCGCCGAAGTGGGGATACCAGCTCTCCCTTGCGCCGACAAAAAGAACATTGTTCCCCGCGTCTTCGATGACGTTGCCGTCGTAACGAAAATGAAGGGTGAACGTGCCGCCCGGCGCCGGGCGTTTGGGGAGAAAGACAATCAGCGAGTCCTGGCCGCGGGAATTGATCTCCTGCGGGGTGAGGCCTTCGTTCTGGAAGAAGGGAAGCGCTTCGCCGCCATCACCGGTGACGGCCGATATTTTCAAGGTGCGCGAAAGCTGGACTCCAAGAAACTGCTGCGATCCCGAAGAGGCGCGGAATTCGATGGATGCGTTCGCCTCCAGCGAATTGTCGGGATGAATCGTGGTGTCGATGCGGTAATGGATGGCGTCGATTCCCATGTGAAATGCAGGGGAATCAGGTAATCGGTAGGAGCTCCACACATCGTAATAGGTGGACTTCCCGACGGTGCGAGGCTGGCCCAGGTTGAAATTGTCCTCTTGCATTCCATCCAGAAGAATGTCGAATGGGCCGGTGAGCACTCCATCGAGTCCCGCGTGGAAAAAGGGCGCCGGTGGATTCGAATATTTTTCGATGAGGATGCGCAGGGAGTGGGAAGGATTCAGGCGATCCAGGTTTACACCCCAGAGAGACGCGAACTGTTCGTCCACGGCGGGCGTCAGGCCCGCTCGCTGCAGTTCGCGCAGGAGATCCTGGTCCGTGCCGTCGGTGAAACGCACGTAGGCGGAGAGAAACTGCTGGTCGAGGACGGGGGCTCCTAGGAATCGCGCGACCTGTTGCCGTTCGACGGGATCGCGCGGCAACGCTACGACGTGGCCCACGCCCGAAAAAACGAAGCCGGTGGTGCGGCCTTCGAAGGACTGGAGGAAGGCGATCTTACCGTTCTGAAAGGCGAGGACGGTATCGGCCTTGCGAAGCTCTACGCGGTCTTTGGCGGATACCGTGTAGACGTGTTGCGAATCGATGGCCAGGGCGTTGAGGGAGGTGAGAAGTTCGCGCGGGGAAGAATCCGCTGCACCGCACAGTGAAGGAAACAGAAACCCGAAAACCACCAGGAGGAGACGAGGCCGCATGAAACGAGTGTAGACACATTCGGCATGCGGGAACAAGGCGGACGACGAACCTTTCCGCGGAGAGCTAAAATGGATGGATGCCCCCGAGAATCGGCCACCTTCCGAAAATTCTGCTCACGCTTGTATGGGTGTTGGCACTCTCTGGTGTGGCGCTTGCAGACAAGATTGTTCTCAAGAACGGCCGGAAAATCGTCGCGTACAACGTGGTGGAAGACGGCGACAAAGTCCGCTATGAGACCTCCGCAGGCGAGATGGCTTTGCCGAAATCGATCGTGGACCACATTGAGAGGGGCGGGTTGACGCCGATGATGGGTTCGCCGGCGGCTGCGGCGGCCAGCCTGAATCTGGAGCCACCCGAAACTCCTGCAAACGCGGGAGAGTCTGAAATCGACAAGAGCGCGGTGCACGACGGCGCGGTGGACCGCAACTACATCAATCGTGTCGAGAGCGGCGCCACTGCAGGCACCGAGCAGGCGAATCAGGCGGCGCGCGCGCATCATGCGGCCGCGGAATTTGAAATGGCCAAGGGCGACCTGGAGCACGCGCTGGCGGACGCGCGCGCCGCGGTGTTCTACGCGCCGGAAGACCCGGCCATGCTGCTGGACCTGGCGTACGTATATTTGCGCCGCAGCGAGTTCAAGCAGTCGCTCGAATACCTGGAGCGGGCGAAGCGCTATGCGCCGAAGAACGCGGACGTTTACAAACTGGAAGGGTGGACGTATTACGGACTGAACCGCCCGGACCAGGCCGTAACGGAGTGGAGGAAATCGCTCGCCTTGCGGCCGGACTCGGATGTGCAGGCGGCGCTGGACAAGGCGCTTCGCGACAAAACCGAGGAAGAAAATTACCGGGAGAACGAAAGCGCGCATTTCCAGTTGAAGTACAACGGCGCGGCGGAGCCGGCGCTGGCGCGCGAAGTGCTCCACACGCTGGAAGGGCATTACCAGCAGATCGAATCGGAATTGAATTTTTCGCCGCCGGATCCGATTGGCGTTGTTTTGTACACGTCGGAAGGATTCGCGGATATCACGCGGGCGCCGGGCTGGGTGGGCGCGCTAAATGATGGAAGAATCCGCGTGCCGGTGCAGGGGTTGACTGGCGTGGATTCGGAGCTATCGCGGGTTTTGCGGCACGAACTGACGCACAGTTTTATCCAGCAGAAAACGCACGGGCGAGCGCCGACGTGGATTCAGGAAGGCGTGGCGCAATGGATGGAAGGAAAACGCAGCGACGAAAGCGCCGCCGTGCTGGTGCAGGTGTATGATGCCGGGCAAGCCGCGCCGCTCGGGCAGTTGGAAGGCTCGTGGATGAAGCTGCCGGGGCCGATGGCGAGCTATGCGTATGCGTGGGCGCTGGCGAATATCGAATATATCGTGCAGACGCAGGGGATGGGGGATGTGGAGCGGATTCTGGATCGCCTCGCGGCGGGAAGTTCGACGGAGCAGGCCGTGCGGGCAGTGTTGCACGACGATTACGCGGATTTGATGCAGGCGACTGCGGAATATTTGAAGAAGAATTACGGGCGGTAGCGGTTGTTCGTGTTGTAGCTCAGGCCATTCAGGCCTGAGGGTTTTCGTTCCTACATTTCGATTTTGCCAGAGCGATGGAAGGCCTCACCCCTGAAGGGGTGAGCTACATGGCTAGCAAGGCCGCGAGGAGGGCGGCGCGCTGGGGCATGGTGTTGATGAGGACGTGCTCGTAGGTGGCGTGGGCGCCGTCGCCGACTGCACCGAGGCCGTCGAGTGTGGGAATGCCGAGGGCGGCGGTGAAGTTACCGTCGGAGCCGCCGCCGGCCGCGGCTTCGCCGAGGGGAAAGCCGAGTTCACGGGCGATGGATGTGGCGCGCGCGAATAGGGCGGCGCTGTGTTTGCGTTCGAGCGGCGGGCGGTCGAAGCCGCCGTGAATTTCGAGTTTTGCGCCGCGATGGACGGGCTTCAGGGAGTGAAGACGCTTTTCGAGCGCGCGCATGTCCGCGTGGCGCCAGGCACGAAGATCGAGCGTGGCCGCAGCACGGTCGGCGATTACGTTTGTGCGGGAACCGCCGGAGACGATGTCGGCGTTGATGGTTACGCCGCGGCGCAGGTCGTTCCACTTTTCGAGGCGGCCGATTTGCGCGGCGAGCTCATGCACCGCGTTGATGCCTTTTTCGGGAGCGAGCCCCGCGTGGGAGGCGCGTCCGTGGACAATCAGTTGCGCCTCGCCCACTCCCTTGCGGGAAGTCTTCAGATGACCGCGAGGGCCGAGCGACGGTTCCAGCACGAATACTGCGTCGCTGCGCCCGGCTTCCTCTTCAATTAACTTGCGCGAAGATTCGCTGCCGATCTCTTCGTCGGACGTCCACAGGAACACCATGCGTTTCTGGACGGGCGTTTGCAGTTCGCGAATGGCTTCGAGTGCGAAAAGAGCTTGAACGATGCCGGCTTTCATGTCGAACGTGCCGGGGCCGTAGGCTTTACCGCCTGAAACGCGAAAGGGCATTTGGGCCAGGGTGCCGGTTGGATAGACGGTGTCGTAGTGTCCGAGCACCAGTAGTTGCGACTTGGCTCGTCCTTCCGCGGGTTTCCAAACCACGCGAAGATGATCGCCACGATGCCTCTGCCGGAGGATTTGCGCAATCGTGCCATGGCACAGCCATTTTTCCGCCAGAAACTGGCAGCAGCGATCCGTTGGCTCTTTTTCCAGGCTGGGAGATTCGAGCACGGTGAGTTCACGCAGAGTTTCCAGCATCTGCGGCAGCCGCTTGCGTAAGTAGGGAAGAAAGGAAAGCCCGGCCATGGAGAGGGCATGGTAACACGCAGGGCGAAGCGCGATGAAGCCTGCGCCGCCCGCAGGGACCCGCGGGCGCAAAATGATAAGCTGTCCGAAGAACCGAAAACCCTTATAATAAGAGGTTTGCGAACTGACGGAGGGAGCCTTTTCATTGGCTATGAGCGACACACAAGTGGGAACGCAACTCGACATCAACGAGATCCAGAAATTCCTGCCGCACCGGTACCCGTTTCTGCTGATCGATAAAGTTGTCGAGATGGAACGCCTCAAGCGCATCGTCGCGATCAAGAGCGTCACGATCAACGAGGGATTTTTTCAGGGACATTTTCCGGGCAAGCCGGTGATGCCGGGCGTGCTGATTCTGGAGTCGATGGCGCAGGCCGGCGGATTGCTGCTGCTGCAGGAAATTCCGGACCGCGAGAAGAAATTGCTTTACCTGGCTTCGATGAGCGACGTGAAGTTCCGGCGGCCGGTGGTGCCCGGAGACCAGTTGCGCATCGAAGTGAACGTCGTCACGTGGAAAGGCGATCTCTGCAAGATCGAAGCAAAGGCGTTCGTTGAAGGAAGCCTGGCGACGGAAGCGAAGATGCTTTGCGTGATGGCCGACCGGGAAAAGCCCGCAAGCGCATAAATGGGGATTAGCACAAATATTCATCCTCAGGCGATCGTTTCACGGGAAGCGAAGCTGGGCGCGGGCGTGCAGATTGGCGCCTATGCGGTGGTCGGCGCGGACGTGGAACTGGGCGAGGGCTGCGAACTCAAAGAGCACGCGGTGGTGCAGGGCCCCGCGAAATTCGGCGCCAAGAATGTCTTCCACCCTTTTTGCGTGATTGGCGGCGATCCCCAGGACTACTCTTTCCGCGGGGAGCGCGTCGAACTGCAAGTGGGCAGCGGAAACATTTTTCGCGAGCATGTGACCATCAGCCGGGGCACGGTCAAGGGCGGCGGCATCACGCGGATCGGCAACGATAATTTCTTCCTGGCGTATTCGCACGTGGGCCACGACTGTCAGATCGGCAACAATACGCTCTTCGTGAATGGGGCGACGCTCGCCGGGCATGTGAGCGTGCAGGACTTCGTCACCCTGGGTGCGTTTTCGCCGGTGCACCAGTTTTGCCGGCTGGGGCGCTATTCATATATCGGAGCGGCGACGGTGATCACGCAGGACGTTTTGCCGTTTTCGCTGATTGTAACGGAACGCGAGACGCGCTGCTTCGGGCCGAACACGATCGGACTGGAGCGCAAGGGTTTTTCCGCGGAACGCATCAAGGCGCTTCAGAAAGCATTCCGCGTGCTGACGCGTTCGAAGAAAAACACTTCGCAGGCCTTGGAAGAGATTCGAAAGACAATGAAGGAATCCACCGATGTGAACGAGTTGGTGGAATTCGTGGAAAAGGCCGAACGCGGCATTGTGAAGTAAGGCTGACCGGAAATTCATGCCAGAGACAATGCAAAGCAATCCCGGGCAAAGCAACTCCGGCTGGGGCCTGATCGCGGGGAACGGCCGATTTCCTTTCCTGGTTCTGGAGGGCGCGCGCAGCCAGGGAATCGAAATGGCGGTGATCGCGCTGAAAGAAGAGGCTTCGCCGGAACTGGAGAAAATCGCCAAGCGGCTGCACTGGGTGAGCCTGGGCGAACTGAGCAAGGCGATCGAGTTGATGCAGGGCGAAGGCGTGAAGCGCGCGGTGATGGCCGGGCAGGTGAAGCACAACAAAATTTTCAGTTCCATTCGCCCGGACTGGAAGCTGGCCAAACTGCTCTTTGCCTTGCCGCGAAAAAACACGGATTCGCTCATCGGCGCGGTGGCAAAGGTTCTTGAGGAAGAAGGCATTCAATTGGTGGATTCGACGATGTTTCTGAAGCCGCTGCTGCCGGAGGCGGGCGTGCTGACGCGGCGCGCTCCCAGCCAGCAGGAAGCCGCCGACATGGAATACGGCCTGGGCATCGCGCGGCATATCGCGGCGAAAGATATCGGGCAGACGGTGGTAGTGGCCGACAGCGCTTGCGTGGCCGTGGAGGCGATGGAAGGCACGGACGAAACGATTGCGCGGGCCGCGCGCTTCGCCAACGGGCGACCGCTGGTAGTCGTAAAGGTCAGTAAACCCAGGCAGGACATGAGGTTCGATGTACCCGTGGTCGGTTTGCCGACCGTCGAATCCATGAAGTTGGCCGGGGCGACGGCGCTGGCCATCGACGCAAATCGCACTCTCCTCTTTGACAGGGAAAAATTGATTGCCATGGCCAACGACGCCGGAATTGCGATTCAGGCCTTTCCTTCCATGCAGGCCGGGGAACCAACGAGTGATTCGCGGGGAATGACTAAGGAATGAGCGAGCGCGGGGGTGTGGCCGGGGGGCAACGCAAAATTCGTGTGGGCGTAGTGGGCGCCGGCGAATTCGGCCGGAATCACGCGCGGGTGTATCGCGAAATGGATGGCGTGGAACTTGTCGGCGTGCTGGACCAGAGCGCGGCGCGCGCCGAGGCCATCGCGCAAGAATTTGGGACCCGGGCGTTCAAAGGCATAGAGGAGTTGCAGGGCGCGGTGGATGCGGTAACTGTTGCGGTTCCCACGGTGGCGCACGCCGAAGTGGGCTGCCGCCTGATGGCCCTGGGGATTGACGTCCTGGTGGAGAAGCCGATGGCGGCTACGCTTGCGGAAGCGGATGAGTTGCTCGAAGCGGCGCGACGCTACCAGCGGATCCTGCAGGTCGGGCACGTCGAAAGGTTCAACCCGGCGGTGATCGCGGTCGAGCCAATTTTGAACCGGCCGCTTTTCTTTGAAGTCCACCGGCTGGGCGTATTCACGCCGCGGAGCCTGGACGTGGAAGTAATTTACGACCTGATGATTCACGACCTGGACATTCTGCTGGCGCTGGTGAAAGAACCTGTGACGGAAGTGAAAGCCGTTGGCATCCCGGTGTTGACGGACAAGGTCGATATCGCTCACGCACGCATCGAATTCACGGGCGGAGCCGTGGCCAATGTCACTGCCAGCCGGGTTTCAACAGAGCGTGTGCGGAAAATGAGATTCTTTCAGCACCACGAGTACATTTCGCTCGACTACGCGCGGCGCGACGCATTGCGCGTTGGCGTGAAGAAGCCCGGGCCGCAGCCTGAGTTTGGATTTGAGAAACTGGCGGCGCCGGCCGTTGAACCCCTGCGCGCGGAGCTGGAAGCCTTCGCCGCGGCGGTTCGCACGCGGGTCGCTCCAAAGACCGACGGGGTAGCCGGGCGGGCGGCACTGGAGCTGGCGAGCCAGGTCATGCAAAGCATCCGTGAGCATGATGAGCGCGTCAAACCTCAAGCCAAAGGGCCTGTAGCTAAAGGGCCCATAGCCCAGAGCTACCCGGATAAAGCGAGCCAATGATTCCCAGGATCCTAGTCCCCGTCGGTGCGCGTTTGCCTGCCGAAGATGTTCCGACGACGCGCCGGCGGCCGACGACGCTGGACGAGCGCACCCTGGTGCCATCCGGGATGCCGCTGGTGCAGCTGGATGGGCGCACAACCATTCCCTCCAATTTGCCGCTCGATTCGATTGCCACCCGCGTGGTGGTGCCGCGCGACGTGAACGTGGAAGCGGTGCAGCGCGAGGAAGTATCCCATCTGCCGCCGCAGCCAACGGAGATGGACGAGCGCATCAGCATTCCCGTCGGGGCCGCGGCGCCGGAAGTGTTTGCGCCGCTGGGGCCGATCTCGGAGGACCTGGTGGAGCCGGACATTTTCCAGTCCGGCGAAGCTGCGTTTCTGCCTCCGGAGTGGCGTGGCAAGCCGACGACGGAAGACCGCGTCACCACCATTGCGTCGGTGGTTTTTCACATTCTGCTGATCCTGATGCTGCTCTTTTCACCGAAGCTTTTCTCGCCGCACGTGCGCACGAACGAAGAGGAAGAGATCGGGCGCCGGCAGATGACGGTGCTCTTGCCGCCGGGGGCGCTGGACGCGCTGAAGCCCTCGCCCGCTCCGGCGCCACATGCGGCTGTGCGAGTCGATCCGCGAGTGATCAACAAGATCGCGCCGCCGGCGCCGACTCCGCCTCCACCGCAGCCCGTGCCGGAGCCGCCGAAGCGCGAGTTGCCGAGCGCGCCGACGCCGCAGCCGAACGCGGCCGCTGTGCAGCCTCCTCCGACTCCGTCTCCTTCCCAGGGTGAATTGCCGAAGACACCCACGAAACTGGAAAACCCGGACATGCCGGTGCCGGAAAAAGGATTGATCCTGCCGAAGACTGGCGGCTCGGCCGGGGATTTGATTCGTGATGCCGCTCGTGGAACGAAGCCGAGTTCTCCGGCGCCGATTCGGGGCGGGAACCAAGGGCCTTCGAGCGGCGGCGGTGGTCGTGGCGGTAAGGGAGGCCATGGCGCTGGAATCGAAATGCTCACGGACACCGAGGGTGTGGATTTCAACGATTATTTCCGGCGGATTTATTACATCGTGAAAGGGAATTGGGAAGCGGTGATGCCGCCGTCGGTGAGCCTGGGCGACCAGGGTGTGGTATCGCTGCAGTTCAAGATTATGCGCGACGGCTCGGTTCCCGACGGGATGCCGATTCAGGTTTATGGCTCCGGGAAAGAGCCGCTGGACCGCGCGGCGTTTTCTTCCATTCGCGCGTCGAATCCGTTTCCGCCGCTGCCGCCGCAGTTCAAGGGGCCTTTCATCGAGCTGCGATTCACGTATTATTACAACATTCAGGTACCGACGCAGTAGGGCGCGGCACGCATATACGAGAAGGAAACTTCTCGTTGTTCACGCGCGAAAAAATATGTTGTCATCCTGAGGGGCGCGTTGTTTGCGCTCCGAAGGACCTCAACTGAAAAATCCTGCACAATTTAAGCGTTGAGGTCCTTCGCGCACCCTCGTCGGGTGCGCTCAGGATGACAATTTTGCGGGGCGTTCAGCGTGCGGCGATGTTTCTGTGTTAGAAATATTGGCGATATGAAACTTTCGCGGCACCAGGTGATCGGCAGTGTGCTGCTGGCGCTGATTGTGCTGGCGGTGCTGATCGTCCGCGCGTGGCCGCAGTTGTTCCCCAAATGAACGCACCCGCCGAGTCTCCGCTTATCACGATTGTTGGACCAACCGGTTCGGGGAAATCGGCGCTGGGGGTTTGGCTTGCGCTGGAGCTTGGCGGCGAAGTGGTGGCTTGCGATTCCACGCAGCTTTATCGCGGATTTGATGTGGGCACGGCGAAGCCCACCGTCGAAGAGCGGCACGGCGTGGCGCATCATCTGATTGATGTTCTGGACCCGCGGGAAGAATCCACCGCCGGAGGGTATCGCGAGAGGGCCATTGCCGTACTGGAGGATCTTCGCGCGCGGAAGCGGCTGCCGATTTTCACCGTGGGCACGGGGCTTTACCTGCGCGCGCTGCTCGAAGGGCTTGCGGACGTGCCGCTGCGCTCGGAAGAGTTGCGCGAGCGGCTGTGGGCCAGCGTCGCCGCGCATCCGCCGGGGCATCTGCATCGCATCCTGAAGCGGATGGATCCGGTTTCCGCGGGGAAAATTGCGCCGGGCGACGAGCAGAAACTGATTCGCGCCGTCGAAGTCTGCTTGCTGGCGAAAAGGCCGCTCTCCGAAGTGCATCGCGCGGGAAGAAATCCGCTGCGCGGCTGGCGCGCCGTAAAGATCGGGCTGTCGCCCGAACGCGAAGCTCTCTATCAGCGCATTCATGCGCGGACCGATGCGATGCTCGCCGCCGGATGGATGGAAGAAGTGCGCGGGCTCGTCGCCAGCGGCCTGCCGGCGGAAGCCAAGCCGTTCGATTTCATCGGCTACCGCGAATTGCGCGCGGTGCTAAACGGTGAACTGAAACTCGAAGAAGCCAAAGCTGCGATTCAGCAAGCAACCCGCCGCTACGCCAAGCGGCAACTAACCTGGTTCCGCCGCGACACGCAGATCCGCTGGTTCTCCGGTTTTGGCCAAGACACGGCAATCCAACAGCAGGCACTCGCCTGCCTGCGGGAGCGTCTATAAGTCACAGATCAAAATGCGATTATCGCGTACCACACTTTTATTGCTTGCTCATGGAATGGATTGGCTGACTCCTTGCTTATTGGAACTCTTCGGGCAATAGTTCCTTCCCGATTAGTTTCAATCCTTTTCCATCGACCATCACATAATCGTAGAGGCCGCAATTCTGTTCGTTTGGGCATGCGTTAATCTTCAACAGTCGGCTGTCCCGATGAAATTCCATTCTCGGCATCTCCTCGCCCCCATGCTTTTCCAACCACTTGAAGGGAAGTTCCGCAATTCCAAATCCGGTGTAGACCCTGCCACCGATGGAATCTACAATGACGAAATCATTGCAACCCGTTCCGCATCCCCAGCGGGGGACGGTGTAGTGACCGGCGAATTCAACGTTGGAATGTGCACCGGTCCTAATCATGGTCCGAAAGGAGCGAAACTCTTTGGTGATGATCGGCCGTGCCGGTTGACCTCGATAGATATCCTTGGCCGGATAATCGCTGAACTTGGGGCGTGGTTTCTCCACCTCAAAAGGTAATACCCGCAGAAGAAGACAGCCGGCCAAGAAAATAACTGGTCGCATGACGGCGATTTTGGCATTTTTTCATCATCTTCACAAAGGGAAGATGATGAACGTCGCGACAAGTCGCATCTGTTGCCTTTCGGGGGTAGTCTGGAGACTGGCTCGGGAGGCGACGATTCCTTTGCGAGGGCAGTTTCGGATTTTGTATTTGTATGATGTAGCCGAGGCTATCCGGCTCGAGGCGCTCCGATCCCTGTTC
>Ga0210398_10005960_pt1 | contig 11292 bp, 15 predicted proteins | sample IncBWC4OmetaG_FD_161047 | JGI IMG/M metagenome (GOLD analysis project Ga0210398, IMG submission 161047) | Forest soil microbial communities from Barre Woods Harvard Forest LTER site, Petersham, Massachusetts, United States - Inc-BW-C-4-O | ecosystem: Environmental > Terrestrial > Soil >... | reverse complement strand
TTTGATACGCGATCAGCTCATCGGTCGGCAAGCCATGGCGCCCGAGATCCGTGTCGTGGCCCGTCGACATGATCCGATTGCGGATCTGAATGCCCTTGATGCGCAGCGGCTTAAACAGGTGGGTCAGGGTGGTCATGGGACGGCGTCCAATCGCTCCATGCGCGCTAGGCGGGAATGCTTCACACGCTCGCCGTATCTGCCGATGCATTGAGCGTACGTCGGCAAAATCTGAATTGCGAAGGCGCGTTGCCCTTTCTCGCCGGGGATGCGTCGCTCCACCGGCGCTACTCGGTCTCGACACTGCCACGGAGGCGTGCCCGTGGCGTGTGCAGGGTCATTGCCTCAAGCGAAAGCTTGAGATCCTCCCCTCGATCGCCCGGATTGATGTGCAGCCGACCTGACACAATGAGCATTGCGGCCTCGACTTATGAAGGCAGTCCCCAAAAAATACCACATCTATACGTGCGCAAGATGCAAGTGCTGCGGAGTTGGTCCCAGCGGCCCCGGCGGCATGGCATCACTTTAGCAACGCTTAGAGATCAGCAATCACCATATTCTGGGCACCTGCCGGTACCGGACACGCGTCGTATTTTTAGATTCAGTGGCAGCTCGTCTTCGTGTCGAGCATAACAGTCGAATCGCTAGGCTGTGTAGCCAGAGACGCGTAGTTATGAGCTATGAGGCTACGTCCGCTTCACTCCGTTGGCTAGCAATTTAGCCCGGCGGGTTGTCGCTGCTATCGTCAGTCGCTTCGTACGAATGCCATCCAGACGCAGAAGCTCGGTAAGACTGTCTGCGACGGTGCGACGGGCGAGAGTGTCTAACAATGCAGTCTCAGCGTCTGTCGCAACCTCCGCAAAAAACTCGTTGATGTTAGAGCTGATCCTGCACCTGGACGGAATATCCTGCCGGGCGACAAGAATTCTCTTGTCCTCCATCGTTGCAAGATAGAGGTCCCGCAATGTTATCCGCTCGGCTGGCTGGCCGAGATGAAGACCGCCCCCCTTGCCGATCGCTGCCACGATCATGCCCTCACGGGTCAAGTGGCCAGCCCCAGCAGGAGCGCAACGTGTCCGCTGTACAAATCAAAATCCCTGATCCTGTCGAAATCCTGTTCAAGCCGACTCGGATCGGCGGCATGGATCTGCGCAACCGCATCGTGATGGCCCCAATGACCCGCGCCATGTCGCCGGGAGGCGTGCCGGGTGAGAATGTCGCCCGTTACTACAAGCGGCGAGCCGAGGGCGGCGTCGGCCTTATCATTACTGAAGGCACGTTCATCCCTCATCCGAGCGCCGGACACGATCACAATGCCCCCCGCATCTACGGCGATGAGGCGCTCTCGGGATGGCGTCGAGTCGTTGAGCAAGTGCACGACGCAGATGCCCGGATCTTCGCGCAGCTCTGGCACGTCGGGCTCGTCCGCAAGCCTCAGGTCGACGGCGTGGGGCTTCTCTATGAGAATCGTCCTACCAGCGACGACCGCTTCAGCCCTTCCGGCGTCATCGGCGGGAACGGTCTGCCTCTCGAACACGTCGGTCGGCCGGCGACGCTCGAGGAGATTCGTGGCGCGATAGAGGCTTATGGCGCCGCAGCGCGCACCGCAAGGGCATTGGGCTTTGACGGCGTCGAAATCCACGGAGCACATGGCTACCTCATAGATCAGTTTCTATGGGATCAAACCAACCTACGCGAGGACAAGTATGGCGGCGATATCAGCCGTCGGACCCGCTTCGCCACCGAGGTCATTCAGAAAGTCCGCGCGAATGTTGGGTCGGATTACCCGGTGGTGATCCGACTGTCGACTTGGAAGCAGCAGGACTACAGCGCGCGCCTAGCGGCCAACCCGCAAGAATGGGCTGCTATCGTCCGCCCCTCGCGGGGGCTGGCGTCGATGCATTCCATCTGTCCCAACGAAGGTATTGGCAAGGTGAGCTCGGCACGGAGGCAAATCTCGCGACTTGGACGAAGAAGCTGACGGGAAAGCCGACTATTACCGTCGGCTCGATCACGCTCGACAACTCGGTGGCCGAGATGATGCGCGGCGAGGGCAGCTTGCCCAAAACAACCTCGCCCCACTGCTCGCGGGGTTGGAACGCGGAGATTTTGACCTTGTCGCGGTGGGAAGAGCGCTGATCGCCAACCCCGATTGGCCGCATCGCGTCCGAAATCGCACTCCCCTCGTCCCCTACAGCCTCAACATGCTCCAGACCCTCGTCTAGCGGAATGAACACTGACAGTTGAGAGGTAAGACCATGAAGACATTTCTCAGCATTGGCTCCGGACCTGGAATGGGCTATGCCACCGCGGCACGCTTCGCCATGGAGGGCTTCCAGATCGTATTGAGCGCTCGCGATCCTACAAAAACACGGAACTTAGCCGATCGGCTGAAAGCGAAGGGTTACCGTGCCGAGGAGCGTACCGTCAATTCGGCTGATCCGGACCATGTCGCCGCGCTGATTGCCGACGTAGAGAAGCAGTTCGGGTCCATCGATGTACTTCATTACAACGCGGCTTCGATACGGCAGGCGACACTTTCGGAGCAGCCACGAACCACTATTGTCCAAGACCTGGCCGTTAATATCGGCGGAGCACTTGTGGCGACACAAGCGGTGACTCAGCGAATGAGCGAACGCCGCTCAGGGACAATCCTCTTGACGGGAGGAGGTCTCTCGCTCGCGCCAGATTCGGAGCTCATCTCCCTCAGCATCGGCAAGGCGGGTATCCGAACACTGACGCTCGGCACGTTTGAGAGTCTCAAGCGGAAAGGCATCCACATCGCCACCGTGACAGTTTCGACCGCTGTTGCCCCCGACTCCGAGGCGGCCGAAGCCGTGGCCGAGCGTTTTTGGCACCTGCATTCTCAGCCAATCGACAAATGGACGGCGGAAGTAATGTACCCAGACCCACGCTAAGGCGGACTGCAAGCAGAGCTGCGCGGCGGATCGCCCTCTTGTTTGACTCCGTCGAGCAGATTTAGGCTGCAAGTCATCCGCATGGACGCCCGCAATCCGGTCCGCCACTTCGTTTGCCATTCAGAAGCGCAGGATGGCGGAGAGGAGGTCCAGTTTGGACGACGCCCACCCCAGTGCTTGGATCTCAGCCATCGTCCCCTGCCACCGGCCCCTAGATGGGCTCGATTCCTGATGCAGACTCGGAAATGGTGAAGAGCGCGAACCTGCCCGGCTCGATCACTCGGTGGCCGGCGAACGCTCCAATGAGGAAGTCATGATGAATCCATCGATCTTTCCTCTCTTCGAATCCGACACACGCGCTTGCGTAACTCCCAGCACCCTGGCAGCCTCCGCTTGCGTCAAGCGGCTCTTCTCGAGCCAATGCTCCAAGCCCATCAACAGCTGCGCGCGCATTTCCATTGATTAAGAGAAACGAGCCGTACCTCCTAGCGCTTTGTTATTTTTGCATTTTCTCGAGCGCTCGGTAGAGGGCTATCGTTCAAGTTCCCTGAGTTTTGGTCAAAGGAAACTCCTTTCTTCGCGGCGTCCAGAAGGTTGAAAAGACTACGGTGGGCTCATGCCGATCAATGCAGTCACGTACGCACGCGGATCCCCGCCGACGTCGTCAAGAAGATTGCGGATCTTAGCCCCATCGATCGGCGTGTCGCCGATGCAGATTCCGTCCCCCGCGTACGCGGTCCCGATTCGCAGCGGTTCGGCACCAAGGGCCGCCCGCACGCCATCGAGCTGAGCCAGGCGATCGGGAGGAACGGCGAACACGAGCTCGAACTCACCGTGGCAGCTCGCCACGAACGGGAAGGCCGGCAAGCGAGCGGCCGCGCGCAAGGCTTCGACCTTTCGGTGCAGCAGGCCGGAGAGTGCCGTTTCCACGCGAATACCGACGCCGTTGAGGCGAGCCAACTGATCAAGCGTCGCTACGAGGCCATCGCTGGTATCCATTGCCGCGCTCGCGACGCCGCGAAGCGCGCGGCCGACGGCGATCCGCACGGGAGGCGCGTAGTCGTCCTCAGTGAACCCGTGGATGCCGAGCATTTGGGCCGCAGCAAGGGCGCCACCGAGCCCGACGCCCCCAGCGACGAACACGGTGTCTCCCGCGCGCAATCCCACACGACGTAGTGCTTGGCCGGCCGGGACCAGTCCGAACCCAACCACCGTGATGGCCAGCGCCGGACCGACGCTCGTGTCGCCACCAAAAATACCGATCCCCGCTGCCTCGCAGGCCGCTCGGACCCCAACCGCCATACGCGACTGCACCGCTTCCACGTCGCCGCGGGGCAAGACCACCGATAAGAGGAGCCCGATCGGCTCCGCGCCGACGGCCGCCAGATCCGAGAGCACGGAGATTGCCGCAATTCGTCCCGCGGTCGCGGGGTCGGTGTACAAGCCGGCGGCAATTTCCTCCGCGACGGTGTCGACCTTCATCGCGAGCCAGCGCGCATTGTCGAGCGGCACAAACTCCGCATCGGCGTCGTGCATCGACCCGATCGCCAACGGCGGCCTTGGCAGGAGAGCGGCCCATCGTGACAACAATCGATTTTCGTAGATGGCATCGATCAGCTGCATAGACGAATCCTTTCCGGCAACAGCTCGAACGATACCCGGGAGGCGCGAAAGATCTCGCCGTCGAGCTCGAGATCGCAGGGTTCATCGAGGACCACCGACGCCCGCGGTGCGCTCCACGACCGCGTCCCAGGCAGGCCGACGAATCGGCCGCAAGCCAGGGCTGCGAGAGTGCGGATCGTGCGCAGGCGACTCATGCCTTCACATAGGTTCACCACGAACCGGCCCGCCTCAACGGGGGTGTCGTAGTGGAGTCCACCCGCCAGCCATGGTGTCTTGGCGACGCCAAGATGGGTCAACGCAAATGTTGACGAGGTCTCGTGCACAAGGAGTGTCGCGGAAAGATTCCGCCACGTCGCAATCGTCCGCAGCGCGGCCCACATGATGGCGCCGTCGACCCACCAGCGCTTTAAGAGGCGTAGCACGCTATCCTCGTGGTTGAATCGTGCATTCGCCGCGGCCGTGACGCCGACCGACGCGCTGACGAGGAACGCACGTTCCCCGCCATCCCACCGCGCTATACCAACGTCGCGCGGCACCGCATGCCGTGCGTCGATCCGCATGGGGATTCCGGCGATCTGCAGTTTGAGCGGCTTGTGTGCGTCGTTACTCGACCCGAGGCCCACGGCTCCTAGGGTGAGTTCGTCGAGGGTGATCGCTCCCCGCAAGCGGACAAGAGCGTCGATCACGGCATTGACGGTACCATCTCCGCCTGCGGCAATGAATGTGCGGATTCCGTCGTCCAGCGCAGCACGAATCGGCCCGTCGTTCCCGGTCGGTTCAGTCTCGACGACCCGCGCTTCGAACGCATCGTCGACGTACGCGTTGACCGCGGCGTACCTTGATCGGCCCCGGCCGCGCCGCGCATTCGGGTTCAGGAGGACGAGCGCTCGTCGAGTCGGCGGATCGTGAGGTAGTTCCATCACGGTCTCATACCTGTCTTAGGACGGGTCGTCGGAACATCGCCACGATCGATGCACCGAAAAGTATCCACGCCACCAATGTCCAACGAGGCTCGATGGCGGCAGCCTCTCCGAGGTGGACCGCGACAAACCCGTGCACTGACGTCTGGATCCCAGGCCACGCATCGTTGTCGGTCGTTGATCTCCAGGCGAGCACGTGGGCGCCAACGAGCATCACAGCGCCCGCGGACCACAATGCGATCCCGGCCGAAACCGTCAGCCGCGGCTGCACCAACCATCCCGATGCCGCGAGGCCAAGCGCGGCGAACGAGGCGCTCCAGACGACCGCGGCGCGACGACCGAATCGCACCGCGACCGTGTCGTAACGGGTCGCGCGGTCCGCTTCGACGTCCTTCAGGTAGCCAAGGAGTACGAACACGGCGTAGGTACCAAACGAGGACGCCATTGCGATACGGACAGCTCCGTCGGCGAGGGCCTCGGCGAGTCCCCCTCCTCCGGCCATGCGCCCCAGCAGCGGAAGCAGCGCGACGACCGCCGAATTCCACGGCGGGCCGCCCCACCACCGCCGCTTTAGCGGGGTGTAGGTTGCGAGCATGACGATCGCGATCGCCGCAGGCAGTGCGGCCGCCGGGGACAGCCACGCGATCACCGCGGCGCACGCTGTCAAACCGCCGAGGCTCGCGATAAGCACGGTGCGTTTGTCGATCGCGCCCTGTACGAGCGGTCTCTCTGGCGCCGACAATGCATCAGTGTCAGTCTGGAAAACATCCGTTAGCGCCTGACCCAGTCCGTACGATAGGAACAGCACGACGAACGCGGGCACCACGCGAGCGATCGGCGCACGCGCGAGGGCAAGCCCTGGCAGGGCGGCGGCTCCGGATACGAACATAAGGTAAGGCCTACCCGTCACCCACAGCGAGCGCAGCGCGTTCAATGGGCCTCTACGATCCCAAACACTCGCCCGAGCCGCTCCAAAGCATCCAAGGTGCGACCGAGATCCTCCTGTGTATGGCGCGCATTGATCGTGATCCGCAGAATGCTCTGGCCGCGAGGCACGGCCGGATACTGCGCCATACCGGTTTTCACGCCTGCTTGGAACAGCGCCACCGCGAACGGCCCGAGCAGCGTCTCGTCCCCGACATGCACCGTAAGGATCGGCGAACTGAGCGGCGGGACGCGCAACCCCACGTCCTTCAGACCCTTCCACATGCGCCGGGTGTTGGCCCACAAGCGTTCGCGGTGCTCGGGCTCGTCCTGCATGACGGCGAACGCCTCGGTAACGGCGGCACAGGTCGGTGCGGGCAACGACGCGGTGAACAGGGCCCCGTGCGAGAGAAAGCGCAGGTAGTCGATGAGAGCTTCGTCGCCGACGACGTAACCCCCCGCCGCTCCCGGAGCCTTTGAGAACGTGCCCATCAGGACATCCACCGCGCCGCGCATCCCATAGTGCTCCTCTATTCCACCTCCGGTGGGACCAATGATGCCGACCGAGTGGGCATCGTCGATCATCAACCGCGCCCCATACTTGTCGGCGACACTCCGCAGACCGGGCAGATCGCACAGATCTCCGTGCATGCTGAACAGCCCATCGGCAACAATAAGGGCCCCCGGCGCGCCCTGCGTGAGCTGCGCGGCGAGGGATTCGAGGTCGCCATGTGCGTATGTGAGAACGCTCGCCCCACTGTAGGCGCAGCCGTCATGGAGACTCGCGTGCGAGAACCGGTCGGCAATGACCCTATCGCCACTCCGCAGCAGCCCCGTGAGAATTCCGATATTTGCCTGGTAACCTGACGGAAAGACCAGGCACTTCTCACGACCCAGCATCGCTGCGACGCGTTCTTCAAGCGCCCGCAGCCAGCGATTGTGGCCGCCGAGCACCTGTGCACTCGGCGTCCCCACCCCGGCCTCGTCTATCGCGCGATGCGCGGCCGCACGTACCCTCGGGTGCAAGTGCAGTCCGAGGTAGCTGTTCGAGTCGAAACACACAAGTTCGCGCGTCTCGCCGGTCGACGCATCCCTGGCTAGGATCCGATGATCGAGTGGTCCCTGGAGTTCGATACGATACATCGCATCGAACACACCAGCCGCGCGGACTTCGTTGGCGTACTCGTGGAACCGCCGACACTTCTCCAGTGGATCGGGGCCCTCACTGCGAACGAACTCATTGATGTTGAACGGGCGCGGGGACGGACAATCCATGCGTTGACCCCTTGTTATTGCAAGACCCGACCGGTGACTAGCACACACCTCTTAGCATCGACCCTGGTGAACATCGATAATGGCCGCATGGGAGTGACAAAGCCAGGTTGGAGCAGAAGCTCGCCAAACGTTTCGGCCTAGCCGTGCGTAAGCTATTGTTTTAATTGGTTGACCGTGTAGGCATCCAGCACAAATACCAGCGGGATCTCACACAAGGAGCGGAAACCGATTTCAGTGCAAGGTGGCCAATTACTTTCGCGGTGGGGGCTGAGCCACCCTGATGAGTCCCTATTACGTCGATTCATCATCCGACAAAACGCGGGAACTCGACCTTATTGTGGAGAAGCAGTGGATGGCCCAATCTTTGGGTGCGACCTTCGTTAATCCCAAGGGAGGATCGGTCAAGGAAGAAGGCCGCCCCCGAGAAGCAGGCGGCATGTGATCGTGAGCGAGGGGTTTTGGCGGCGGGCTACACAAGCGAAAGACTCCGACGGAATTGGTGAAACACTTCACGGCAGAAGATGTCCTTAAGCCATGTCCAATCCGGTCGACAATTAGCGAGCGTCGCAAGTTCCGAGGTAACCAGTTCAACGTCGCTGTCCGATATTCCTTTGGCTGTTCCGAATATCACCCGATCGATGCCGACCACTGGCTTCGGCCAGAGCAGCTTCATGTTCTGCCGATGAAAAGCAAATCCCAGAAACACAACCCGGTCGGCGTCGTGCAGCGCCATCCTGATATCGTTGATATCGCTTGAGGCGGGGTCTACTCCTTCCGAAAAAGTCTTTATGGAATCGGCAGCTCTGCGCAACGACTCATGGGAATTTTCCTCTTCGAAGTCGACCGCCGGGCGGGGCGCAACTAGCGGGGCTAGTCAGCAGACATTCGGCAGCCGCAAGGATTGGTGCTGCTGAATCTTCTCGGTCATGTCGTAGGTCCGGGTATTCATCGAGCAGCTGCCGCTGCGCCCCCTCCCGATACCGATTTCATCAACCGGCGACGCGTCGCTTAGTAACCAACTGAGGCTTATACGGCTCGAGCCTCTCTTGTGCGACGACCGCGAAGGACCACCAAGCCGCCCAGAAAAAAAGTGAGACCACCGGCCGCAGAAGCGGGGTCGATCTCAGGAGTCCGTGTGACAGTCCAATCCCCCGCCCTCGTATTGCTCACTTGGACAGTGCAAGGGTTAATAGTCCGACCCGGATAATAAAACCCGGAGGAATTAGCGATCTGGTAAAACATATCTTCGCATGTACCATTGCTATTAGCGTATAGATACGAATATGAATCGCCGGTTGGGCCAATAGTGGCTTCAAATTGAGATCCGTTATAAACGTTGCTGAGAAAATCTATGGTCGCCCCGGTTATCGCTCCGTGTGCTGTCGTCAAATCAATGCAGCTGCCGGTCCCTGAACAGAAGTCTAATGGTCCGTTCGGAACAATGGGCGCCGGTCCCGGACCGGCGTAAAGCGAAAAACTTGTTCCATTACTGCCGCTAAAACTAGCACCGTATGAAACGAGCTCGAGGTCATTGGCGCTGATCGAACCCGACAACATTATGGAGGCGGTGAGGGTTCCGGTAACTGGCGAAGTGGGCAACGGCGGGTCGGGATATTGAGTCACGAATCCGCTAGGAAGGTAGGTGCTGGTACCGCTCATAACGTTTCCCTGATATTCAAGGGTAGTTATCTGTGCGATCGCCGCAATCGGCCCGATCAGCAGAAGCACCGTTAGTAACCCAATAGTCTTCCTTTTCATTCGAGTTCCCCCTGTATCAGATTTGCTCGACGGCGTCTGTACACGGCTGCCACAGTCTAGGGGCGTATCAGAAAGATTCGCAAATTAAGTTTTTGGATCGAAAACTTTGATCGCATTACCGGTCAGCACTCAGGTCAGTACTCCAAAGAGTAGCGGCGCGAAGCTAGGATCAAACCCGTCCAACCCTACGCAACCGCGGCGGGATTTGTTAAGAAGTGTGGGCATGACAATCGCGCGGCTCATCGTTCGGTGGACCGGGCCGATGCCCGGAATTTCTACAGCCGCGTCTGGAAGCCCCTTCTCAACCGAGCCGAGCTACCCGCGGATACCCGGTTCCACCAGCTGCGTCATTCCTTCGCAACGGCGCTCATCGCCGGCAGCGAGAACGGCAAAACGGTATCGACCTTGATGGGCCACGCGACGGCGGCCTTCACGATGGACACCTACGCGGACTATTGGCCTGGGAATTTCGAGGGGATCGCGTCGCGTGTTTCTGATTGCCTGTTCGCAGACGTTGACGCGGTTCGCGCTCAAGTTGGTACCAAATTGGTAGCAGATGAGGAAGCCGAGGGATTTCCCGGCGCTCAAGGACCGTGTAGCCCTCGAATTCAGCCACTAAGTCACTGAATCTCTGAGCTATTCTCGGAAAACTATTTGGTCGAGGCCCCGACCGAGGCCCCACCGAAAGAGTGGCTGTCTCCGGCCGCCATTGGACATCAATCGACTCTTGTCGGCTCACGCCGCCAATTTCAGCCTTGGCTTAAGCCCGGCCCTCGAAGCCAGTCGTACCAGCATGTCTAAACTGAACTGCTTGAACTTCCCGCGCTTGATATCGGACACCCTAGCCTGCGTGATGCCTAGGACCTTGGCGGCTTGAATCTGCGTCAGCCCACTCTCTTTCAGCCATTGCTCCAGTCCTCTGAGCAATGTCGATCGCATGACCAACTCGTCGGCTTCCGCCTTCGGAAACAGATCGTAGAAGACACTGCGGCCGGCTGGCGTCACATGCCGGGGACCGTGCTCATCGCGCACCGCTTTCTTCGCTTTCATGGCTTTACCTGTATTGACCTAAACCGCCTTCGCGCCAAGTCCAAATCTTGCTGACTGGTCTTCTGCGTCTTTTTCTGGAAGCAGTGCAAGACATATAGTCCCTCGGGCCGCGTCGCAAGGTAGATGCAGCGGAAAGCTCCTGACGATTCCCGAACGCGAATCTCGTGTACCCCTGGACCCACGGCAGGCATGGGCTTCCAGTTGTCGGGGTCAACACCTTCTGAACATGCTCGAGTTGATACCCAACCTCGCGCCGCGCCTCGTCCGGAAAGGCTCGCAAATCCTCCTTGCTGCTGCCCATCCAGATGACCGATTTCATCGACTATCAATATGCACTAAATTGTATAACTATACAAGTACCTGCATATTAGTAATCAGCCGAGAGTGGAGTGCTTCAAGCGCTCTTCGATGTCTCGATGACCTCCCAGAGCGCCTATTGTCGTTCGATGTCCGTCATCAATGCTTGATGAATGCCACGGTTTCGAATACTGCATGATTGGTCTATGGACCACCGGCGTGAAGCATCGGGGTATTTAGTCGATTAGGCTGAGGACGCTTTGATACTTTTCGATGTAGCCGCTATTTTCTCTGTTGTATCGCGGTATGCTGACTGCTCGCACTACAGAGGATTGCTCGCGCCAGACACAGGGACAGACGACTGCCGAGCCCGGTGTGAGCGCGCCGGCGCGGCGCAATTCGCCGGGTTGGACGCCCATGCGGTCCAGCGCACGATAAAGCTTTGCGACGTTGCGCGGTCCGCCGTTATAGGCGGCAACTGCGAAGATGCCGAGGACTTGCGGATTGGTGCGATACGCGGACCGAATTTC
>Ga0210398_10005958_pt1 | contig 11295 bp, 11 predicted proteins | sample IncBWC4OmetaG_FD_161047 | JGI IMG/M metagenome (GOLD analysis project Ga0210398, IMG submission 161047) | Forest soil microbial communities from Barre Woods Harvard Forest LTER site, Petersham, Massachusetts, United States - Inc-BW-C-4-O | ecosystem: Environmental > Terrestrial > Soil >... | reverse complement strand
TCCGACGCGGGAATGCCACGGAAATTTTTGCAGCCGGATTTGCCAGCGGAAGGATTGGCCCGCCTGTGGGCTCGCTGAATGCAACAAGCGCCGCGAACGGTGTGGAACGCGAAAGCGGTTTTTCACCGATTCATTGAAATTTCATGTTGAATTCTCGGAATCAAGGTAAGATGTCTTTCCCCCCGGAGGTTTCCCTTGGATCGGAAGTATAAGCAAAGGGGCTATCAGGATTCCGGCCAGCCCCAGAAAAAAGAAAAGCGTACACACGAAGGTCAAGGTCATCCGCGGCAGGAGCAGATTGGCCCGCGCACGCCGCGCATGGTGGGCACCATCACCCGCGCGCGCTGTTCGAACTGCGGCGCGGTGCTGCAGCCCGGCTTCGACCCGAAAGGGAAGTGCCCGCGCTGCAGCTTCGACCTGCACTGCTGCAAGCAGTGCGCCTTCTTCGACACCGCCGCGCGCTTCGAGTGCATGAAGCCGGTTCCCGAGCGCATCGCGCGAAAAGATCAGCCCAACGACTGCACGTTCTACGAATTTCGCACCACCGTGGAGAAGGACACCGCGCCGTCGGCTCCGCCGACCGGCCCCGCGCCTTCTCTCGAGCGCGTCTCCCGCCCGCACGACGCGCGTCAGGCGTTTGAAGACCTCTTCAAGAAGTAGCCCTGAGTCGTTCGGGAGGTCCGACCTTCCCGGTCGGACGTTCCACTTTCCTTTTTAATGGCCCTTAGGCCCCGAGGTTGCGGAGTCCCGCTCTGGGTAAATCGGGAATCCGTTTTCTAACAAGGAAGTTCTCCAGCGAACACGGGGTTTGCAACGCCTTTGGCGAAGCGTTATTCTGAATTCAGCCATGCGCTTGCGGACTCATCCGCGAACCGCACCCCCCTCCCAAATTCCCCTGGAAAGGTTCTCCCATGAAAGTGACGATTCGCAACGCCCACGAAGAATGGCGCGAGCCTGTCGAGAAGGAGATGCACCGGCAGGCAGCCAAGCTGGAGAAATTGCTGAAGCGCTACGCCCCCGATCTGGTGCTGCTGCATGCCGATATCGAAAAGCAGCCCCGCAAGGAGCGCTACAAGTTCGTCATCAATCTCTCGCTTCCCACGGGAACGTTGCATGCCACTGGAGATGGTTTTGACGTTCTTGCCAGTGTGAAGGTGGCGTTCGGGGAGATTTGTACGCAATGCAAGAAACACCAGGCCCTGCTGCGGAAGGACTACGAGTGGAAGCGAAAGCGCCCGCGCGCGCGCGTTCCGGCTTGAGGCGCAAACCCTGCGAACAGATTCTTCGTAGCCCCGGTGTTTCGCCGGCCCGTCGTTCGCGCCCTGGGCCGCAGGCCGGCGAGACGCCGGCGCTACGGGAGACCCGCCACGCGCCACGCGCTTTACATTATTCGGAGATAGGACAGCGCTTCAGTTGATGGCAAAGCAGTAGAACAGCCCTACACCGTGCGAAGCCGGCAAAACTTCCTGGCTGCACCCCCGCGTGGGATGGGATGAGTTCCACGAGCCGTTGCCGCCGCCGTTACGGTCGGAAAGGCCGATTTGCGCCGCCGGCGCGCTTCCGGCGTCTCCCCCGCGAATGTCATGGGGCTTGTCATCCGTGCCTATGGTCCAATTGCCGCAAGTGTGGTCTACGTTATCCGTATAGGCGGTGCCGTCGGTGTGCGAGCCGGTCAGCATTTCGTGGCGGTTGGAGTTGGGATGCTCGGACGCGTACGCCCAGGTGCGGTCTTTCGGATCGGGATTGTCGTTGAGTCCCGGAACGATCTCACCCTTTTCGGTGAGCGCCGTCAGCTTGCTAACGTTGTTCCCAAGCCGCGCCAGCTCGATGGTGTCGCCGTGCAGATCAGCAAGATTGTGAGCGATCATATCGCCCTTGGCGCTGTACCACGGGCCCGTCCCGATGCGGTCGCGCGCATTGACCGCCGGCTGCCCGTTCCGCGCCTGCGTGCTGAGATACGCGTGCCAGGTGTGGCCGCCCCCTCCGGCCGCGGTCGCGAGCGCCTGGCAGTGCGCGTCAGCCCCGGCGAGGCCGCCGAGGTTTGCGCCCTTGCCCATACCTACGCTCGTCACGAAAAAAGTCATGGGATGCTGCGGCGCGGCGGGTTGCTGCGCAAGCGCCAGATAGGTCGAGGGAAGCACGGCCAGAGCAATAGTGGTGACCGCGTAACGGATCTGATTCATGGAGTTTCTCCTTGGAGTCGCAGGGTATGGGCCGTCGGCGCAACACGGCAGGAACCGGCCCGGAAAGCGTGAATTCTTCGCGGGAGCATAGGCCTCTCGCAACTTCTTTTTGGAACAGGCGAGCAGTTTCAACGCAATCTATCGGCGGTGGTTTAGCATTACTCCCTGTCGCCGTCAAGGCAGTTTGTGGTAGCTTTCGCCCGAGCGAGTACGTTTGCGAGGAAGCGGTCCGCTCCTGAGAGGAAAATCCCGTGTCAACCAAGCCTGAACCTAACCGGATGAATTCGCTGGGTGGTCATTTGCGCCTTCGCTGGCTGAATGGGTCTTTCCCGTCCAAAGTTCTGTCCATTGCGGTTTTGCTGATGCTCGCAGGCGGCACCGCCGGCGCGGTCAACGAGGACGGCTCCATCGGCGGCCTCAAGGCCAAATTCGTGGACGTCAACGGCATCCGCACGCGCTACTACGAAATGGGCAGCGGCGAGCCCATGGTGATGATCCACGCCGAGGAAGGCTTCGCCGGCCACGCCAGCGCCAATTATTTCGTGAAGAACATTCCCGGCCTCGCCAAGCACTTCCACGTCTTTGCGCTGGACCGCCTGGGTTCCGGCTTGACCGACAACCCCAAGACCGACGCGGATTACAACATCCATGCCGAGATGGAGCACATCGTCCAGTTCATTCAGGTGATGAAGCTGGGCAAGGTCCACTTGGTCGGCCATTCGCACGGCGGCGGGATGGCCCTATTCATCTCTGTTGACCATCCGGAGGTCGTCCGCTCGCTGACCATCATTGACAGCGTGACGGCCGCGCCGCTCGGCCCCGGCGTTCCGGCGAGCGACAATCCCGTGCTCAAGTGTCCCAAGGAGCCGGAGATCGCCTTCTGGGAGTGCCGGCTGAAGGCCCTCTCCTACAAGCCGGAAGCGAACTGGACGGACGAGTTCTTCGAGACTGCGAAATACATGGACCAGCTTCCGAAGTCGCGGGAGGCGCAAGAAAAGGTCAAGGCGGGCGCGGGCGAGAGGTCCGGAACTACGCCCGTGGATTCGCCCTTCAACAACTACAAGAGAAACCTCCTGGCGCGCGTACAGAGCGATCCCGAAGCGCTACAGGTTCCGGTCCTCATTATTTGGGGGCACGACGAGCATTCGGTGCCGCTGACAAGAGGCCTAGCACTGTACGACATCATCGCGGTGCAGAATCCCAAAGTGCGGATGATCGTGATGAACAAGGCCGACCACTTCGACTTCCGGCTCTACCCGGACGAGTACAACGACCACATCGTCGATTACATTGAATATTGGGATCACCAGCCCAAGGAAACGGCGGGGAAGACCGCCGCAGCAAAATAGCACTTGGTAGCGCTGGCGTCTCGCCGGCGCGGTTTTGCTCCGTTATGCGTGCGAAAAAACCGTCGGCGAGACGCCAGCGCTACGAATTACTGATCAATTGATGGCGAAACAGTAGAACAGCCCTGCGCCGCCCGTGCTCACCAGATTCTCCTGGCTGCAGCCTCGGGATGGATGCGCGGAGTTCCAGGAATGGTTCCCGCCGCCGGTGCGGTCGGAGTGCCCTAATTGGGCGGTCCCGGTGCTGTTGCTGGTCCAGTTGTTGCAGGTGTGATCTTGGTCGTCGGTGTAGGCGCGGCCGTCGGTCTGCGAGCCGGTGAGCATGTCGTGCGTGTTCGGCGTGTCTCCCGCGCCGTTCACCACTTGGCCTTTTTCATTTAGCGCTGACTGCTTGAAGAGGTTGCTGCCTAGGCGCGCCAGCTCGATGGTATCCCCGTTCAAATCGGCCAGTCCCTGCGCAATCGCCTGGCCGCGGGAGTTGTACCACGGGCCCGTTCCAATGCGGTCGCGCGCGTTGATCGCCGGCTGGCCGTTCTTGGCCTGCGTGCTGAGGTAGGCGTGCCAGGTATGGTTGCCCGCGCCCACCGCGGTGGCCAGTTTCAGGCAGTGCGCGTCCGCGCCGGCGAGCCCGCCGAGATTGGCGCCGTCGCCCACACCCACGCTGGTGACAAAGAATGTCATTGGATGCCGCTGCCCGCCGCCTTGCTCGCCATCCTGAGCAATCGCCAGCAGGGAAACTGCCAGCAAGACCAGCATGAACACGATCGCTTTTGCCAGGTTCTTGGTCATATGTTTCTCCTAGTTTTAATCCGCCGGATCGTCCGTCGCTGACAGGGAACCGGACGAACGGCGGGATCACTGCACAAAAAAATCCACCGCTGAATCACAAAGGGCGGAGACAAGCCCTCAATTTGTAGCGAAGCAGTAAAACAGTCCTGCGCCGTGCGTGGCGAGCAGGGCCTTCTGGCTGCAACCGCGCGTCGGGTGCGACGAGTTCCAGTTCCCATTGGTGCCGCCGTTGCGGTCGGTAAAGCCGGTTTGCGCCGCTTCCCACGAGTTGGTCAATGGCGCCACCGAATCGGTGTTGCTCGTCCAGTTGCTGCAGGTGTGGTCGGCGGAGTCGGTGAACGCGCGGCCGTCGGGCTGCGAGCCGGTGAGCGTCTCGTGCTCATTGCAGCCCTCGCCGGGGCACTTCGGATTTTCGCTAAGCCCGGGAACGATCTCGCCCTTTTCCGTGAGCGCAGTCAGCTTGTTGAGATTGCTTCCCAGGCGCGCCAGCTCGATGGTGTCGCCGTGCAGATCGGCGAGGTCGTGCGCGATCATGTCCCCTTTGGCGTTGTACCACGGTCCCGTTCCGATGCGATCGCGCGCGTTGACCGCCGGCTGGCCATTCCGCGCCTGCGTGCTGAGATAAGCGTGCCAGGTGTGACCACCAGCTCCCACCGCAGTCGCGAGCGCCTGGCAGTGCGCGTCAGCCCCAGCGAGACCGCCCAGGTTGGCGCCCTTGCCCAGCCCTACGCTGGTGACGAAGAATGTCATCGCGTGTTGCGGCCCGGCGTTCGGTTGCTGCGCGAGTGCTAGATACGCTCCGGGGAGGACCGCCAAAATCAATGCTGATGCGGCGTAACGGATCCTATTCATGGGTTTCTCCTGATCGTCGGGATACTCGGGTCGGAAGACACGCCGTCAAGAAATCGACATGCCGACAGACCGGAAACTGCGTTTGCTCGCCGCAGCAGCATGACGGGCCTCGTTCAACTATTTTTATAGATCGTGCGATGAGGGCGCCGCGTTTTTCGACGCTCGCACTGCGGGGCTAATAGCATTGCGATTCGAGGAAGTCAAGGGATTTGCCTTGACATTCGCCGATTCCAATGTAGGCTCGGCCACGGAACGGCAGCGACAGCCGCGATAAATAAATAGGGATTCAGACTCCGCTCCAGTTTCCGTGGGGTTTCTTCTCCGGAGGGTGGCGTGAAGCCGCTGAAACCATTTGCCTGTGCAACCCGTCTCAGGTGCAGGTATCATTCGCACAAGTCGGGCCGGGCCAAGCACACGGAAAGTTTGCTGGTTGTAGCGGAATCGTCGCCGGTGGGTTATAGGACGAAGCAGCTTGTATTGCTGGTAGGCGTTGAAAGCATTTCACGGCAACAGCGTTCCAATCCGCCTGGCGATCAGGCGGCGCGTGAGGGGAGAGACTTCGATGCGAATGGCAAAGATGACGGCGACAGGCGCGCTGGTGCTCAGCCTGTTCGGGATGCTGTCGCTCAGTGTGGTTCCTGCGGTGCACGCGCAAGAAGGCCCGCGCTACAAGCTGGATGGCAATTGGCCCAAGCCGCTGCCGGTCAACTGGACCATCATGGGCGTCACCGGCATGTTCGTGGACAAGAACGACAACATCTGGGTCCTCAATCGCCCGCGCGACCTGGACAAGACCATGAACTTCGCGACGCTCATCCCCCCCACCGCGGAATGCTGCGTGCCTCCGCCGGCCGTTCTGGAATTCAACGTCGAGGGCGATCTGCTCCGTTCCTGGGGCGGCCCGGGCTACGCGCCGGGATGGCCCGGTTCCGAGCACACCATTTTTGTGGATAAGGAAGGGAATGTCTGGCTGGCGGGCGCGCGCTCCGGCGATACCCTGCTCAAATTCACGGCGGACGGAAAGTTCCTGGCCGACTTCGGCCATCGCGGCCCAGCCATCGACCAGCAGGACACGCAGAAGCAAGACAATCAACAGACGAGCCTTCTCTTGCGCGGAGTCGCTGCAGCGGAACTCGACGAAGCGGCCCACGAAATCTACATCGCCGACGGCTACCTGAATAAGCGCATGATCGTATACGACACGGACACCGGCGCTTTCAAGCGCGGCTGGGGCGCCTACGGCGCTTCCTTGGATCAGATCGACAACGAGACCTTGCCGCCTCGTAAACCTGGCGACGCCCCAATCAAGCAGTTCCGCGAGCCGGTGCACTGCGTGCACATCTCCAACGACGGCTTGGTGTACGTGTGCGACCGCGGAGGCGACCGCATCCAGGTGTTCACCAAGCAGGGGAAGTTCTTGAAGGAATTTCCGGTCGCCAACAACAGCGGCAACAATACCGCGGGCTCGATCAACTTCTCGCCCGACCCGCAGCAAAAATATCTCTACGTGGCTGACATGATGAACAGCGTGGTGTGGATCCTTAACCGCAATGACGGCAGTGTCGCCGGCCGCATCGGCCATGCCGGGCATTTGCCGGGCCAGTTCCACAGCCTGCACGTCGCCACCGCGGATTCGCAGGGGAACATCTACACCGGCGAAGTCACCACAGGAGAAAGGATTCAAAAATTCGTTCCGGTCAAGTAATGCAGGAGGAGTTGGCCGGATCCGAACCACCAGGGAGGAATAGCATGACACGCAAGCTGATGATCGTTCTGTGCGCTGGCGTAGTGGCATTGCTGTATGCAGGTCCCATGTTCGCGCATCACGGCGGGGCGGCCTACGAGACTGGAGAAAACACCACGCTCAAGGGCACAGTGGTCGAGTTTCAATTCATCAATCCCCATTGCCAACTCTTCATCAATGTTCCTGACGAGAACGGCAAGATGGTGAAATGGGACGGTGAATTCACCAACCCCGGCGCCCTGCACCGGCGCGGCTGGACCAAGGACATGTTCAAGCCCGGCGACGCGATTACCATGATCGGAAACAAGGCCAGGAATGGCGCCCCCGTGCTGCGTGTCCTGAAGCTGCAGATGGCTGACGGTAAAGAGGTCACAGCGCTCGGCGGCGGCGACGACAACTGAGCCAGTGCCAACGGCCGGACGTTCTCGAATCGAGTCCGCTCCTCGATTCGGCTATTCCAATTTTCCGAAGCGTTTGAGGAGTTTCATGCGCAAACTGGAACTGTGTCTGATCTTGGGAGCGCCGATCGCAGCGGCGTGCCTTTTCCTCGGGTACGCGCAAGCGGGCCAACCGGCGGCTGCCGCAATCCCTCAAAAAGCGGCGCCGGCCGATTTTTCCGGGATGTGGGTGGTCCACCCGGCCGCCAGCGCGTTTTCCGCCTTTGCCTTTGCCAAGGACGTTCCTCCCATGACCGCCTGGGGGCAAGAACAATTCAAGGCGGCCAAGCCTGTCTTTGGCCCGAACAAAGTAACGCCGAAGGAATCCAACGACCCGGTGTACGGCTGCTTTCCGCCCGGCCTGCCACGTGTTTATCTTCATCCCCGGCCCATCGAAATTGTGCAGCTGCCGGATGAAGTGATTATGATGTACGAATACGACCGCATCGTACGCCACATCTACACAGACGGGCGCCAGCATGACGAGTTTCTCGATCCCCCACTCTGGATGGGCGATTCCGTCGGCAAGTGGGACGGCGACACTCTCGTCATCGACGTAATCGGCTTCAACGACAAGACTTGGCTGGATCGCGTCGGCCATCCGCACAGCGATGCCTTGCACGTCACCGAGCGCGTGCGCCGGCCCAGCCATGACACCCTGACCGACGAAATCACCATCGAGGATTCCAAGGCCTACACCAAGCCGTTCACGGTCCAGACCAGCTTCCAATTGCGACCCGACGTGGCGTTAGACTGGGAAGGCGTGTGCGAGCAGGCGAAACTGGTCGACCGGCAGTAATGGCCACAACGGGAGCGGCTGCGTTGCGAAACTACCTGCCTCATTCGATCTTTTTGGCGACCGCGCTTCTCGTCCCAGCCCGCATGCATGCCCAAATGGGCGATCAGCCAAGCCCGCCGCGGTCGCAAAGAGACCAGAAAGACCCAAAAGACCTGCCGCCCAATCCGGTTCATGACCTTTCGGGGAGTTGGGCCGGCCGCCCTCCCACGGGCGCCGATCGCAACAGCCCCTGGGGCAGCGAAGATGGCGGCTGGTGGAATTACGCCCTTCGGGGTGACGAGCTTCCCATGACCCCTTGGGCTCAGGAAAAATTCAAGGCCAATAAACCCTCGTTTGGACCCTACCGGAACGAGAATTCGAACGACTTGGCCTATGCCTGCCTTCCGCCCGGCGTGCCGCACGTGTACGCCGCTATCGGCACCGGCATGCAGATCATTCAGCAGCCCGGGCGCACGCTGATGCTCTTTGGGGAAAATGTGCGCCAGATTTATACCGACGGGCGCCAGCATCCCAAGGACCTGAAGCCACTGTGGATGGGCCATTCCATTGGAAGCTGGGACGGCGACACGTTTGTCATCGACACGGTCGGCATCAATGACCGCACCTGGATCGACCGCATGGGCCATCCCCACAGCGACCAACTGCACCTTGTCGAGCGCTTCCGCCGCACCGCCTACAACACGCTCGAGCTCGAGATGACCATCGACGATCCCAAGGCCTATACCGAGCCTTGGACCGCGAAGAGGAATTTTCAGTTGCGGCCCGCCGCCAGCGTCCGCGCCGGCGGGGGCGCCTGCGAGGATATTTTTCTTAACGAGGCGTTCGGCTTGAAGCCGATGTTGCCTTCTCGGGATTAGCGCGCCCGCGCTCTGCGGCGCCATTGCAAGGAGAGAATCATCATGGTCGTGGTCATGGTCACTAAGATTTCCTGGCGGCACGTTCTGCCGGCTGTACTCGCATTTTCCTTGCTGATGGCGCCTCGGGCCGCTGCGCAGTCCGAGTCCGAGTCAGAGCCGCCCGCATCCGCCAAAGCGCCGAAAGCTCCCGCTTCGCACAGCGTCGCGGGAACCTGGGCGCTGAACGCTCCCCGCGGTGCTGGCTTTGGCTGGTACAACTATGCCCTTATCCCCGACGAGCCTCCCATGACGACGTGGGCGCAGGAGAAATTCAAAGAAAGCAAGCCCTCGTTCGGCCCGCACCCGGTGGAGGAATCCAACGACCCCGCGTACAGCTGCTTTCCCAATAGCGTCCCGCGGGCCTATGCCGGCGTTCAGACCGCCATGCAGATAATCGAGTTGCCCGGCCGCACGCTCATGCTCTTCGGACGCAACATCCGCCAGATTTACACCGACGGCCGCCCGCACCCCGCCGAACACCACCTTCAATGGATGGGCCACTCTATCGGCAAATGGGACGGAGACACTTTTGTGGTAGACACCGTGGATATCAGCGACGTGGATTGGCTTGACCGCATGGGCCACCCCCACAGCGACAAGTTGCACTTGATTGAGCGCTTCAAGCGGGTGGATGACCGGACCCTGACCATGAACCTCACCATCGACGACCCCATCGCCTATACCAGGACTTGGGACGCCACGCCCAGGAACTTCCGCTTGCGCGCCAATGACCGCGCGGGCGAGGCCGTCTGCGAGGATATGTTTTTGAATGACGCCTTCGGCCTTCATCCCCATTTGCCCGCCAGAGACTGAAACTGTGCCGCGAATGCCGGGAATCTCTGTCGTTTAGTTGTTTCAGCAGACAGAAATCCTACCAACTGCAACTTTCCCATATCGAAAAAAGCATTGACATCGGCCCCACTCGGGTGTAAGACGCGCCCATTAGTAGTTTCCTCGGCCTTGTATTCACTTGGAGCTAAAAGGGGGAGTCCCATGAGCCTTTCTGCGCTCTGTGTGTCGGAGCAGGCGAAGTCCACGTGTGTTGCAAAAGTCCTTCTTTCTATCCTCGGTGTTTTGCTTCTCACTACGCCGCTTTTCGGGCAATCCAACCAGGGACGCATCCTGGGAACTGTTCGCGACGCATCGGGCGGCACCATTGCGGGCGCCACTGTCATCGTAACGGACACGCTGAAAGGCGTTTCACGAACCTTGACCACCGATGAGGCGGGGGAGTACGCCGCTCCAAACCTCGACCCCAGCACGTACAGTGTTCGTGTCGAATTTAAGGGTTTTAAGACTTACGACCGCCAAGGCCTCGTTATAGCGGTCGGTCAAGAAGCCAAGATTGACGTCACCATGCAGACGGGGGAGCAAAACCAGACGGTTACCGTCACCGAGGCGGTCCCGCTGGTGGAAACCACTTCGGCTACCCTGACCGGCAATATTGAAAGCGAGAAGATCGCCGACCTCCCGCTGAATGGCCGCAACTTCGTGAACTTGCTCACACTGCGCCCCGGATTTGTCAATCAGCCGGGTGGCGGCGGAGGCAATCAGTCAAGCATGGGCCTGCGGCCCGGCGACAGCATGTTCCTGATCGACGGTCTGAACATGTATGAATGGGGCCAGGGTTCGCAGCTCCTCAACGGCTATGCCCCGGCGGGCGATGCGGCAACGATCCTGCCCATCGACTCCATCCAGGACTTCAACATTCAGCAGGATCCCAAAGCGGAAGTAGGGTGGAAGCCCGGCGTCGCCATCAACGTAGGGCTTAAGTCCGGCACGAATTCCATCCACGGCAGCGCCTACGCCTTTGGCCGTGACGGTTCGTGGGATGCGAAGAACTTCTTCAACCCAGCAGGTCAGCCTGCGGCCCCACTCGGCTTTGAGCAATACGGTGCCACCGCTGGAGGTCCCATTCTGAAAGACAAGCTGTTCTGGTATGTGGGCTTTGAAGCTCAGACGCTGAATCTGGGAGTCGTCTCAGCGGTCAAAGAACCTGCGGATCTCGCGGGAAGCACGCCCGATACTGTGAACAACATAGTGGATGCTTGCAACGCACTGGGTCCCGGGAAAATATCTGCGCTCAGCGCGGAGCTGGCGGGACTGAACCCAACCACCTGCGTGGTGACGCAACCCTCGGCTTCCGTGGAAAACGTGTTTCCGTATAACCCGGGCAACCAGTTCCCCGGCCTCGGCGCCAAATATGTTGTTCCGGGCGGTTTGGCAGCGATGTCGGACGTGAACGGTAC
>Ga0210398_10005957_pt1 | contig 11299 bp, 7 predicted proteins | sample IncBWC4OmetaG_FD_161047 | JGI IMG/M metagenome (GOLD analysis project Ga0210398, IMG submission 161047) | Forest soil microbial communities from Barre Woods Harvard Forest LTER site, Petersham, Massachusetts, United States - Inc-BW-C-4-O | ecosystem: Environmental > Terrestrial > Soil >... | reverse complement strand
GTTCACGCCTGAACAGTTCAATCCGATCTCGATCACTCCGATCTCGGTGCCGCAATGCGATCGAATGCTCGCGACCTTACTATAGATCCAAAGAATCCGCAAGTAATATGTTCAAGCCCATCTTAATCCCTTCTCGTAGACCATCTCAGAGCGCAGCGACTTTACCTTGTACCTATTCGGGGCATTGGCGGGGTCTCGGTTACGATGACGCATCAGGCGAAGCGCTCCTCGATGTAGTGCCGACGAATAGCGAGCGCACAGGTTGCAGCCAACAAAAGAGATTCATGCTCTTTATAAGGTTGTAACAACACAAGGCTGCAGCTAATGACTCGGCCGAAGTGTCGCATCGAATAACACCTCGCATTCTGAGTAATTGACTATGAGCGAAGAGCAGGTATTCTCAACGCAAGTTGGACTCTCCCGGTCGTAGCGGAAGTGAAGTAGGAGCATTCGACACAAATGAAAAAGATCAGCCTTGCTCTTTTGGCGCTAGCTCTGACTGCCTGCAATCAGACACCTAAGCTGCCTCCATCTCACTACGACAAACTCGCCGACCAACCCTATATAGAAAGCTATCCGCTGAGGGCGGATCTAAGCGCGCTCAAGCAGGAGCTGCTGTTCGAACGCGGAGTCCAAGCCTATCTATGGGCATTGCCTGCACTCAATATCTACGCCATGAAGGAAGGCTCCGAGAAGGCCTTCGGCAAAGGCTACAATGTGCTGCCCGTCTTCAAGCAGCGAATGAATGCCAAGACTATGATCTCTACGCCGAACTACGATGTCATCTCCGCGCTCGGCTATCTCGACCTGAGGCAGGATGGTCCGATGGTCATCGAAGTTCCCCCTGGACTCGACGGCATTCTTGATGACTTCTGGCAGCGTCCCATCCGCTCCGCAGTCCAGATCGATGGCCGAGACTGGGCCGGCGATGTAGGTTCGGCCGGTCCCGACCACGGTAACGGCGGCAAATATCTCATCCTTCCGCCGGACTACAAAGAACCTGTCCCATCGGGCTACTTCATCTACCGCTCCGGCACCTACGGGGTTTTCGTCGCCTGCAGTACCTTCTTCAAAGATCCCAATGAACTCTCGGAGCCGATTAGAGTCATGGAGCAGACGCGGATCTATCCACTGGGCCAAGAGGCAACAGCGAAACCGATGCAGTTCCCCGATGCCTCAGCTAAACCCGTGAATATGCTTTACCCGCAGGATGGCAATGCCTTCGAACTGCTTTCTCGTTTCATCGACCACGAGTACGTCGATCCATCCGATATGGAGATGCGCGGTGTACTCGCGGGAATCGGCATTATCGAGGGCAAATCTTTTAACCCTGATGCAGCTACTCTTGACCTTCTGGACAAGGCCGCGCGCACTGCCTCGCGAATCGGTCACGCTCTCTCCTACCAGCCTTCGGTCATGGTCCCCAACGGGCTCTATTACGCGAATCGCCATTGGGTCAATCCGCTCGCCACCAACGCTACCTTTACGGCTGACACCTATAACATCGTTGACGCGCAAGCCGCCTTCTTCACCTATGCACACTCCACCAGTCCCGCCATGGCCGCCAACACGGAGAGCATGGGTGCGAAAGTTGCTACGGCCTACGTGGATGCAAGCGGCAACTTTCTTCGAGGCAGCCAGGCCTACATACTGCACCTGCCGCAAAACATTCCTGCCTCAACTTTCTGGTCAATCGCAGTCTATGATCCCATTACTGGCTCAGGTCTCGACAACGGTCAACCATTTCCGTCGCTTAGCACCATGGACAAACCTATCCAAAACGCTGACGGTTCGACCGATATCTACTTCGGCCCGAAGTCGCCAGGTACGGGTAAAAACTGGATCGCTACAGTCCCTGACAAGGGGTGGTTCACTCTCTTACGTCTTTACGGCCCCACTAAAGCTTTCTTGGATCAGAGTTGGAAGCCAGATGATATTAGAAGAGCGAACTACTAGACCGTCGCAGTTTCAATAGCATCACTTTAGTATTAATTTTTTAAGCGACTGCAATAAGTTGCACAGTAGCAATCAAGAAAAACTAAAATCGATGTGCATTGACAGGGAATTTAAAGAAAATCTCGCGAAAAGTTTGTAGGCGTGACTCATTTTCCCGCGATTTGGCGCGTTAATGGGTATGCAGGTTTCCAGTGGGGAGACTGGACCCTTGCAAAATGGAGAGAGAGAGAGCCGCCATCCTGAGGGCGGCTCTTCTCGCTTGTGCGCCCGGCAGGGCGCACTCACTTGATTTCATAACAAGTGTCTGCTCTGTCGAGGCGCGATTAGACTCTATTGCATCGACGACGGAAGGTTCGGGAGAAGGCGCCGAACATGATCATTCTAGGAGTGGATTATCATCCCAGCGTTCAGCAGGTAGCGTTTTTAGATACGGAGACGGGCGAGACCGGGAACGGCGACTGAATCATAGCGATGGAGAGGCAGAGCGTTTCTATCGCGATCTGCAGCGAAGACAGGTCAAGGTGCGTGTCGGGATAGAGGCCACCGGACATGCACGTTGGTTTGTGTCCATCGCGAGGTGGAGTCCGGAGGAAGCCGAAAGCAAAGCGCTGCGCTCTGACGAACAGCTAGCGGATAGGCGCGACGAAACGGGTTAGCAGACAAGTAGATGCAAAGCCCAGCACTTGCACGGAGCGTTGCGGCGTATATCCGACAGAGATGAGCGTGCAGGTGAGTGCGCAATACCCTCGGATGAGGAGATCAAGATCCTGCGCGAGGGCGAACGGATGCCCAGTCAGCAGGATGATAGTAGGAAGGAGGAAGGGAAGAGATCGGTTTCAATATTGCGGCTCCTTGTTTGCTCGACTGTTTGCAGGTGTGGAGGACATCAGGTACCGCTGAAAGAAATCAGCTTCCGCTTTGTAGGCTTCGAGCCAGTGGCGATGGAGCAGGAACCCGTGGATTTCATCGGGGAAGACGAGCTCCTCGAATTCGACGCCTTGCTTTCTAAGTGCCCGAGCCATCGACACGGTTTGCGAGAAGGGAACGTTGCGATCGTCATCTCCTTGTATGAGCAGCACCGGCGATCGCCATGTGGAGATATAGGCCAGGGGCGAGGATTCCCATGCAGTCTTCAAGGTTCGTGCGTCTGCTTCCGGATCAGGCGACGGACGCCAATTCGCTGAACGCTGCCACTGATGAACACCATGCATATCGACTCCAGCGGCGAACATGTCGGAGGCGCGGGCTAAGGCGAGTGCGGTAAGAAAGCCTCCATAGCTTCCTCCCCACACTCCCACGCGTTTAGCGTCAACATCAGCTCTGGTGCGCAAGAAATTTCCCGCTCCAATGATGTCGTTGTACTCGCTGGCTCCGTCTCTGCCGTAGTGGAGGGCTTCGCGGAAGTCAAGGCCATAGCCAATGCCGCTGCGGTAGTTGACCGAGAGCACGATGTAGCCCTGGCTGGCCAGATATTGATTCATCGCGTAAGCGTTCGAGTAGTACTGCATGGTGTGAAAGCCGAGCAACATCTGGCGGCGTGATCCGCCATGGAAAAACACAAGCGCGGGGTGACGCTTGCCGTCGGTCGCATCCTGCGGCAGAAAAAGTTGACCGTGCAGTTGCATGCCATCTGCGGCAGGGAAGAGCACCCCTTCAGGCTTGACGAATTTTGCGCCCGGGTAGGTGACAGGGATCAGCTCCGGTGCGAGATCCTGCAGAGATCCACGCGAGTCCAACAGCGCGGGACGTAGAGGCGTGTGCTCATCGGAACGAAGAACTGCGATCAGTTCTCCCCCGGTCGCCGGTGCGACCTCAATCCCTGGGCCGTTTGTCAGCGGCGTCGGTTTTCCCCCTGCTGCGACGACGGTCCAGATATGACGGCGATCGATATCCTGCTGGTTTGATGAGTACAGGATGCTCTTACGATCCTTGGACAGGCTGACATCTTCTACCTCGAAGTCACCGGGAGTGAGCAGCAACGCCTTGCCGCCTGAAGACGGGACGGAGTAGAGATGCGACCAACCGTCGGCTTCCCAGGGAAAGACAAGACGATTGTCGGCTGTCCAGAAGAGTTGTGAGCTGGGGAGTTCGTGAAAGGCGCTGCCTCTACCCTCTGACGCCTTCCACACTGTGCGGCCTTCTCCCGAGACCGCATCGGCTATACGAATGGACCATGGGCTTGCGGTTCGGTGATCGGACGGTGAAGGTTGCCAAGAGCCTGGCACGCGAAGGAACGCTATCTGCCGGCTGTCGGGTGACCACACGGGCTCGCTATCATCTTCTGTGCTGGGATCGAGGTAAAGCAGCGTCTTTGCGCGGAGGTCGTAGATACCGATGAAGCTGTGATCAGAGCGCTCGCTGACGAAGGCGAGGGCATGGCCGTTAGGGGCCCACACTAGAGCGGAGATATCGCCTCGCGTGTGCAGCAAGGGTTTTGCTTTCGCAGAGTCAGGACCAAGGGCGATAGTCCATATCTGTCCGCGCGAGAGAAAGGCAACCTGATCACCTGAGGGGGAGATGACCGGCTGGAATCCTTCGCTCAGCTTTCGCGGCTCTCCTCCCGTTGTTGCAATAAGCCATATACTTCGATCGACTCCATCCGGCAAAAGCGCGGGATTGGGATCAGATCGATCCGGATATTCCGAGTCGCCACCGCGTACGTAGACCAGATGCTCCGCATCAGGCGTCCAGGCGATCTGGTACATCTCCTGGCCGTCGTCCTGGTCATACGTGGTCAGACGCTTCGACTCGTACTTGCCCGCGCCATTGGGCTGCGCCATCCAAAGGTTTCGCTTTCCCTGCTCATTCTCTACCCAGGCAAAACGGTCCAAATGCGAGCTCGCGACCAGATCGGAGGCGAAAGGTGCACTTAGCGCCTGCTCGATAGTAAAGCTCTGACTCTCGACCAACCGTCCTGGGAGCACTATAAGAACGGCAGCACACACTGCAATCACACGGATCATGCAACACCTCACGCTAAGACTCTGCTTGATACCACCTATAGCCATGCTTCTGTTCCTGGTCGGCATACGATTACGTTCCTTGAAGACTGCTGGAGTGTCAATAATTTCATCGATACCACTCCCAATTGCAACAAACCGGACGATCAGTGGGGCAGCTGCTTCCGTGAACAATATCTGGAGTTTAGGCTAGAGGCGCAGAATGTTTTCAACGTCATCACCTACGACACCTCGGTTCGCAAAGCATTCAGTCGACCAGTTTCACTCGCCTAATCCAGCCACCGATGGCGTCTTGAACAACTCGCCCTGCAAGGCGCAACTCTTCGCCAAGTACGTCTTCTAGCACCAAGACAAGGCTCGACGCAATCAGGAGCGCAGGACGAAGTTTCGGATACCGACCTCTTTCCGAAAGCCACCGACCTGCCCGTTAATGGAAGTCATGAGAGTGTACCTCCAACGATAGATCGCTCAACGTCCGCAGATGGGTCGCTTTCACGTGAATCACACCGTCCTGATTCTGAAGCGGACCTTCGGCCAGGATGAATTTGCTCCGGGTCACAACGATACGTTCCCGCTCAAAGAGATCCGGGGTCACGATGACATTGGCAATCCCGGTCTCGTCCTCCATGGAGAGGAAGACGAAGCCGTGCGCGGTGCCGGGCCGTTGCCGCGCGATGACGCAGCCTGCCGTGCGTACCAACTCACCGTGGCGGCGGCTCCGCAGTTCCTCGGCGGAGAGAATATTTCTGTGACGCAGTTCTATACGCCGGTATGCCATCGGGTGCTTGCCCACGGTGAGCCCCGTACCGGCATAGTCGGCAACGAGCCGTTCTTCCGTAGTCATCTGCTTCAGAGGTGCAGATGATTCTTCTTCCCGCAGTATCGCCGCTGCCTGAGAAAGCAAGGGGCCTTCCGGCCTTCCGGCGCGTTCGACTTGCCAAAGCGCATCGCGTCGATGCTCCACACCATCCAGACTGTTGAGTGCCCCGACCCTGGCGAGCAAGGTTAGTTCCCCTCGATTGAGGGTGGGGACTCGAGTCACAAGATCATCTGTCGAATGAAAGTGGCCGCGCTCGTTACGACTCTCGACAAGTACATCCGCCGATTGTTTGCGAAGACCCTTCGCGTAGCCGAGCCCGAGTCGCAGCGACAGCGTTTTATCGTCCTCATGTTCGATGGTGCAGGCCCATTCGGAACATTGAATGTCGATCGGCTTCACACGTAGCCCATGCCGCTGTGCGTCCTTTACCAGCACGGCCGGCATGTAAAACCCCATTGGCTGGCAGTTCAGGATGGCACATGTAAACGCCGCCAGATACTTCACCTTGAAGTAGGCTGACGCATATGCGATCAAAGCGAAGCTAGCCGCGTGGGACTCCGGAAAGCCATAGAGCGCGAACGAGCTGATGTGCTGGATGATGTCTTCCTGCGTCTTCGCGTCGATGTTATTCGAGGTCATGCCTGATCGCAGCCGACCTTCCAGGCTCTTCATCCGCTCCCAGGAGCGGCGCATTCCTACGGCGCGGCGGAGTTCTTCCGCCTCCGTTCCACTGAAGTTCGCGACGACCATTGCCATACGCAACAACTGCTCCTGGAAGAGCGGAACTCCGAGTGTTCGTTTCAACGTGGATTCTAGCGATGGATGTGGATATGTGACTGGTTCCCGTTTCTGGCGTCGCCGCATGTACGGGTGCATCATCTTGCCGACAATCGGTCCAGGACGGATGATGGCAACCTGCACCACGAGGTCATAAAACTTCTCCGGATGATTCCGCGGCAACGACGCCATCTGCGCGCGGCTCTCTACCTGAAACATGCCTACCGTGTCTGCACGCTGCAGCGTGTGATACACCTCACCGTCCTCCGGGAGTTGTGCCAGATCCACCTGATCACCATAGTGTTCTGGTATGAGTTCGAGACAGTCCTTGAGGACTGCCATCATGCCAAGACCGAGCAAGTCAACCTTGATGATCCCAAGATCAGCGCAGTCTTCTTTGTCCCACTGCACCACCGTCCGACCGGGCATCGAGGCATGTTCCAATGGAACGACCCGATCGAGTTGTCCCTGGCAGATCACCATGCCACCGGAGTGCTGCCCAAGATGGCGCGGCAAATCCTGAATTCGCATACACAGTTCCAGATACTTCGCGATGCGAGGGTGTTGAAGGTCGAAGCCCGCGTTCTGGAATGAATGCGCCATTGTGTCGGTCGGTCCCTTCCACTCGAAGTTCGCCACCAGGCCCGAAAGCCGTTGCAGGGATTCCGCGTCAAAACCGAGTGCTTTGCCGACCTCCCGAGCGGCGGACTTACCGCGATAGGTGATGACGTTCGCGGTCATCGCAGCACCGAGCTCGCCGTATCGCTGATACACGTACTGGATGGCCTGCTCTCGCTTTTCCTCTGAGGGCAGGTCCAGATCGATGTCCGGCCACTCGCCACGACTTTCGGAGAGGAAGCGTTCAAAGAGCAGCTCCATCCCGACCGGATCGATTGCCGTAATTTCGAGCGCATAGCAAACCGCTGAGTTCGCCGCGCTGCCGCGACCTTGGATGAGGATGTCGTTCATCTTGCAGAATTGCACGATGTCCCAAACGATCAGGAAGTAGCCCGCGAATCCCAGCTTGGCGATGAGCTTCAGTTCGTGGTCGACTTGTTTTCTTGCGCGTTCCAGCAGTACCGCGTTGCGCTTGGGCCCATAGCGGCGCATCAGGCCTTGATCGACGCGTTTCTGTAGGAAGCTGTCCATGGTTTCGCCGTCCGGGACGGGATACCGAGGAAACTCATACCCAAGATCCGAGAGCTCGAAAGATAGGCGTAGGGAGAGTTCGAGCGTATTTTCAACGGCCCCTGGAACATCCCGAAACAACCCTGCCATCTTCTTTGTGTCCCGCAGGTGTCGCTGGTTATTGATGGAGAGCAGGCGCCCCGCCCGATCCAACTCCGTGTGATTGCGAATGGCTGTAAACAGGTCCAAGATCTCGCGGTCGTACTTGGTCGCATAACGTACGCCGTTGGTCGCAAGTGTAGGCAGCTTGAATGACTGGGCGATGCGGATCGCCGCCTGATTGCGCCACTCTTCCTCGCGTTCGCGGTGTCGTTGCAGCTCGACGTAGACATTCCGTGGTCCGAAGATTCGTACCAGCTTCTCCACGACTTCGCGGCCTGCCTCTTCGCCGCCGCGCATCAGAGCTGCGGCCAGTGGGCCTTCGTCACCACCCGTGAGGCAGATGAGACCCTTGGAGTGTTCCTCCAGTTCCGAAGCGTTGGCCGCGCCTTCCTGCTTCGTCTTTTCGCGCATCTTGTAGCGAGTAATGAGCTGGCAGAGGTTTTGATAACCTTCGCGGGTTTCACACAGAAGAGGAAGACGCACGGGTTCGGCGAGGTGTTGGTGTGGCAACGATTTAGGCGGGGTGAGCCTTTGACCCAGTGTTGCCACCGCGACCTCGGAGCCCACATGAGCACGAACACCGTTCTCACTGGCAATCTTATGAAAGCGCGCCGAGCCGTAGAAGCCATTACGATCCAACAACGCCATCGCAGGCATCTCCAACTCGCAGGCGCGTTTTGCCATCGTCTCCGGTGAGGAGCCGCCTTCGAGAAATGAAAATGCGCTGGCAGAGTGCAACTCCACATAGCGGCTAGTCATAGAGCCCCGCTACATGCCAGAGGTTCTTTACCAAGTCTCGAAGGACAGAGCAGTACAACGTGGCCTCATCGTCGCTTTCTGCAACGAGATCCCATTGCTCCTGTCCCCAGGTGCGTTCGTTCCACCATTCACCGCCTATCAGCCATGGCCCATACGCTTGCCGTACCGCATAGCGGCGCCCACGAAACTGAAAGCTCGCAGGTCTGCCTGCTTGAATTGTTACCAAAGTCTCTTCCGGTGGGTGTACATGGCGAAGACATACCTGCGATGTTCGGGAACGGCGCACAGTCGAATCGTCCGATGGCAACGTAAATGCCTCAACGTGGAAGCCGTTGACGGCGTGCGTATCTTCCAGCACAGCGCGGCCAACGTTGTTGTCGCCCACCAGTGCAGCGATGCGTGCCAGCGCGACATCGAGCGGGCCTGGTTCCGGCAACTGCGGAGAGAACAGGCCGAGCTGGACCTTGCTGGTCGTTCCCGGCTCGGCATGAAGACGCACACCAAGAATCGGAGCTGTCGCAGGGTGAGCTTCGAGATCAAGGTGCAGCAGCTTCAACCACAGATGCTTGTCATTGGTTGGGACACGAGGAGACACGGTACGGCTGTGTGTGCCGCCATCCTCCAATCGGAGATCGATGGTCACTGAGGCGAGGCCGTAGGCACGCATCGTGGCTCGTACGATGAGATGGTCCAGCATGATCGCCACTCCGAAGAGCAGCGATTCGAGATTATCGAGCGGGTAATCGAGTTCGATCTGTTCCTCCAGAACAAAGGGAACTTCGACCTGTTGAAACAGATGGGGCAGCGTGCCTGTGGCCAACTGCTGGAGCCGTTTTCCGTCTTGTCCGAGGCGCGCAACAAGTTCCGTTTGAGGCAGGGCTGCCAGCATGCCGAGCGTGCGAATACCCCACATAGAAAAGGTTTCGGCATGAACTTCAGAAAGATCAAGCACCAATAAAGGCAGACCGGCGAGTGCCGCAGCCTCTTCACCGTCGCGAGTTACCAAGATGCCGAGTTTGGCCGGCAGTCCCTTGGCAAGCAGAATGCTCGCATGGAAACTTCCGCTTACAGCAACCTGCGCGGAAATACCCAGTGCCGCCGCACGCAGATGCAGAGCTTTCGCCAAACACTCCGCTTGTCCAAAGAGAGATTCGGTGCCTGCGATGTCGACGATGCCAAGAAACGCAGTCGCTTCCTCCACAGCCTCGACATGCGGAGAGAAGGCAGCGGCACATTCTATCAGTGCGGCCTTGGCCGCATTCTCTGCAGAGGTGGAACGCGCTACGAAGGTCACACCCTCGAACGTGTCCACTTCAACCTTGGTCATGCCACGCCGCACACTGAGTAGCCGTGCTTTGGTGTTGAGCGAACACACGGTCTGCAATGGAGGCTCGCCCTCGAGGATCACACATGGTTTCTCGCGCAGGTCAGGGCGCAGACGCAACAGCGCCTGAGCAGGAAACTCCCGCACTAGCAGGCAGGCGTACCGTTCCGAATGCCTCATCGCGCACCTGCCCACGAGGTACGGCTTTGCCATGACGCGGTGCGAACGCTCTGCGGCGGCTTCCGCAGAGGAATGACATTGCTGGTCGGCTGTGTAAATCGTTGACGGTGGATCTCAATATGCGGCTGCATCCCGCAGAACACTGTCGCTTCATCAGCCACCAACTCTGCCGATGAGAGATGCAGTTGTAGCTCCGATCCACTCTTGGCGCATGGATATTGGGTCAAAAGCAGAATGCACGCCTGCATCTTCTCCGCTGCCATTCGGTAGCGATGCCAGGTAGACAGTTCGATACGCGCAACGTACTCGGCACGAATGCCCGCAAGATCGAGAACAATTGCGCTGAAGCCGCCTGTTTGCAGGAGAAGGTCAGTAGTGCGAAGGGCGCGCTCGATGGCGTCGTAGTGTTTCGCCCGGCGACGTAACCGGTTTGGCTTTGCCAGCGCCTCAAGTTCGGATCGCATCCTCGATGGGGTTGGATGGATTGTCTTCTCCTTCACCTGGTGCGGCGGTTTGGGCTCCGTCCGAAAGAGACTGGTCATCGCTTCAGAGAGACCACGAACCTCGGTTCTTGGGTGCGGACCGAAGCTACCGCCGTGCAGTCCCTTCTTTGGAGTTGCGGGGATGAGGTACTTCGGCGGTAAAGAAAATAAGCCGCTGCTGGTTGCAGCCGTAGCATAGTCGCCTCCGCAGCGCACCCAGAGGAGACGGTTCAAATCGACGCCCGACGCGGCAGCCGACACAGGATCTAGCGCGTTGGACGTATCGATCCAGGAGCATACTCGGCCTGCCTCCGTCATCCGAGCAAGGACCGACAGGGCGACTGATGTTCTCCCCGTACATTCGGCTCCCACTAACTCCGTTACCGCGCCGATAGGCAGCCCACCTCCAAGAAGGTCATCAAGCACAGGGATCCCCGTAGGAGCCTTTGGACGTATGGTCTTTGGCTGGGGCGTCAACGCAGAAGGAATTTTCTGGGAGAGCGCCGCCTCGATTTGAGTCCGAATTGTGGAGGCGGATGACATCGAATGATATTCGCCATATCTTCGCCTTTCAGGCATGAGGAATTCAACTCGAAATGAACTGAGAATGAGGCACTTTCCTTCTAACTATATGAATAACAATGCTTTAATTATTCTTCGGGAGCGCTCCAGAATGCGTGGAATGTAGTTGGCACAATCACTTGATATCTTCCTGATTGCAGGCACAGAGTTCCAGCTTGCTTTCCCTCGC
>Ga0210398_10005956_pt1 | contig 11299 bp, 8 predicted proteins | sample IncBWC4OmetaG_FD_161047 | JGI IMG/M metagenome (GOLD analysis project Ga0210398, IMG submission 161047) | Forest soil microbial communities from Barre Woods Harvard Forest LTER site, Petersham, Massachusetts, United States - Inc-BW-C-4-O | ecosystem: Environmental > Terrestrial > Soil >... | reverse complement strand
GATACAAGACGTTCTGGTTCCATTCGATCACGAGGAGCTTGTCTGTAGCCGACGCGGCAGAAGTTGCGAATCCGCCGCTGCCCGGTTCGAGATAGTCGAACGCGACATCGAGATGATCCGCGCCCGCCGGCACGTCGATGTGAAACGTGAAGTTGTCGAGCAGATCGCGCTGCCAGGGAATCGTCTTGTCGTTAGCGGTGAATTTCAGGCCCGTCAAGTTCCCGATCGGGCCGTCCGGCCCGTGCTCGCCGGGGATCCATTTCGGATAATAGAGTGTGAGCGGTCCCGGTTTGGCGGGTAAGCTCTCCCGCGTGCGCACAATTTTCTCAGACGCCAGTGTTGCGTCCACCGTGAGCGAAATCTGGCCAGATTGCGCGAAAACAGTAGGTGCATTCAAAGAGAATAAAATGCCAATGACAGACAGCAGTGTGCAGCGATACTGATTCATCCAACGCTCCTCAAAGTTGATTATTTCGGTTTTGAAGGCTTAAACCGGAAATTTGCAATTGGGACCTCTTAGATCGCCCATCGTATGCTTCTCCTTCCCAAGACACAACGGATTACCCACAACAGACTCGCAGCGGGGGCAGCGGTTTCGCGCCTGGTCCATTTCAGTTTCGATTCGAACCCGCCGCTGTTCACGCTGGTGTCGAAAAAGTCGTAGCAGAGCTGTGCAATGCGGGTAACGATAGCAGGCAGCTCGAAGAACTGGAAACTTGCAACCCGGGCGGCAGCGATTCCCCGAAGGTGCGGACCGCGTCCGCCCGTTCAGGAGGAACGTACTTTGACAGAACCTGGATGGTTTCTTCGCCGATCCCAAGCGCCATCAATCGGGAGATTGTCTGCTCGCGAATTGCCTCATGGATGTCACGCGAGCGATCGTCGGTGCGCCGCGCGATCAGCACGATAGCGGAATCTGCCGCCGCCTTGAGCGTGGATAAGTCCAGTAGAGCTTTCAGCCAATGGCCGGCAATTTCAGGTTCCACTACCGAGTGCAGCGGCCCATACAGGGGAATGCGGGCACCCATCCGGCCCAGCGACCACAGCCAAATTGCGTCTCCAGGTTCCTTTCTGATCTTCGCCACCAATTCATTGCCCAGCGAGGCACGGATGCTGCCTTGCAGGTGCTCAAGGTTCCCGAGGAGGCGCCACTTCTCGTACTCGAGTTGGCGGTTGATGCGTTTCTTCTTGCTTCCGGGAAGGCTCTTATGCTTTCGATATAGCGCATGCTGCTCGCTGGCATTGATGCCGCCGGCGATTCGACGCAACAGCACCAGCACCGCGACCTGACATTGCAAATCGTCTGCAAAAACAAGATCATTCGACACGATTGTTAGGAGATGCTTGACGCGCGTATCATCGCCCTGCGCGCCGAAGCCTGGACGCAAACAGAAGCCAGACACACTAAGCCAACGCATCTCATGACGGGCGGACTTTTTGCGCCCGGCGGCAACCTCGATGAGCGCATCGCTGAACCGGCGAGTGGCCGAGAGGGGCCACGAGTCTCTTTTTGCGCCTAGCACCGCTTCCATTTGACCGACGAGGGCCTCGGGCGCCAGGGACGCGTCGTGCGCTGAACCGCCAAAAATATTTTTGATTAGTAGAGCAGCAGCTTCGACATTTGCATCGGAAGTTGTGACGCGCGAAGAACGTGCCGGCGCGGGCTGCGGTTTAACCGTATCGGCTTGCTGCGCTTGTGCCTCTTCACCGCGCAGTTCGAATTGCATGCGCCAGCGATGTGGCGTCAGCCGCGATTCACACCACAGTTCGAGCGTACCAACCTCGGTGAAGCTGGCTCTGAGGCGTATAGTCAAGTACACGTCACGCTTCTTGCCATACCGCAGCAAGGTCACTAGCGGAGGATGACGATGTACGCTCGCTTCGTCCAGTGCAGCGATGTCGCCGTGTACATCGTGCCGTATACGCGAACTGTAAAGCGTGAACGACACCGGGCGGTTAGCCAGTACAGAGAATTCGCGTTCGAGAGGAGGAAGGGTGGTGCCCTCTTCCACCCCGGCAGGCAAAATACAGATTGCCTGCAGACCGTGATCCGAGCGCAACCCGATGTAGTAGGTGCGCGCGTTGCCGGCTCTGATGCGCAAATCGGCGCGGCGTCGTACTTGACCGTAGTAAGCAGCACCCCGAGCAACGGCACTCTCCACCTCGTTGTTGTTGAGGAGCTTGGGCGACCAGCCGCTTGATGTTCCTCGGAACCAGGCGGAAATAGCCTCGACAATCCTGTCGCGAGTCACAGCTGGTGCGCAGAAGCCGCCATTAAAGAGCACGGCATCGGGTCTAGCCATTCGCTGGTTTGCCGACGAACCGTCCATGGCCTCAGCCGCTTGGGTCAGAAATGCAGCAAGGTGCTTGGTGATGGCAGGATCGCTGGCGTAGGGTAGGCCGAGTTCGCGCAATCCTGCTGGCGTGCTAGTTGCCGGCATCTCATGACGTGCGGTGATTGGCAAGAAGCCGTCCGTCAGAACCTGCAGGACTTCCTCGCGGGTTAGGTCAGTGCTGAGCGCCTCTCCGATGACAGCACGGCCGCTACCCAAGATCGTGATTGGCACGCGCTCCAAGAACGAGTCATTCAGCAGCCGCTCTTTCGACGCACAGCAGGTCCGGCTTAATGCATAACGCTGCCGCAGCGTGAGATTGACGTCTTTGAGCTTCTTCTCCACGTAGCGGGCGAGTGCAAAATCGAGATTGTCACCGCCCAGTAAAAGGTGCTCGCCGATAGCGGTTCGCTCAAACTGCAACTCGCCATTGACGGCGCGAGCGCGAATCAGGCTGAAATCAGTGGTGCCGCCGCCGATGTCGCAGATCAAAATCAGTTCGCCATCGCGGAGGTGTTCATTATTCCCGGCCTGCGCCTGTCGATTCGCCGCGATCCACGCATAAAACGCGGCCAATGGTTCTTCGAGCAGAGTGAGCTTCTCGATCCCGGAGCTGCGGGCGGCTTCAACCGTCAGCTCACGCGCCTCCTCATCGAACGAACCTGGCACGGTGAGGACGATTTCCTGATGCTCAAAACGCGTTTCTCCAGCACTCCCCATTGCCCCGTTCCAGGCGTCGCGCAGATGCATGAGGTAGCGCGCGGATGCTTCGACAGGGGAAATCATAGGCTGCCGCGGTTCCGCTTGCGCCGGCAGGATCTTCGCGCGACGATGCACCCCAGGATAGGAAAGCCACGACTTGGCTGATGAGACCTGGCGGTTCGGCACAAGCGCTCCCTGTTCGCGCGCGAGGACCCCGGTGACCATTGCCGGATGCTCGTTCCAGGTAGCGCTCACGCCGCCGGCAGACAACTCATCTTCGGTGGGGAAGTAAAGAAACGAAGGAAGTGCGGGAAGCGTGCGGACTTCGCCCGGCCCTACCAACTGCGGCACGGGGAACACACGAATGAGGGACGCCGCATCAGCGGTGTTCTGAGTATCGAGGTACGCCACGACAGAATTTGTCGTGCCCAGATCGATTCCGATCAAATAACGGGAAGACACCGATGACTCACCGCTTGGTTTTTTCGCGAATATTCAGCTCGAGCTTCCAGCGGTGGCCGTCGCGGGACACGCACCAGACTTCGAGGGTACCGAGTTCAGTGACGCGAGTCTCGAGCCGCACCGGCACAATCTTTCCCACCTGGCCATCGAGTTTCAGAGTGACGTGCAGCGGGCTGCGTTCCTCGACATCGTCACCCCAGTCTTCCAGAAGGCTGCCGACTTGGTCCTGCTTACGTACGCTGGAGCTTAGGAAACGAAACTCTGCTGGTTCGCCAACCACCAGTCCAAACTCTCTATCGGGTATCGTAGCTTCCGTGCCCTCCTCCATTCCAAAGGGAACGACACAGAGCGCCTTGAGTGGAGCTTGCATGCCGGGCACTGCCGGCAAGGAGCTTTCAATTCCGATGTAATATGTGCGCGAGGCCCCACTGCGGATACGCACGCCGCGACCGCGACGGGCCTTCCCGTAATAGGCCGCGCCGCGCGCAACGGCGTGCTCCAAGTCGGGAGCTTCCAGGATCTGCTCCTTCCCGAGCGCCTCAAATCCCTCTTGTCGCAACCAGCTATTCAGCACTTCGACTACGCGGTCGCGCAGCACCGCCGCTTTCAGCACTCCGCCATTGAATAGGATATGCGTGGGACAGGCGAGTCCACTGCCGCCGCGGCGGATGCCCGCTGCCTCAGGACTGTTGCGAACCTGCTCTGAAAGAAAGCGCGCCAGGTGCTTGGTGATGGCGGGATCGGCCGCGTACGGCAGGCCCAACTCCTGAAAGCCAACACGGCGCTGGTGGGCAGGCAGTTCATCGCTTCCAACTTTAGGGAAAAACCCTTCTACCAGGACCTGTTTGAGGTCTTCACGCGACAGTTCCGTCTTAATGGTGCCACCGACGAGTTTCGTCCCCTTGCCCAACAATGCGATGGGGAGTGTCTGCGTCTTGGGCGATTCGAACAACTTTTCCTTGGCCATTCGGCACTGATGCCATAGTACCTGCAACTGCCATATATCGATGCGATGGCCCGAGGCTTCCAGCCGCTGTTGCAGAAAACGCGCCAGCGCCAAGTCCATGTTGTCGCCGCCCAGCAGGATGTGGTCACCGACGGCGACGCGTTTCAACGTCAGTTCGCCACTCTCTTCGGAAACCATAATGAGACTGAAATCCGTCGTGCCACCGCCGATGTCGCACACCAGAACGAGGTTGCCGACGCTGATGCGGTGGCGCCAGGCATCGCCCTGGCTTTCCAGCCATGCGTAAAAGGCGGCCTGAGGTTCTTCGAGCAGCGTGACATGGTTATAACCGGCTTGTTCGGCAGCTCGCCTTGTCAGCTCGCGTGCTTCTTCGTCGAAGGAGGCGGGCACCGTGAGGAGCACATCCTGTTCCGCAAGAGCGCATTGCCCTTGCTCCCCCGCCTCGCCGCTATCCCACACAGTGCGCAAGTACTGCAAGAACTGCGATGACGCTTCGACCGGCGATAGCTTGGGCACGTCCTCGGGCGCTTGCCAAGGCAAGATCGGCGCAGTGCGGTCTACTGCAGCGTAAGAAAGCCAGGATTTGGCGGAGGCCACCAGGCGGTTGGGACTCTCCGCGCCACGTTTGCGCGCCAGTTCGCCTATTACCAGCTTCGGTTCGGGTTCCCATGGCAAGGCTAGGCTGCCTTTGGGAAAATCGAATTCGCCCGGGACATAGAGAAACGATGGCAGTAAAGTGCGTTCCGCCACTTCGTTTGGATTCACGAGCTGCGGAATGCTGCGGACCTCGATTTGACCTTTTTGTTCGGCAGCAGCGGCGTCGCAGCACGCCAGCGCGGAATTTGTAGTCCCTAGGTCGATACCGATAATGTATTTGGCCACCAACGAAAATCTCCTGCTCAAGTCCACATCTGTCTGGCAGATGTGCCGCAGCCGCTATGAAAGTTCCACTTCAGCCGGCGCAATCACCATGCGACCGGAACCCTGGGGCAACGGCGGAAGATTGACCTCCTTCACCTGCCAGCCCTTATGTCGTAATACACCGCGAATCGGCGGCTCGCCTGATACATTGCCCAATAATTTGATGGCTGCCGGATCGAAACCGCCTTGCACGGTCACCGGTTGATCCTCTTCGGAGTTCAGAATCGGCTCGAGCTTTACATAATGTTCGAGCACCTTGTGACAAGCTTCGTGAATCGTACGCACAGCGGCTCCAAGCTGTGCGTCGGGATACGCGGAGATGTTCTCCGCCAGGAAATCGATGAGCCGCCCGTCTCGTTGTAGCAGCGCAAGCATCTGCACGGCGCGATCAAATGCTTCCGAAGCTGGCCGCTCCGTCTCCTTCGGCCGAGAGGCGGAAGCCTGAGCTGCAGTCGGCATAGGCGAAGGCGGGCCAGCAGGCTGAACCTGCTTCTGTGCTATGTCGCTGGGAAGATCACCGTGAAGCAAAATTGAAAAGAAACACCGAAAAGCAATAGCTACTCGTTCCCAAAATCCGTTCATAGCTACTCCGGATGATCAGAAAGCCAACGAATCAGAATAATCCACGCCCGCTTGCGCACGCCGAGTTCGGAGATATCCGAGCGATTCATACGTATCATACCAATAGGGTCAGACCTTTCATAACGCGGACGATGGCAGGCTGGCTGATGTCAGCATTTGTGAGCAGCCGAGCGGGACTGCAGTGTTCTTAGTTCAGGTTTGAGCAGATGGGCAGCGATCAGCGCAAGAAGAACTCAATTTAATACGATGATCGTGGGCCGAGAGACGATCTAGGATCGTCGTCGTAGTTACGTATTGGAAGCGACTGCATACCTGGCGCGGCGGGTGCCCAAAAACCCTTCCTCGCCCGTTGCCGGCAAATAACTGATTCTATAGGCGTGAGATTCGGGGACAGCGACGCCCACAAACAGATATTTTCGACGGGCTTCTTCGCGCGCCCGCGACGCTACGTCTAAGCAGGAAACTCCTGTTTCAAGGCGCGGATCAGAGGCTTGATTGTGATGCCGTCTACTTTGATGTCCCGGCCCCGTGCTCGCTCAGGGACAGTATTCTGGGAATGTTCCAGGACAACGCGTGACCAGTCGGCGTAATCAGCGAACGGCTCTCCGCGGTCCTTCATTTCCGCCGCACCTAGGAATCCCAAATAGACCAGCGACTGGAACGCCCATCGATGCAAGCTTCCATGCCCGAGCAAATCGGTTCGCTAATTGATAATGCGAATCACGCGAGAGATTCCAGCGGTCCATCGTTCAGACCCAGCGACGCCTCACTTATAGCGCGGCCAATCTGGGCATGATTCCTCTTGGAGTTGTCGGACACCTTCTCATCTAGACTCTTACTGAACCCGATACCCCGCTACTAAGAGAACCTTGTCCGCATACGCGCTGGTCGGGTCTCCAAATCCATTGTAAGCGTGAAGGCCCTCACGAAGTCCGTAGAGCCGAACGTATCCAGCGAGAATCTTCGAGCCTGCACGCACGTTCGTCTCCGGATCGAGGAGTTGCTGCCGGGTATACTGGCGCCAAACGCGCCAGTTGACTTGCGTCGGCCCTACCGCGTCTTTACTCGACACGGCGTTCGTCCGACAGGTAGACTCGACAAAAATGAGCGCCGTGAGGATTCGGATGTTCAGGCCAAGGTCAACCGCGCTACGCGCCGTGGCCGAAGCCAGGTCCCCTCGGCAACCGTAGGAGCGGAAGAGCTTCCGTGCGATGTGTTCCACTCGGTCGTATTCCTTCTGCTTCTGCTCGCGGGCAAATTCCGCGCTTATATCCTCGGGAGAGTACGCGTGCACGTAAAGAGGCTTCGGAGCCGCGCACGGAGAGAGCAGACCAAACGGGAAGAGGCCCACAATCATCAGTAACGCTAATCCGTGAGCCTGTCTCGTTCTTTTCATTCGGAACTCCTGTACCACGCTCATAAGCCTAGATTTTGCGAGCACACTGGCCAATGGGTCAGCTGTACCTTCGTGGTTGGGCTGGGCGTACCACGCCGGGAGTAGTACCCCGTCTTTGACTTTGGCGACTGAAGCGCGCCAGGCAAGCCGACCGGCAGGGACCGTAAATGATTGTTCTTACAGACGTTAAGGCCCGAGGCCGGTAAGGGTAGGCTTACGCCCCCCGAAGGGTGGATCGGCTGGGCAAGGGGCTTCCCAACCTGTACCTTGGCACGGAGCTTCCGCGGTTCAGCTCGGGCAGTAGCAAGGACAGGTCCGGGGTGGAGTGAACATAGCTTCGGAGCTCTTCCGCTTGGAAGCCAGTATCCCTCTCAATACAAACTTTAGCGGTGCCAATCCCTGTCCTTCGTTAAAACTCAATATGCATTTTGAAATGATAGGCATGCGGACAGGCTTGTAACATTGTCCGTGAACGAGATTCAGGGTGTTGCGGAGTCTTGGCGAAACGACAGCGGCAACATGCCATCGCATGGCCTGCTCTTTGTTGTCGCGCACAGGTTGTACCGAACGAGAAACCGACGATAACTTCCATCAGCCTTGCGCAGCCGCACCTCCAACTCGCAAGCAGCGACAACTGGAGACATAGCAAGGGTTGGATCAGATAGGCAACGCTATTCCACCTGGCATCAACTAGCTTGTGATTCAGATGTAGGAAATGTACAAACGCCGACTGAGGACCGGGGTGTACAATCGGCATCGTTTTAGAAGTCAAAAAAGGAGACCACGGATCCTCATCTCGGTGGTCCGATGCTTGTTTATGTTCGCGTTTATCAGATGGACCTAGGGGTTATAATCTGGGCGAGGTCAAAAAGGCCAACTGATGATCCGGGCTTGGCTTTGCTGCCTCCTCGCCTCTCTGTGCGTTCCGGTCATTGCGGCCGGACAGTCCTCTCCGGCGGAGCCTGCCGCAACCGTCCGCGTCAACACCAACCTAGTTGTTGTCGATGTGGTGGTTACGGATGCCCATCATAATCCCGTTCACAACCTTACAGCCGCCGATTTCACTCCGCTTGAAGACGGCCATACTCAAACTATCCAGACATTCGAGGAGCACACCGCGGGCGAAACCGCTAAGCTGCCTCAATTGCCTCCCTTGCCGAAGCTCGAACCCGGCGTATTCACCAACTATTCTCCCGTCCCGGCAGCTGATCCCCTCAGCATCGTTCTCCTGGATAGGCTCAATACCCCCTTCCAGGATCAGCCCTATTCCTCAGATCAGCTGTTCGAAAGCTCGACATGGTGCACTCCTTCGGATGCTATGGAATTTCAAGGGCCAATTGCGCTGAATCGACCGTTGGTGGGGGCGCAGGACGGTTCCGTTCGGCCACGCATTGCTCAACGTCTGCTCTGCGAAGAATCCATGGTGCACCCCCGCAGGCTTGCGTCGCCGGTAACTGTTTCAGCCGAATCAGTCGCAAGACCGTGGTCGGCGTGACGCCGAGAACGCCGGCGGTTTCGCTGACGGACATTTCGCCGCGGGCCTGCCGTTCTCCCTCACAGTAGACCGGAATCGCATGGTGGCTGCGCAGCGAGCAGATACGCATCGCCGTCCAGATCTGTCCATGCGCTGTGCGGCGTTGATTCCGATTCAGGATTGCGGCGATCCGCGCGTCTGGTTCGATTCGCGCCAGCGTGCGAACGGTCTCCACTAGATCATTGTCGGTAAAATACCGATGATGGCCACTGCGAATCTTTTGGAACTCAATCTGGGTGTGATCTCCGCCTTGCCAATGCAACACGAGGCGTATGGTTTCGCCCTCAGACGTAGCAATGATCTCGTTCAGCGCGATACGAAGGAGCCGTTTCTTGTGTTCCGGCGAACTGTTCGGATCATCCCAGAGTCTGGGAAGATCCCGTGCAAGAGCCAACAGTTCCCGTTTCTGCGCGTCGCTGAGTGGGAGTTCGCGACCTTGCTGCAATGCCGCAAGCTCCGCTTCGAGGTGCGCCTCCGTCGTCAGCGCTTGGTTCCAACGGCGTTCGAGTTCTGCGGCCACGAGCCGATTCGCCGGATCCACCTCATCATATTGGCGCCGTGCGCGTGTTACTTCGTAGCGCGCGTGCTCTAGTGCCAGCGCCTTCTGCTGAATCCGTTCGTCGCTGGCGCCCCGCAGGTTCTCGATCGCCTCAAAGGCTGCTGCGATGCCGAACGGCGTCAGGCATTGCAGCAGTTGCTCAGAAACTAAGCGATCGGCACGGAGCCCGCCGAACATTACGCAACACGCATGATCGCGATTGAGGAGGTACCCAGAGCACTGATATCTGATCACGCGTGGACCGGGATATTGCGCCAGCAACTTGGCTCCACAATGACCACAGCGCAGCAGCCCAGCAAGCAGCGCCTCGCCATGTTTGATCGGTCCACGCACCGCACCACCTCGCGCATTTTCGTTGTGGGCGATCATCGTCTGATTGCTCTGATAAACGTCCCAGTCAATGTACCCTTCATGGTGATCCATGATCAACACCGTCCAGTCCTCGCGACGGTTCTTCTTCTGGCGGAAGACCCGCTTCTGCCCGGCCTCAAGTCGTGTTGTCGCCTTGGTGCGTCCATACGTGTACGCTCCGGCGTAGATCGGGTTCTTCAACACGCTGTGCACCGCATGGTATCGAGCGGGCTGCCAGATGATCTCGCGCGCATCTTCTGGCCCGCGAGCAATCGGCAATTGAATCTGCTGCCGATCAAGCCAGAAATAAACCTGTCGTGCGCTGCCCAACTCTGCAAACTTGCGAAAGATTAGATCGATGGCGGCCCGGACCCTGGCATCGGGATCTTTCTCAATGCGGTCATCCGCTCCTTTGACGTACCCTATGGCGACCCGTTGAACCAAGGCGCCTCGCTGTGCCTTCTGCAACAGCGCTGCCTGCGCACGCTCGCGGAAACTGGCGACTTCCATTTCGCTGATCGTACCCTTCATTCCCAACAACAATCGATCGTTCGTGAGTCGGGGATCATACACGGCCTCGGCGTCGATCAGCAGCGCACCGATGACACTGCAGAATTCCAGCAGGGTATGCCAGTCTCGTCCATTGCGCGCCAGCCGTGACGCCTCAATGCTGAACACGGCACCGACCTGCCCATCGCACAGCGCGCGCAACAGGCGTTCAAAGCCGGGGCGGCGTGTTCCGCCTCCCGAGATTCCGAGATCGTCATCGATTACCTCGACTTCTTGCCAGCCCAGCGCGCGCGCACGATCGACCAGATTATACTGGCGGCGTTGACTTTCCAGGTTGTGCTGGACTTGACCAGGCGTGGACTGCCGGATGTACACACAGGCCCGCCGGGCCAGATGATCAGCGGTTATCTTATTCATTACTGTCCTCCTTGTGAATCATCTTGGCCAGCGCCTGCATCCACTGCACCAGCGCCTGGCGTAGCTGCGCTTGCACGTCCAATGGGAGTCGTACAGCGGGAACGGTGGGAGCTTCTTCGAACATCTGTCGTTGGCGTTTTACTCGGGGCTGCGGCATCGCAATCCTCCTCGGGCACATTGTGCACACTGGAGGAGAGACAAGTCACGGCGACGCGATGTAACTCAAGAAGCACGCGAACCGGCAGGCGCGCAGTGGAAACTATCTTCGCGTGCGCAGACTCGGGACGCGTCATCCAGACCGGCACCGCCAACGGTCTGCCGTCGGCGCGCCGCACGACATAGCAGGCTTCGTCGTGTAGTTCGTACAGCCTGACCACCGGCAAGCTGTGCGTACGCAGAGGATGAAAGCGGTAGTAGATCGTAACTTCAGTAGGGCACAGTTGATGGGCAGTATGTGGTTCAGTTGTTTCGTTGGATCAAACAGCACCTGCGCATCAAGGCTTTCTACGGCACCTCGGAGAACGCCGTGAAGACCCAAGCTTGGGTGGCCTTATCGGTTTACGTG
>Ga0210398_10005955_pt1 | contig 11301 bp, 8 predicted proteins | sample IncBWC4OmetaG_FD_161047 | JGI IMG/M metagenome (GOLD analysis project Ga0210398, IMG submission 161047) | Forest soil microbial communities from Barre Woods Harvard Forest LTER site, Petersham, Massachusetts, United States - Inc-BW-C-4-O | ecosystem: Environmental > Terrestrial > Soil >... | reverse complement strand
TCAGGATCCTGATTTCAAGGCGCCCTGGAATCATATCGCCAATATCCCGCGGGTCTTTACGCCGGCTGACACGGCGGTTCAAACCCCCAACTCGGACACCCCCTACTCCTGGCTCGGCCTCGATTTGCGCGCGGAGCCGATCGTTCTCACCTTGCCGCAGATTGAAAAGGGTCGCTACTACAGCGTTCAGCTCACCGACGCGTACACATTTAATTTTGCGTATCTCGGCAGCCGTACCACCGGCAACGGTGGTGGCAGCTACCTCATCGCCGGCCCGAATTGGAAAGGCCAGAAGCCCGAGGGCGTCCAAAAAGTGATTCGCTCCGAGACGGAGTTGATAATCGTTGTCTATCGCACCCAGCTGTTCAGTCCTTCCGACATCGACAACGTGAAAAAAGTGCAAGCTGGGTACAAGGTGCAAACGCTATCTGAATTCTCGGGCACCTCTGCACCCAAGGCCGCGCCCATCATTGATTTTATTAAGCCGCTCACCCCGGAAGAACAAAAGACTTCATTGCAATTCTTCAACATCGTGAACTTCGTGCTTCAGTTCTGCCCAACAGTCTCGTCCGAAAAAGAGCTTAGGGCGCGTTTCGCCAAAATCGGCGTTGAGGCGGGAAAGACCTTTGACCCCGATAAGCTCGGCCCTGAAATGAAGACGGCAATCGAGCAGGGCAGAGCAGATGCGTGGGCTGATTTTGCCGGAGGCGTAAAAGAACTCAACAACGGTAGTTTGACCTCGGGTGATCTCTTCGGCACACGCCAATCTATGAAGAACAACTATCTTTATCGATGGCTAGGGACCATCGGTATATACGGCAACTCGAAGCAGGAGGCGATGTATCCGATCTACAGGGTTGATGCCGATGGGCAGAACCTGAGCGGTGCCAACCGCTACACCATACGCTTTGCACCGGGCCAATTGCCGCCAGTCAACGCGTTCTGGTCATTGACGATCTACAACCTGCCTGAGAGCCTGCTCGTCGCCAATCCCATCAATCGTTACCTGATCAACTCACCGATGCTACCGCAGCTCCATCGTGACGCTGACGGCGGACTGACGCTGCTGATTCAGAGCGAATCCCCTGGCAAGGACCAGGAAGCCAACTGGCTGCCCGCGCCGAAGGGTCCGTTTGCGATGTATATGCGCCTCTACTGGCCGAAAGAAGCAGCCCTCGACGGCGAGTGGACTGCTCCAAAGTTGAACAAGGCGCAGTGAAATGATCAGGCAATCGACCATAGGAAAGAAGGCAACGATGAAAACCAAAAGGATACTGATCGCCGCGTTCGTAGGTGCGTTGAGCGCGTCCACCGCACTGGCGCAGACCGCGCCAAAGATGAAGATGACGACGGACATTCCGCCGGAGATCACCACCCCGGATATCATCAAGTCGCGCATCGGCACACTGAAACTTTTTGACGGTTACCCGGATGACGCCACCACCCAGAAGGTCTATGACAACCTCGACTTCCAGCGAGGTGTGCAGGCCTTTCTGAATGCAATGCCTGGCGCGGCGCTGACGGCCTTCCGTCCAGCGCTGCGCGAATTGGGTGGCGTGGACGGCAACGTGATCATCTTCGAGCAACTGATGGACTCGAAGGCGCTGTGGCTGACCGCGAATACTACGGTCGTTTACTACATGAGCTGGGTTGACACCAAAAATGGTCCGATCGTGGCCGAAACTCCGCCCAACACCCTCGGCGTCATGGATGATCACTGGTTTCGCTACGTCAGCGATTTCGGCAATGCCGGCCCGGATAAGGGTAGGGGCGGCAAGTTCCTGATCCTGCCGCCGGGCTACAAGGGCGCCGTGCCAGACGGGTACTTTGTACTGCGCCCGGCCACCTACAGTGTCTGGCTGGCGGGGCGAGGTTTTCTGGTCGATGGCGACCCAAAGCCGGCAGTAACCAGTATCGAGAAATACCTTCACATCTATCCACTTGCGCAAGCCGCCAATCCGCCCGTGTCGAAGTTCACCAATGTATCGGGAGTCCCGCACAACACGGTGCACGCCAATAATTTTCACTTCTTTGAGGAAGTCAACGACATCGTACAGGAGGAACCCGCGGAGGCGCTTGATCCCGAAACGCTCGGGTTGCTCGCCTCCATCGGCATCGAAAAAGGCAAACCCTTTGCGCCCGATGCGCGCATGAAGAAAATACTTAGCGACGCCGCCGTCGTGGGCAATGTGACGGCGCGTGCCCTGACTTTCCGCACGCGCATCAAGGAAGCCTATTACTACCCGAATAGTGCATGGTATACGCTGTTGCCCGGGGGCAGTTACGACTTTTTATTGCAACCCGGGGTGCGCAATCTCGATGCGCGCGTGCTGATGCATTACTACGCTACCGGAATCACTCCGGCGATGTCTATGAAGATGGTAGGCGTCGGCTCGCAGTATGCCGCCGCTGTGACCGATTCCAAGGGCAGCCCGCTCGATGGCAGCAAGACTTATAAGATTCACCTTCCGCCCAACATTCCAGTGAAGCAGTTCTGGTCGTTCACTGTGTACGACAATCAGACCCGCTCCATGCTGCAAACCGATCAGCAATTCCCCAGCGTCAACAGCACTGATAAAGGTGTCGTGACCAACCCGGACGGATCGGTCGATGTCTGGTTCGGGCCGGCCCTGCCAAAAGGCGTCGATAAACCCAATTGGGTGCAGACCATACCTGGCAAGGGCTGGAACGTGCTCTTCCGACTTTACGGCCCGCTGGAGCCGTGGTTCGACAAGACCTGGCGGCCGGGCGAGTTCGAATTGGTAACGTCGGGGAAAGGGAACTCATAGGCGATGGTGGTGTCTCCGTGGAGGCAAGGCGCGTTCACAAACAGCTTCGGGCCGTTGATCAACTATATGTTGAAGAAGAGCATCAGGAAAATTTGGTCGATCCTCGTCGTTGCCTTGATCTCCGGTTTCCTGGCGACGACCGCAGCAGCGCAGACCGCGCCGAAGATGAAGATGACGACGGACATCCCGCCGGAAATCACCACGCCGGATTCCGTAAAGACGCGTATCGGCACCCTGAAGTTCAAGGATGGCTTTCCGGACGATGCCACAACTCAGAAGACCTATGACAATCTTGACTTCATGCGCGGCGTGGAAGCTTTCCTCAGTGGCATGCCCGGCGTGTCGCTGGTCGGTATGCGCACAGGTTTCCGAAAGCTGGGAGCTGTCAATGGCACCATCTTGGTCTTCGAGAACCTCTTGGATTCCAGATCGCTATTTCTCACAGGGAACACTGACTCCGTTTATTTCAGCACATGGCTAGATTTGAAGGATGGCCCCTTGGTGCTTGAAGCGCCACCCAAGGTGCTCGCGTTCCTTGACGATTTTTGGTTCCAGTACATCATCGATATCGGCAATGCCGGCCCTGACAAAGGTCAAGGCGGCAAGTATCTCGTGCTTCCGCCGGGCTATAAAGGCGAAGTGCCGCAGGGTTACTATGTTGCTCGCTCGCCCACCTTTGGCCTCTGGCTCATGGGCCGGGGATTCAAGGTCAACGGCAATCTCAAGCCAGGAGTCGAGAGCATCAAGAAAACTTTGCGCATCTATCCGCTGGCGCAGGCGAAGAACCCGCCGGAAACGAAATTCATCAATGCCTCCGGTGTCGAGCTCAACACGGTTCACGCCAACGACTTCAGCTACTTTGAAGAGCTGAACCAGATCGTGCAGGAGGAGCCCAGCGAGGCATTGGATCCGGAAAGACTGGGATTGTTCGCTTCAATTGGCATCGAAAAAGGCAAGCCCATTACCCCCGATGCGCGGATGAAGAAAATTCTGACCGAGTCGGCGACGGTGGGTAACGCCACTGCCCGGGCCATCCTCTTCCGCACCCGCATGAAGGAGGCCTACTTCTATCCAGGCAGCGCCTGGGTCACAGCCTTCGTCGGCGGAAACTACGAGTTCTTGTCCCAGCCGGGCGTCCGCAATCTCGATGCGCGGACTTTGTTTCACTACTATGCCACGGGCATTACCCCGGCTATGGCGATGAAAATGGTCGGCATCGGCTCGCAATACGCGGCCGCGTTCGTTGACTCGGAAGGCAAGCCGCTCGATGGCAGCAAGACCTACAAGATCCACCTGCCTCCCAACATCCCGGCGAAGGACTTCTGGTCCTTCGTGGTTTATGACAACCAGACCCGCTCGATGCTTCAGACCGACGCTCAGTTTCCTAGCATAGGCAGCCAAACGAGAGGCATCGTCATCAATCCCGACACCTCAGTCGATGTTTGGTTCGGCCCGACCGCCCCGGCGGGGCACGAGGCCAACTGGGTGCAAACCGTGCCGGGCAAAGGCTGGAATGTGCTCTTCCGGCTGTATGGCCCGCTGCAACCTTGGTTCGACAAGACCTGGAAGCCGGGCGAGTTCGAGTTGGTAACGTCCACGCAATGAAACTCATAGGCAGGTACAACGAGCCGGTGATACGAGTTTTCCGACCGGAAGCAGCTCACTTGGCGACACACTGAAAAATTGGAGGTTCGTGATGAGATCCAGATTTCGCATCCTACCCGGTCTGCTTGTCCTGTTTATAATAGCGGGATGCGCTTCAACCAAGGTTACCGAGCAAACGCCGATGACCAACCCAGGTCTCGCGCGTCCAAACAATATCTGGGTGTATGACTTCGTAGCCGCGCCCTCCGATATGCCCACCAATTCCTCGATCGCTGGAGAGGTCGGCGCTCCGAGCACGCCGCCTACCCCCGAGGAGCTCGAAACGGGCCGTAAATTCGGCGCCATGATTGCCGAACAGTTGGTGAAGGATATTCAGGCCATGGGCATGCCTGCGACTTTGGCCGGTCCGGGATCAACCCCGCAGGTCGGGGACGGCATAATCCGTGGCTATATCGTTTCGACCGAGGGCGGCAATACCGGAAGCATGGTCAAACGCATGGTCATCGGATTTGGCTCCGGAACAGCCGAGATGGATTCGGTAGTCGAGGGATACCTGGTCACTCCTAATGGTTGGAAAAAGCTTGGTTCCGGAACTCTTACGTCAGAGGGAAACAAAACGCCGGGCTTGGTAGTACCTGCCGCGGTCGCCATCGCCACCGCCAATCCGGTCGGTCTGATCGTAGTCGGCGGTATAAAGATCTACGGCGCCGCGAGCGGTCGAACGGGACTTGAAGGTCGCGCGAAATCAACCGCTGATGAGATTGCGACCCAACTCAAGATCCGTTTTCAGGATCGAGGCTGGATCAATTGAGCTGAACGTCCGACCAATCGGCAGAGCCGCGAACTCTCAAAGCGTGAACGTCGCTCGGTGGATTTGATAGCGCCAGGTTATTAAACGACCACTATCCGCGCCGCCTTGGTCGCAAAAGGGAAACAAGCCTGGTCGAAACTCGGTCGTCTATTACGGTAGGTGTTCACCTCAGCATGCCTGGAGCTTCTTCTCGAAGGAAATTCCGGCGAAGAGTTAGTATTCGAAAATGAAACCAGGAAAGACTCTCAGCGAGCGCTATGCGCGATTGGCTGCCATCTGCCTCTTTGCGTTCGCTCTGCCTGCACTTCCGGCTGTATGCCGAGGACAGGACGCCCCTCTGTTCGCGATAACCCCTGAGGGGAGCTCTGTTACGTTTAACGTGGACGCATCAGTGTCTATCAAGGGCACTTTCGACCAGTGGAACGCCACCCTGGCGTTCACATCGACAGACGTAACTTCAGGGATTTTGAACGTCGAGATTCAGGCTGCCTCTGTTGATACCGGAAGTGGATTGAAGAATAGCAAGCTGAAGGGTTCGGATTTCTTCGATGTCGACAACAACCCACTGATCACTTTCAAGTCGACGAAACTTGTACAAAGCGGCCCCAACACCTTTGAGGTGGACGGCAATTTTACTATCCGCGGAGTGACCAAACCCGAGAAGCTCACACTGACAGTATCCGGCAGGGGGACCGGCTCAGGCACAATTAATGGGACGATGGCATTCGACCGTAAGAACTATGGTATGAACAGCGGCATTCCTTTCATCAAGATCGCCGACCGCGTCGAGGTCACCGTTTCCCTCAAGGGAAAGAAAATCGGCGGACCTCCGTTGGTCTTTCAGCAGTAGAGAACGCCCGCCCAAATGTGGAAACAGAATCTAACTCCAACTTGCGCGAACGCCGCCACGACGTCAGAACCTGAACCAAGGTGGTATAGAAACTAACTTCGAATCTGGGGCAATCGCGAAACCATGAAGATGACAGGCCCGAACGCTCAAATATCCAGCGTGGCAACGAAACTAAAAATCCGCTCCCGAGAAGAGCGCCGGGGAGCGGGCAAGGCGCTGCGTGAACATTGCCCGCGCCAGTCGCACGGCAAGATCGCGCTCGGGCAGGGCGCGCGTGACATTGTCGAATTAATCGAAAGCTCCAATGAAGGCCGGTTGGAGAATTTGATTCCGATTCGACATGGCAGGATGCTCCAATCTCCGTTTGCGTATTTCCGAGGGACCGCCCTCATCCAAGCCCACGACCTCGGAGCCACACCCACGAGCGGAATAGTCGTTCATGCCTGCGGGGACTGCCATTTGGTCAATTTCGGCGGTTTCGCAACCCCCGAACGAAACATCGTCTTCGATATCAACGATTTCGATGAGACCCTGCCAGCACCTTTCGAATGGGACCTGAAGCGCCTCGCCGCGAGTTTCGTTCTCGCCGCGCGCTGGCGTGGATTCCGTGCGACAGAAGCAAAGGAGATCGCGGTTCAAGCGGCGTCGTCGTATCGCAAATCGATGAAGCAGCGCGCCGAGCATGGCGTCCTCGCAGCATGGTATTCGAGAATCACGCTGGATGACGTTCGTAGGCTGGCCCCTGAAGCCGACTCTAAAGATCGGGTCGAGAAGCTGGTCACGGCCGCACGCAAGCAAACCCACGAATGGGTCCTCTACAAGCTCACTACCTCGGCCCGAGGGTTGCCTCGCATCGTCGACCGTCCTCCGCTGCTCTATCACGTCGATAAGCAGGTATTGAGCGAACAAGTGCTCGCGGATTTCTTCAAGCAATATCGTGCAACGTTGGCGGAAGAACGTCGGATGCTCTTCGATCGTTTCGAATTGGTAGACGTGGCGCTCAAGGTGGTGGGGGTAGGAAGCGTCGGCACGGCCTGTTTCGTGGCCCTGCTACTTGCCGCGCCCGACGATCCCTTATTTCTCCAGGTGAAGCAGGCACGTCCGTCCGTGCTTGAGCGATACACCAAACATCCGCCCGTGACGCAGAACGGCCAACGCGTCGTCGTCGGGCAGCGCTTGATGCAAAGCGCGAGCGACATCTTTCTGGGCTGGTCGCGAGGTCCGCAGGGCCGCGATTTTTATGTCCGTCAATTACGCGACATGAAGATGGCGCCTGATATCGAATCACAGACTCCGCGCGTGATGCGCGCATACGCTACGCTTTGCGGTCTGACTTTGGCGCGTGCGCATGACAAAGCCGGGGACGCAGCGATGATCGCCGGATACCTCGGCAGCTCCGGCAAATTTGACAAGGCAATCGGAGACTACGCGGTTGCCTATGCTGATCAGGTCGAGCGCGATTATTCGACTTTCGTAAAAGCCGTCAGCAGCGGTCGACTAAAAAGCGATGTCAGCGCGAACGGTCTTGCCACGGCACTGCGATAGCTCAAAGGCCAATGCACTGCACGATTTCTCGTACTTACCGATCGGTGGGCAAACGGCCATCCGTCGGAAGGGAGGTGATGAACGAATTTAACTTGGCCCAGCGTGATTGCCTGCTGATCGTAGAGAAATCTTTCGACCTCAAATCGGGCTCGATCTTTCGCGTTTGCTAACCACAGCTTCACCGCGAGCAGTTGAAAAAGGAACCACCGCAAACTAGCGCGCTTGCAAAGACCTCGCGAGACTTTCCAGATTTACCGGAGGCACGTGTATGAAACCGCCACGCGGGGTGTCAATGTCGGCTATAAGAATGAAAGAAATAGACACGATCAAAGGCAGAGCGATAAGCAAAATCCTTTCATTTTCACCGCGACGCGAACCATAACCAACCAGGAGGTTTGAGAAGATGGCGATGACGGCCATCAAACCCCATTCACCCCTCGGGATCCGGTTCCAATACGCTGCCTGCGTGTAACCTTGCGAATTCAGTACATCATTCATACCTGAAACGACCAAGGCCATTACCGGCGTAGGTTTAGCAGCCGCGGGAACTTGGACCGCGGACCACAGATCGGCTTGCAGTTGAGCAGTATCCCAATCGATTTGCCGAAGGCGGCGAGCACTGCTGCTCGTATAGAACAAAATGCGCTGAGCGAGGTAGTTCCTAAGTAGCACGCGCACCTTCGCCGCATCGGTGCTGGCCAGGAAGTCAGCGCGGACGTATTCAGTGCCAATCGCCTTGGCCTCCGCTTCCTCGTAATCTCTGCGCTGTTCGTAACGGTCGATCGCAATCGAAAAGCTGAATCCAATAATGAGGGCTAGCAACGCAGAGTAGCCCCTTGGATAGTGGCGAAATCTTCCCAATCGTCATCGCTAAGGGCTCGTTCTTTTTAAAAAAAAGACTCCCAACCATGCCGGGAACCACAATACAAGGACAGAGATAGCGAAAAGGAGCAATGGATATTGGTTTAACTCGATCACTGGGTGCGCCCTCTGTTTCGATGCTCTTCACTTTCACAAATCTATTTTCGCGACAGCGTCTGCAACCCGGACAGTATCACTAGTCGGTTGCTTTCGGTCACAAAAGGAGCGGAGTTCGCGCGCTTGCAACGAAGATGGTCTTGCGCAGACTGGGACCAGGATCCAGTATGACCACGCAGATTCCGGACAATACAGCTCCGGCAGTACTTGCGACCCCCTGATGGCCGTCTGCTTCACCGGCGGCATCATTGCTCGCAGCGGGCCTGCGAGTACAAATCGCGGTCGAAGGCTATTTGCTTAACAGAATCCGTGGTTACGCGCTCGTCCGTATGTGCCGCAAATAATTCGAGATGTTGACGAAAATTGGACTTTGTTAGAGGATGCCGGCTTCAGCCTCGTCCGAGCGCGTAGTATGTGCGGCACAACAAACTGACAATGGCGCGAACTTCCCCAAAGCGACGTTCAAATGTATCGGCCAGAGGGAGCAAGGGTTCTGCTATATCTGAGGGACGGAGGTTTGAAGAGTTGGTCGGCAATTTGTCGGCCGCGTTTGTTAGGGCAACCGAGGATCAGATTGACAACGAAATCCAGCGGTGGCACAAGCAAATTATTGCCGCACTGGGACTCGATCGCTCTTCCGTCGCCCGCATAGATCCGCATAGCAAGACATTCCACGTCGCTCATCAATGGGCTAGCCACGGCACTCCCCCGATGCCAGAAGGCTTCAACCTGGGCTCGGGTGCACCCGAGCTCACGCGAAGGTTGATCGCGGGCGAGACGGTCGTCTACTCCAGTCCAGATGAGTTGCCGCCGGATTTCGACCTGGACTTAAAACAGATGGGTGAGCTTGTACCGAAGTCCCATGTTGCGATTCCGATGGTAGTAGGGTGCACGACAGTTGGAGTGGTTGGCTTCGCGACTCATCATAGATTCAGAACCTGGCCTCGGTCAGTTCTGCGTCGTCTACAGCTGGTTGCAGAGATCTACAGCAACGCGTTGGAGCGGCAGCGCGCCGCCGCGGCGACCGTCACCCTGCGCGCGGAGCTCACCCACGTGTCGCGCGCGGCAACGATGGGAGAGTTGGCGGCCTCAATAGCCCACGAGCTTAACCAGCCGCTAGCGGCGATCCTTCAGAACGCAGAAACGATTCAGAGTCTGCTCGCAGTTGAGAATCCAGATCTCGACGAAATCAGGGCCGCAACCGGCGAAATAGTGGAAGACGACCAACGCGCGGGCGATATCATACGGCGCTTACGGTCTTTCTTCAGGCGCGACGATCTCGCCAAAACTTCTATCGAACTCAGTAAGGCCGTCGGTGAGATCGCGCGAATCGTGCAGAGCGATGCAGTGATCCGAAACGTTGACCTAGCGCTCGACCTGTCGCCACAATCGCCGACAGTTTCCGGCGATCGAGTCCAATTGCAACAGGCCATCATCAATCTGGTGCTTAATGCCTTCGACGCTGCCGCCGCTGTGAGACGTGGACCTCGGGAAGTCGTGCTGAGTGTTCCGTCCGCAGAGAACGGCTGGGCAAAGATTATGGTTCGGGACTCGGGCGATGGCATCAAACCAGAACTTTTGTCGCGAGTTTTCGATGCCTTCTATACGACCAAATCGAGCGGTATGGGCATGGGATTGCCGATCGCACGATCGATCATCGAAGCTCATGGAGGCCGGCTGACCGTCTCGGCTAATACGGACCGCGGAGCCACTTTTGAGATTGCCCTTCCAACATTCTTCGAAACCTGAGATTGAGGTATTGCGTAATCCTGGTCGCGAACCGCTGAGTGAAAAAACCAGGATCGCGGTTATCGACGACGACCTGTCGATTCGAAGATCACTGCTTCGGATGCTCGGCGTGGCTGGGTTCGAGGTCGTCGTTTTCCCGTCAGCAACGGAATTTTTGGCCGCTCAAGAGCTAGAGAGAATTTCTTGCGTAGTTTCAGACTTACGGATGCCGGGGATGGATGGACTCGAGGTGCAACAAGCGTTGCAGGGCAGGCTGCCTCATCTCTCGATGGTTTTCATCACCGGGCATGGCGACGTGCCCGCCACCGTCACCGCTATGAAGGCTGGCGCCGTCGACTTCCTGGAGAAGCCGGTGAGGAGGAACGTTCTGCTGGAGGCGATTAGTCGCGCAACCGGGCGCAGCCGCAAATTGTTGGCCGAATCAATAGAACTTGAAAAGACGAAAATCCGTTACCAGCGACTGACTGCGCGCGAGAGCGAGGTGTTCGCATTGGTCGCAGCCGGATTGCTCAACAAACAAATTGCCGCTGAACTCGGCGCCGCCGAAAAGACAATCAAGCAACATCGTGGGCGTGTGATGAACAAGATGGAAGCCGAATCGCTCGCCGAGCTTGTGCTGATGGCCGAAGGTCTGGGTGTTCGTCCCTCGGGTACCGATTTTTCTAAAGCGAAGGGCAAACTGATCTCGTAAGCGAAGCGCGACGCTGTTCGTCCAAAATCATAATTCGCGTCGCGGCTGGGGTCGGAACCATCTAGGAACATCGATGCCTGCAGACGATTTCGAGAATGAAATTTTTCCCTACCGACTCACATTGAATTCGTCGACGATGAAGGTCCCACCAAGAGATCAGGCCTCGCGCCTGGTCTAGCGCAACCGCGGAAAAATCGATGCCCACCACAGCAGCGCCCGTGATGCCCGCAATCCACTGGCCCGGTCCGCCGCGGCCGCAACCTAGATCGGCGATCTTCTGGCC
>Ga0210398_10005954_pt1 | contig 11302 bp, 8 predicted proteins | sample IncBWC4OmetaG_FD_161047 | JGI IMG/M metagenome (GOLD analysis project Ga0210398, IMG submission 161047) | Forest soil microbial communities from Barre Woods Harvard Forest LTER site, Petersham, Massachusetts, United States - Inc-BW-C-4-O | ecosystem: Environmental > Terrestrial > Soil >... | reverse complement strand
GTCCGGTGAGCGCGGTGCACCTGGTCGGCAACCCGATGATCGACACGCTGCTGGCCAATCTGGACCGGTTTGACGTGGCCGCGGCCCGGGCCGCCGCCGGGCTGCCGGAGCGGTACGTGGTGGCCACCTTGCACCGGCCGTCCAACGTCGACGACCCGCAGGCGGCGGCCGACCTGGTCCGGGCCCTGCACGAGGTGGCCGACGAGCTGGACCTGATCATCCCGGTGCACCCGCGGGGCCGGGCCGCGCTGCATGCCGCGGGCCTGGACGCGCACTCCCGGTTGCACGTCTGCGATCCGCTGGGCTACCTGGAGTTCATGGCCCTGGTCAAGGGGGCCTGCGCGGTGATCACCGACTCTGGCGGGGTCCAGGAGGAGACCACTCTGCTCCGGGTCCCGTGCCTGACCCTGCGGCCGAATACCGAACGGCCCATCACCATCACCAGCGGCAGCAACCGCCTGGTCACCGACGCCGAACTGGCCGCCGCGGTGCTCAAGGCCTGCCACGACGGGCCCTACGCGGGCGAGCTGCCGCCGCTGTGGGACGGGCAGGCTGGGCCGCGGATCGCCCGGATCATCACCGCCTGGCTGGACCCGGAGGCTCGCTCATGAGCACGATCCCCGAGGATGACGCCATGCTGGAGGCCGAGGACGCGGGCGATCCCGGTCTGGCCGCCGAGCGCGACCGACTGGCCCGGACGCTGCGTGACACCCGGCTGCAGCTGGCCATGACCCAGGCGCGGCTGTCCGCGCTTGAAGGCTCCGCAACGCTGACCTTGGGCCGGACCCTGGTCCGCGCCGCGCGGCGCCCGTGGTCGCGCGGGGTTCAGCTGCCGCTCGACCTGATCCGGATGTGGCGGGAACGCGGCGGCCTGACCGGGCCCGCGGCGGCCACCCTCGCGCTAGCGTCGGCGCAGCTCAATGACCTGTCCGGCGTCGGAGAGCGGTTCTTGTCTGCGCTGACCGCCCCCGGCTTGGGCGCGCCGGGTGCCGCATCGGCTACCTTCAGCCCGCCGGGGCTGGTCGTCACCGGCGTGCTCAGCGCCGAATCGTGCGCGACGCTGGCCCCGGACGCGGCGGTCTACCCGCTGCTCCCGCACGACGCGGACGTGATGCTGGAGAGCGTCGGCGCCGACGTGGTGCTGATCGAGGCCGCGGCGATGCTGGCCAGCTCCTCCTGGGCCTACGCCGGCGACCCGGCCGCCGTCGACCGCGGCCGGCGGCTGGGGCGGCTGATCGCCGGGGCCCGCGCGCTGGGCAAGCCGGTGATCTTTGTCCGCAACGTCCCCGCGCATCTGGCCCCGGGCCTGGACTGGGTCGCGGCTAGCTGCGACGCGGTGTCCGACGATGGCTTCGGCGTGCAGCTGGCCCGGTTCAACCCGATCGGGCTGGCCGGACAGCGGCCGTCCGACCCGGTCTACGGCGGGCCCCGGGACCCTCGGGAGCCGCCCGCCGTCCGGGCGCTGCTCGACTCGCTGACCGGGGTGGCCGGGCCGGTGACGGTCACCGGCGAGGTCGGCTGGCGCCGGCGGCCCGCGCTGTACCGGGAGCACGCCCTGTTCGTCGCCGTGTCCCCCAGCCAGGCGCGCGAGCAGCGGGCCTGCGGCGCGCGAGTGATCATGATCAACGGTGAGCAGGCCGCGCTGCGGGAGCAGATCGCCGCGGCCCGGGCCCAGGCGCCGCTGACCGAGGCCGAGATGGTCCCCGAACTGCGGGAGATCTTCACTGGGCACGCGACTCCGGTGCGGCTGTCCGGGCTGGCCAGCCTGGCCGGGCTGCCCGATCACCTGGTTACCGGGCGGCAGATCGCGGTGCTGGCCCGCGTCGAGGATGCCGCCGGCGCCGCGACCCTGGCCGCCCGCCTTCGCCGGCAGCGTAGCGTGCCCGCCGAGCTCGTGGTGACGGTCGCCGCCCGGGCCGGAGAGTCCGCCGAGCTGTCCCGCCACGCGGTGATCGCGGCGCTCGCCGACGTGGCCGGGCAGGGCATAGTGGTCACGGCCATCCCCGAGGAAGCGGGGGACGCCGGATGGATCGCGCTCGCCGCCAAGGCGGCGCGCTCGCCGTGGGTCGCGCCGTGGCAGGCCGACCGCGAGTACGACGAGTGGTACCTGCTCGACCTGGCCTGCGCGCGGGAGTGCGCGCAGGCGGACGCGGTCGGCTACGCCGGGTCCGGCGGGTCCGGCTACGCGTACGTGACCTCGCTCGACCCGGCGCTGGCCCGGCGGGAGTTCTTCGGGCCGGACGGCTCGGACCACGGTCTACGGCTCTTCTCTCTGATGCAAGGAGTTGTCGCGTGACCACGCGCGCGCTTGTCTACGGTGACATAGACCTGAACCTGATCGATGGCTCGGCCATCTGGCTGCAGTCCGTCACGCAGGCGCTGGCCGCGGCGGGCTGCGCGGTGACGCTGGTGCTCAAGGCACCGGTCCGCACCAGCCGCCTGATCGCGCCGCTGCTGGCCGAACCGGGCGTGACGGTCCGCCGGCCGTTCGAGGAACACCTGCTCGAAGGCCCAGGTCCGCTCACCGCCACGGCGGCCCCGGAGCTGCTCGCCCGGCTGGACGCCGAGGCCCCGCACGACCTGGTCGTGCTGCGCGGCCGGGCGGTCACCGCCGCGGCGGCCAAGAGCGGCGCGTTCGCCGGGCGGCTATGGCCCTACCTAACCGACGTGCCCCAGTCGGTGCCCGGGCTCACGCCGGCGGCGGCCGAGGAACTGGCGATGATCGCCTCCGCCGCGCGCTACGTGCTCTGCCAGACCGAGGAACTGCGCTGCTTCCTGGAGGGCAGCATCCCCGCGGCGTGCGGCAAGTGCGTATTGCTGCCGCCCATCCTGGCCGAGATCCCGACGTCCCGGGACGCGTCCGCGGCCGGGACGCCGCTGCGGCTGGTCTACTCCGGTAAGTTCGCGCCGCGCTGGAACACGCTGGAGATGACCGAGCTGCCCGGCCTGCTGGCCGCCCGGGGGATCGCCGCCGAGCTGCACATGATCGGCGACAAGATCCACAACGCGCCGGGCGACTACCAGCAGCGGATGCGGTCCGCGCTGGACACCGAGGGCGTGATCTGGCATGGCGGGCACTCGCGGGAGGACGCCCTGCGGCTCGCGGCGTCCTGCGACATCGGGCTGGGCTGGCGTCACCCTGAGCTGGACGCGAGCCTGGAGCTGTCCACCAAGGTCCTGGAGTACGGGGCCATCGGGCTGCCGGTGATCCTCAACCGCACCCCCATGCACGAGGGGCTCCTGGGAGCGGACTACCCGCTGTTCGCGGCGAGCCTGACCGACGTGGTGGACGTGGCCGCCGCCGCGGCGGCTGACCCCGGGGTGTTCCGGGAGGCGGCCGACCGGACCAGCCGGGCCGCTCAGCAGTTCACCCTGGACCGGGCGGCGGAGCGGCTGCGCGGGTACCTGGGCCGCGCGCTACCCGTCAAGGTGGTCCAGGGGGCGAGTGCTGCGGACAAGCTCAAGGTTGTGGTGGCCGGGCACGACCTGAAGTTCTTCACGCCATTGCTGGATTACCTGCGGCTGCAGCCGAACCTGGAGGTGCGGTTGGACCAGTGGGCCGCGCTGGGCAAGCACGACGCGGACGTCAGCCGGGAACTGGCGGGCTGGGCCGACGTGGTGGTCTGCGAATGGTGCGGGCCGAACGCCGTCTGGTACAGCAAGCACAAGCGGCGCGGGTCACGGCTATTGGTCCGGCTGCACCGGTTCGAGCTGGCCTCGCCCTACCCGGCCCAGGTCAAGATCGGGACGGTGAACCAGGTGGTGTGCGTGAGCACGCACTACGCGCGGCTAACCCGGGAGCAGACCGGCTGGCCGGAGGCGAAGGTGGTGACGGTTCCGAACGCGATCGACGTGGCCCAGCTGGACCGGCCCAAGCTCGACGGCGCCCGGTTCCACCTGGGCCTGGTCGGCATCGTCCCGTCCCGCAAGCGCATGGACCTGGCCCTAGACGTGCTGGAGGAACTGCGCCGCGAGGACGACCGGTACCTGCTGTTCATCAAGGCCCCGATGCCGTGGGAGTACTGGTGGGTATGGCAGAACCCGGCCGAGCGCGAGCACTACGCCGCCGCGCTGCGCCGGGTGCAGCGGTCCCCGCTGCTGCGCGGAGCGGTGGTGTTCGACGACGCGGGCCCGGACGTCCCGGCCTGGTTGCGCCGGGTCGGCTTCATGCTCTCCACCAGCGACGACGAGAGTTTCCACGTCGCCCCGGCCGAGGGGATGGCGTCCCGGGCGGTGCCGGTGCTGAGGCACTGGCCGGGCGCCGAGACCATCTACGACACGCGCTGGATCCACCGCGGTCCGGCCGAGATGGCGGCCGCGATCGCGGCCCTGGACGACGAGGCCGACTGGCGCCGGGCCGGTGACGAGGCCCACGCGCAGGCCGCGGCCGCGTTCAACCTGCCGCGCGTGTGCGAGGCCTGGCGCGACCTGCTCACCACCGACCTGGACCCGGCGATGCCAGACCCGAAGCTCGAGCTGCTCGGCTCCGGCTGAGGCGGCATGTACTTCACGCTCGCCATCAGCGCGGCCACCCGCGAACGGTGCGCGGCGCTGGTCAGCGCGGCGGAAAGCACCGATCCCCGGGTCATGCCGATCCCCGGTCCTGCGGTGGTCGCGTGGCGCGCGTCCGACGAGCGGGCTGCCGTGCTCTGTTGGCCCGGGGGGACGACCCCCCCAGACCCCCCCGCGATGGCATGGCCCGAGCCGGACGTAAAAGCGGGCCGCTCGCACGCCGGGACGATCTGGACAGACGACGACGGGCTGCACGCGCGGACCGGGGTGACCCGGGTCGACCCGGTCTACCTGGCCGAGGTCCCCGGGGCGGTGCTGGTCAGCGACCGCGCCTCGTGGGCCGCCGCGGTGGCGGGCCGGCTGGCCGAACCGGACTCGGTCATGGCGGCCGCCTTCCTTAGCCTCGGCTACCCGGTCGGCGCCGCGACCCCGTTCCGCGGCGTCCGAGCCCTGGGCGCCCAGCGCCAGCTGACGATCACCGCCGGCCGGCCCATCGCGGTCGCGGCCCAGCCCGACGGGACTGGCCCGGACGGGACTGGCGCGGACGGGACCGGCGCGGACGGGTCGTACGGCGCGGTCGCGGCCGCCCTGGTCGACGCGGTGCGGCCGCTGGGCGAGCGGGGCGTGCCGGTCGAGCTGTCCCTGACCGGGGGGAAGGACAGCCGGCTGATCGCCGCCGCGCTGACCGCGGCCCAGGTGCCGTTCCGGGCCCGCACGCACGGCTTCGCCAGCCACCCCGACGTCATCGTGGCAGCCATGATCGCCAGCAAGCTCGGCATCGAGCACGTGGTCACCGAGCCGCGTCCGGCGGCCCCGGAGCGGGCGCCCGACGAGGCCGACGTACTGGCCAGGCTCCGGTCGGCGGTGCTGGTCTCCGACGGGATGCTGTCCGCGTTCGAGAACGTGGGCCGGCCCGACCCGCGGCTGACCGTAAGCCCGGTGCAGACCGGCGGGCACGGCGGCGAACTGCTGCGCGGCGGCTATGCACCCGCCGCCTGGAGCGCGCGCCGGCCTGCTCGGGCCTGGAGCGAGGCGCGAGGCGGCGAACTGTTCCGCCGCATGGTCACCCGCCGCCTGGGCCTGCTGCGCCCGGCGGCGGCTGGCGCGTACCTGGCCAGCCTGGCCCCGTTCGCCGCCTCACTCCCCCGCGGGCCGCTGCGCACCCTGGACGACTTCTACCTGGCGAACCGGGCCGGCCGGTGGTCGGCCGCGGCGCGCCAGGCCTACCTGCTTCGCGAGCCGCTGGTCCAGCCGTTCTTCGGCGACCAGGTGGTCCGGGCCGCCCGCGCGGTTCCGCTGCCGGACCGGATCACCGACCGGCTGCACCGCGGCGTGCTCGCGGCGCTGTGCCCGGAACTGCTCGACCTCCCGCTGGCGGACAGCAGCTGGAAGTCCGGGCCCCGGATTCCACCCGTCCGGACCGCAGGGCCGACCGGGCCGGCCGACGCGGGCGGAGCGGCGGACTGGCGGCGGGCTTACGGGGACCAGATGGCCCGGCTGCTCCGTGATTACGCACTGGACCTGGGCGCCGCGGGCGGGATGTTCGAGATCGTCCGGCGGTCGGCGGCCGAGCGGGCGCTGGCCCCGCCGCAGGCGGACGCGCACGCCGCCTGGGCCCTGGCCACCCTGGCCGCGCTGCTGTCGGGCGACTGGCTGAACGCCCGCGAGGGTACCGAGGTCAGCCCCGGCCGTAGCGCGTCTCGGCCTGCCAGAAGAACACCACTCCCACCGCGAGCGTGACGACGGCCCAGCCGAGCCCGGCCAGCCACAGCTCGTTGATCGTGGTGGTCGGATGGCAGTACGCCTGCAGCGCGGGGATTTTCTTTGCGTTGAAGACGGCGCATGCCGCGGCGTTGTACGGTTTGGCGCCCGGCGCGTTGGTCCGCTGCGTGGCCATGATCGAGTACCTGGTCAGCGAGATGTACACCGCCGCCGGGTTGAGCTGCAGTATGTTCTTGGCCCATAGCGGGAGCGAGGCGGGCAGCGAGGCGATGCTGTACATGACCCCGCAGAAGTACCGCCAGATCCGGGTCAAGAACGGGATCAGCTGGCTGACGTCCTGCGCGCCGGCACCCAGCCGCGCCATGATCAGCGCAGCGCCCATGTTGAACGTCGCCTGCAGGACCATGACCGGCGCGAGCAGCAGCCAGTACCAGGTGAGCGGTTCTCCCGTCCCCAGCACGATGGCGAACAGCACCAGCAGGGACAGCAGCAATTGCTGGAACTCCACCAGCACGTACGCCAGCGGCAGGCTGGCCCGCGGGAAGTGCAGCGCGCGGATCAGCGCGATGTTGGCCCGCATCACGGTGGAGCCGACGACGATCGACCGCTCCGTGAAGCCGAAGATGAACACCCCGGTGACCAGGTAGGCGATGTAGTGCTGGATGCCGCGGTTGGCCTGGAACAAGATCCCGAAGACCAGGTAGTACACGGCCGAGTTGAGCAGGGGGGTCAGCACCTGCCAGAGCTGGCCGAGCCGGGCCTCGGTGTACATGGACACGCTGCGCGCGGTGGAATAGGCGACGATGAAGTGCCGCCGCTGCCAGACCAGGCGCAGGTAGGAGAGCAGGCTGGGCCGCGCGGAACTGGGCCGCAGGCCGTAGCGGGCAGCCAGTTCGGCCAGGCTCCCGCTGCCCTCGGGCGGTGCCTCGTCCCCGGGGGCGAGCACGGTCCCGTTCAACAAGCTGCCTGGAGCGGTCAGCCGCCCGCGGTCGTCCATGACAGTGGAGTCTATTGATCAGGACAGGTGACTGGTGTCATTGAACGACCGGAGCACGGCCGGCCCGTCGGCGTACCAGTCGATCTCGGACAGCGCCGCGACGTCCAGGTGCATCCGGTACATGGCGGCCGGCGGGGCCAGCAGTGCCGCGGTGACCAGCATCTTGATCGGCGTGACGTGGCTGACGATGAGCACGGTCTGGCCGGCCCGCGCGGCCAGCACCCGGTCCAGCGCCGCGGTGACCCGCGCGCTCACGTCGGTGAAGCTCTCCCCGCCGGGCGGGGCGACCTCCGGGTCGGCCAGCCAGGCGCTGATCTCGGCCGGCCAGCGCTCCCGCACCTCGGCGAAGGTCAGGCCCTCCCAGGCGCCGAAGTCGGTCTCCCGGAACCCGTCGTCCGTAACCACGGCGGCGCCGGTGACGGCCGCCACCGCCTGCGCCGTCTGCACCGTCCGCAGCAGCGGCGACGTCACGATCACGCCGAGGCCGGCCGAGGCCAGTCGCTTGGCCGCGGCGGCGGCCTGCTGGACGCCCACCTCGGTGAGCGGCGCGTCGGTCCGGCCCGCGTACCGCTTCTGTACGGACATCGGCGTCTGCCCGTGCCGCAGCAGTGCGGTGACCGTAGGCTCGCCCTGAGCGGGCCGCCAGTGGGTCGCGGGCCGCACCTAGAGGCCAGACTCGGGCGTGCGGACCAGGATCCGCCGGCACTCCTCGCACCTGAGCACCTCGTCGGGAGCGGACGCTCGGATCTGGTTCAGGTCGACCGTGTTGAGGGACAGATGGCAGCCTTCGCAGCGGCCCGCGCGTAGCGCGGCCGCGCCCACACCCCGAGCGTCGCGGATCTGCTCGTAGAGCTTGAGCAGGTCGGCGGGCACTTCGGCGGCGATGGCGGCGCGCTGCTCAGCGGCCTTGCCGGCCTGCTCGTCGATGTCCTTGAACGCCGCGTCGCGGCGGGCGGCCACCTCGGCCGTCTCGGTGCCCAGGCTGTCGCGTTCGGCGGTGAGCTCGTCTCGCCGGCTGACCAGGCCCTCACGGCGCTCCATCAACTCGAGGACGACCTCCTCGAGATCGCCCTGCCTGCGCCGCAACGACTCGATCTCGGACTGCAGGGTGGCCAGCTCGCGGGCGGCGGACACCTGCCCGGCATCCAGCCGGGCGCGGTCCCGGTCGATCCTGCTCCGGACCTGCTCGACGTCGCGCTCTGACCGGTTCTCCTCCCGGGCCAGGTCGCTGAGCTCGGTCTCGGCCACGACGATCTCGTCTTTGAGCTCGCTGGCCCGGGCCTCCAGGCGGGCGAGCTCGGCGACTTCGGGCAGGCTATGCCGGCGGTGGTCGAGGCGAGCGAGCTCGGCGTCGAGGTCGGCCAGTTCGAGCAGCCGAAGCTGGCTCTGCGGTGATGCCTTCACGGCTCCCAACGTTAGTCCCCCCACGGGACTGTGTCGCATGGTAGACCTTCGCCATGGAGATCCCTCGGGTTAGCCGGCCCTATATGCCTGGGTACGGCATCTCCGGGCCAGCAGAAGGAAGCGGGCTCCTGCACTGGTCCTGGGCCGCGGAGCGGCTGACCGCGGCGCGTAACTACTGGGTGGCCACCGTCTGGCCGGACGGGCGGCCGCACGTCATGCCGGTCTGGGGCATGTGGGACGACAGCACGCTCTGGTTCACCAGTGCGGTCGGCTCCCGGAAGATCCGCAATCTGACCGCCGACCCGCGCTGCTGCGTCACCACCGAGGACGCCTCCGACCCGGTGGTCATCGAGGGCAGAGCGGATATGACCACCGAGCCGGCCGTGCTGCAGCGGGTGATTGACCTGATGAACGCCAAATATCACACGGACTTCGGTGTGGACTTCCTCGATCCGGCCACCAACGCGACCGTGGGGGTGCGGCCGCGCCGGGTGTTCAGCCTGCGGGCCGGGGACTTCACCGGCTCGCCCACACGCTGGATCTTCGAGGACTAGTGGTTAGCAGAAGACAATAATTGCGCGGTCGGTGACCGTCGCCCGGCGGGTAGCGTGGAGGCAGCGTCTAGCTGCGAATCCGCCATGACAACACCGCCCGCCACGACCGCTGGCCCGCCCCCGCATCCGAGCGCGCTCGCCGGGGCGGCCGCCGGGGTGCTCACCGCGGCGGTCGCGATGGGCGTCGGCCAGCTCGTGGCCGGCCTGACCGTGGCGCAGGGCTCCCCGGTACTGGCGGTAGGCCAGGCCGCTATCGATCTCACGCCGCTGCCGGTCAAGGACTTCGCCATCTCGACGTTCGGCGCCAACGACAAGAACGCGCTGGTGGTGGGCATCCTGGTCATCCTGGCCGCGTTCGCGGCGGTGATCGGGATCCTCGCGGTCCGCCGGCTCGCCCTCGGGCTGGCGGGCCTGGCCGTGTTCGCCTGCATCGGCCTGGCCGCCGCGCTGACCCGGCCGACCGCGACGGCCGCATACGTGATTCCGACCCTGGTCGGCGCCGCAGCCGGGGCCTTCGCGCTGACCCGCCTGGTCCGCGCGGCGCATGGGCTCGATTCCCGGCCGAACAGGTCCGCGGGGGCCAGGACTCCAGCTAACGAGCTCAAGCCACCCGACCTGCCGGAGCCTGCCGAGGCCACGCCCGCGTCCTCGTTCACCTACCTGCCCAACCCCGATGACCGCGGCGCCTCACGGGGGCCGGCGCGGCGGCGGTTCCTGACCACCAGCGGGGTCGCCGTGGTAACCGCGGCGGCGGGCGCGCTGGTCGGGCGCGAGCTGATCACCCGGCACAACGTCAGCGCGGCCCGCGCCGCGCTGCGCTTCCCCAAGCCGGCGGTCGCCGCTCCCCCGCTCCCGCCCGGCGCCAACCTGAACATCCCGGGCCTCAGCTCGTTCATCACCCCGAACAGCAGCTTTTACCGGGTCGACACCGCCCTACTGCTGCCCCAGGTCGACCCGGCAACGTGGCAGCTGCGCATCCACGGCATGGTGCAGCGCGAGGTGACCCTCACCTTCGACCAGTTGCTGCGGCGGCCGCTCATCGAGGACTACATCACGCTCACCTGCGTGTCCGACCCGGTCGGCGGACCCTACGTGGGCAACGCCCTGTGGCTGGGCGCGAGTCTGGCCGACCTGATCCGGCAGGCCCGCCCGCTGGGCGGCGCCGATCAGCTGCTGTGTACCTCGGTCGACGGGTTCACCTCGGGCACCCCGCTGCAGATCGTGCTGGACGGCCGCGACGCCCTGCTCACGGTCGCGATGAACGGCCAGGCGCTGCCCGTCGAACACGGCTTCCCGGCCCGGATGGTGGTGCCCGGGCTGTACGGCTACGTGTCCGCGTGCAAGTGGGTCACCGACATCGAGGTGACCACGTTCGCGTCCGCCTACGCGTACTGGGCCACCCGTGGCTGGTCGCAGCAGGGGCCGATCAAGACCGAGTCCCGGATCGACGTGCCGGTCAGCAACTCGACCATCGCCCCGGGGCGGACCCCGGTGGCCGGGGTGGCGTGGGCGCAGCACAAGGGGGTCGCCGCGGTCGAGGTCCGGGTGGACGCCGGGCCGTGGCAGCAGGCGCGACTGGCCGCGGTGCCCGACATGGACACCTGGCGGCAGTGGGTGTGGGAGTGGGACGCCACTCCCGGCTCTCACGTGCTCGAGGCCCGGGCCACGGACGCCACCGGCTACACCCAGACCGCCGTGCAAGCCCAGCCGCCGCCGAACGGGGCCAGCGGCTACCCGTCCGCGGCGGTTGTCGTGCGCAGCTCCTGACCGCGGAGCGAGACGGGGCGGGCCGGGGGAACCACGGACCGTTCGGCCGAAAAGATCTGTTAAGAAGCACGCTGGAGCAGGTTGGTGAACCGGCGGCCGAGCAGGTACGCGTCGCCGGGCCAGCGGGCGGAGACGTAGTTGCCGTCCTGGACGACGAACGCCGCGGTGTCGTCGGTCGCGGTGCCGCGCGCGGACAGGGTGCGCGGTCCGCGGCTGAACTGGCGAAGACAACCTCGTGCCCGGCGTCGCGCAGGATCCGCCACGGCACCGCGACCTCGGTGACGTCGAAGTCCCGGTCCGGAAGCGGTATCAGCACGCGCACCCGGCCATGATGTCATTCGGTTAG
>Ga0210398_10005953_pt1 | contig 11304 bp, 6 predicted proteins | sample IncBWC4OmetaG_FD_161047 | JGI IMG/M metagenome (GOLD analysis project Ga0210398, IMG submission 161047) | Forest soil microbial communities from Barre Woods Harvard Forest LTER site, Petersham, Massachusetts, United States - Inc-BW-C-4-O | ecosystem: Environmental > Terrestrial > Soil >... | reverse complement strand
CTCGGGTGAAGTCCAGTCTGCAAATCCCTCAGCGCGGATCTTGACCTGATACCTCTCAGGCTCGACATCGTTGAACTGAAAAAATCCTTTGTCATTCGACGCGATCATACGACGACTCTTGAGCGTGGGGCTCTCAAGAATGACGGTGGCGCCCGGAATGGCATCGTCATTCGGGTCGACTACGGTACCGACGATGACTCCCGGCTGCGGCTTGGGCGCGTCAGATGTCAGAAGCAATTGTTCCTGAGCCACGGAATTCTTCGAACCACAAAGACATAGCAAAAGAGCAAAAAAAAGCCACGCTCTCCTGGCGACCATTGAAATCTTCTTCAACACTGAAATCTTTTTCAACGCGGCCTTCCTTCCTATGGAAGCCAAAGCATCTGACATGCCAAAGCATGCGCCAGGAGTGTCCTGAACAAATCGCTGACTCCACTGCAACAAGAGAGGGTCATCAGGGAGGGCAGGTCGATGACTGTCGAAAACATCTTCGACAGTTTCGACAGTCGGCAGGTCTAAAAGCCACCGGCTCAGCGGAGAAGGTTGAGCGTGGGCTGGAGAGGTCAATATTATTGAGCGGGGCAGTTTAAAGATGCTTCCTCGCAAATGCGATCAAGGGAGAAATTCGACCTCATTGTCGGAACTTCACCGAGTGTCGGAACTTCGTCAAATGTCGGAACTGCGACACAAGTGTCAAAGCGAGTGACAGAATCTCAGCAAACCCAAGAATTTCGGCAAGTTCAGGGACAGAGTCAGCAGACCCCGAGTCTTCCCAGGCTGAGCTAATTCGATTCTCAAATCGGATGGTAGAGCGCCATCCGCACTTGGCAGACACACACGATTTCGCTTCAGCAACTGTCGTCGACTCTCTAATGGAGTCGCTTCAGACTGGCTGAATGTATGACGTCAGTTGTACAAGATCCAGCCGCTATTGAGTTTGGCATCTTCATTGCAATGAGCCCAGCGCCAGTGGCGACGGTCCTCGCCAGATAGGGAACCGCCCGTTGCAAACCTGGTCCGAGGTGATTTTCAATGGCCACCGCTGCCAAGTTCCGCATTGACGTTGCAATTCACGACCTCCTGATGAATTCCAGCCAGCGTTCGCCTGCGCCGGCCCAAGCGAAAGGCCTCACCCTTCCCGAACCGGTATTCCCCCAATTTCCGGAACGAGTGGACGACCCGGGCCCCGAGACTCCGCCGGAAAAGCGGAAGTGGGGTGCAAAGGATGTCTACCGGTACTCGCGCGGATGGCTCGGTCCCTATGTCCGATCCCGAGTTTTGCCGGGCGAGTTCCACCCCATCACCGCTTATTTATTCGTCGAATACAAGTGCAACCTCGATTGCTGGTATTGCTGGTCGTACAACAACAAAGTCAAGGGCATGACCGAGGACGTCGCTCGGCGTTCGATCGACTGGCTGCACGACAACGGTTGCCGGGTCCTGGCGCTGATGGGTGGCGAGCCTTTGCTGCGGCCAGAATTCATTCATAAAGTCGTCTACTACGCGGCGAAGAAAGGCTTCTGGGTTTATATCGCCACCAATGGTCGGTTGCTGAAGCCCGACGTTGCAGACCGCCTGGGCGATGCCGGCGTCGCGGTCTTCAACTTCGCGCTGGACTCGTGGGATCTGCAGCCGAGCCTGCCCAAAGCCTTCGTTCCCGCGGAGAAAAATCTCGAGCACATTTTGCGGAAGCAGTACGTAGACGGCTACTTGGTCTTTTTCAACATCAACATCTGCCGCAACAACCTGGAGGATGTCAGAAAGCTCACCGAATACGCTCACGACCATCGTATCGCGACCGACTACCACATCAACGAAACTCCGATGCTCGAACAGGACGACCACTTCAAGCATTTGTATGACAACCCTACCTACATCCGCCCGGAAGATTGGCGGGAGATCGATTCTCTGGTCGATTGGCTAATCGAGAAAAACCGAGCGGGCTATCAGATGGTGAACTCGGTGCAGCGCCTGCAAGAGATCAAGGCTTTTGTGCGCATGTCTTCCGGGCTCGATCTGCAGGAATATGGTTGGAATGGTGATGGCACCAAGGGCAACGGACACCAGGCAGAGCTGCTTGCCTCGATGCCGGGGATCGTCGAGGAACCGAACGGCGAGCTGCACTTTGCCGAGTGGAACTGTCGCGCCGGTCAGAACAACGTCATCATCCGCACCGACGGCACAGTCGCTCCCTGCTTTCCCATGTATGGGGCAACCTTCGACTGGGGAAACATCGACCAACCCAAGTTCGACCAGGCCCAATTGTCCGCAATGAAGTCCACCTGCCAGCAGCACTGTTTCTCAACCCTGAACCATAACCTGGCGTACTGCTACAACGACTCCCGGGTGATCAAGTGGCTTTGGGCCAACGCAAAAAACAAATTCCAGGGCGGCGTGCGCAGTTTCGAGGACTAGAAGCGGAGGCCATCGTGCGAGGAAGAAACACGACAACGCCGAATACGAAGATCAGACTGTTTTTTGTTGACGCCGCATTTCTTGCGATGACAACGTTCGCCGTCACGGCACACGCGCAGCTGACTCCACAGCGCCAAACCGAACTTACAACCCCGCTCGAACCGTTGCGACCCGGCGTCATGGCGAGCCAAATCTTCGATGAGTTGCTCGCCCACAACGCCCTTCGCGCCGCGACGCTCGTGAACTATACCGCCTTCAGGACCTATCAAGTGGTGGACCTGAAGGGGAAGGTGCATGCCGAGGAGATGGGGCAGATGGAGTATCGGGCGCCGGACCAGAAGAAGTTTGTGGTCACGTCCGAAAAAGGGTCGGCCCTGGTTCGGCGTTTGGCGCTCAATGCGTTAATCGCCAGTGAAATCGAAACCACGGCCGGTAAGCAACATCACGATAGCGCCATCTCGCCCACAAACTACACTCTGGACCTGCTCGGGGAGCAACAAGTGGGACCCTACCACTGCTTCGTCGCGCAAGCGATTCCCCGACGGAGCGACAAGTACCTGTTCGAAGGCAAGGTATGGATTGACGCGGAAGATTACGCGGTTGTGCGGATCGAAGGCCACCCGGCAAAAAAGCTTTCTTTCTGGATCCAAAGAGCAGACTTTGTGCGCCAATACCAGAGGATCGACAACTTCTGGCTTCCGCAAAGAGATATGACATTCGTCGACGTTCGGCTTTATGGCAAGAAGGTTCTGACGATTGATCATCACGACTACATTGTCAATCGTTCCGTGACTCTCGAGGGGTCGCTTTCGACTGAAAACACGGCAAGCTTTTGAAGATCGTTTCGAGCGACTTGTACGCTGCCGTACCGTCGGCTTCACCGCTTAACATGCGTGCTTGATTTCAGAGGTTAATTTTGATAAATAGTCTTCAAGCGCAAGTTTATATTTTCCGCGGGTGGGATCCAGAAGAACCTGCTCCAGAACGGCTGGCATCTCAATCGCGGTCCTTTGCTAATTCCGGCGCCCACGGGACTGCCTCGCAGCAGTTCCGCCGGTGTAAGACTTCGAACCTCCTAGCCAGCTTTGGAGTTCGGATGCTGTTCAGTAGGAACTCGGTAGTGACCGGGGTGTCCTCGCATTCCCGGGTCCGCTGTGTCCTGTCTTCTGTAGATAACGCTCGGCCGCTGGCTAAGCGGCGATCAGTCCACCAGCACACAATCCCTTTTAGAACCACCGCTCAAATTCCACACACTGCCGGAGGATGGTATGGCGACGAATTTCGTCCAGATTGAGAATGACTCAGAAATCAAGAAGCGCCTGGAAACAGAACGCATGCGCCTGCGGAAGATCGCCGGACTTGACCAGCCGACACACTTTCACCGTCCGATCGAACGAGCCTTTACCGCAGAAGAACGCAACCGCGTGACCATTCTCTTCGGTGGCTTCACCTGGAAGCACGAAGATTTGATTCGAGCGGTATTCCAGGGTTGCGGATATCGCTGCGAGAAGTTGCCCGTGCCCGATGTGCCTGCATTCCAGATCGGCAAGGAATACGGCAACAACGGGCAGTGCAATCCGACCTATTTCACCGTCGGAAATCTGGTGCAGTACCTCCAGTTCCTGGAGAAGGAAGGCATTCCGCGCAAGGACATTCTGGACAACTATGTTTTCTTCACGGCGGGTTCATGCGGTCCATGCCGCTTCGGCATGTATGAGGCGGAGTATCGCTTCGCGCTCAAGAACGCCGGCTTCGATGGTTTCCGGGTGTTGCTGTTTAAGGACAGCGATGGAATCAAGGCCGCCTCCGGCGAACCGGGATTGAAGTTCACGGTCGACTTCGGCTTTGGCATGCTGAACGCCATGCACTTGGGTGACGTGTTCAACGACATGATTCACCAGATTCGGCCATTCGAAATCGATAAGGGCGAGACCAACGAAGTATTCCGGGACGCGGTGAACGGATTGTGCAGTGATCTGAAACACCGTCACTCGTTCGAGATTGAACAAAGCGCGCCCAATTGGGCAAAACCCAAATTCAAGAGCAACAAGATTCTCCGCAACACCTTCAATGTTTTCGGCAAGATGCATGAGCACCTCTGGGGCGAGGATTACCTCAATGCCTTAGCCGCTGCACGCAAGAAACTCAATTCGATCCCGGTCGATCGCACCAAGGTGAAGCCAGTGGTGAAAATCACGGGAGAGTTCTGGGCACAGATTACCGAGGGTGATGGCAACTTCCACATGTTCGATTTCCTTGAGCGCGAAGGCGCGCAGGTTCTGGTCGAGCCTATTGCAACCTGGGTGGCGTACCTGATGTACCAGGCCAAGGCGCATGCCAAGGCCAAGTGGCCCGCGAATCGTCCGCATCGAAATCCAAAATGGTGGGAACTGAAAAAGCATTTGGCCAATGATCTGGGATTACGCAAGAAGCTGATCGGGCTCAGCGTCGGCGAATGGATGTGGAACGGCCTCTATCATCGGACGATAAAGCATCTCGGCGGGCTTACGCATCACCTGGTGCCGCAGACCGAGTTGGCCGAAATGGCTCATCCTTTCTACAACCAATTTGCGCGCGGCGGGGAGGGTCACCTCGAGGTCGGCAAGAACGTCTACTACACCGTCCACCGCTTGTGTCATATGGTTTTGGCGCTCAAGCCGTTCGGGTGTATGCCGTCATCCCAGTCCGACGGAGTGCAATCGGCAGTCATCAACAAGTTCAAGGACATGATCTTTCTCCCGATCGAGACCTCGGGCGAGGGCGAGGTTAACGCGCATAGTCGGGTGCAGATGGCGCTAGGGGAGGCCAAGGTGAAGGCCAAACTCGAGTTCGAGGAGTGCTTGAGCTCTACCGGCAAGACCATGGAGCAAATTCGCGAGTATATTGCCCAACATCCCGAGTTGAAGCAGCCGTTTTATCATGTGCCCCATCGCGAAGGGATCGCAGGCACCGCAGCACAGTTCATCCTGCATGTAAGCGACCGGATGAATAAGGACCAGCGCAGCCAATTCTTTCGACGGGCGCGGGTGCCGGGGAAAGCGCTTCCTAACGCTGCCTAGCCGATCTGACCGGCAGTGCGGTGTGGCTGCCGGTCGTTCATTCATTTCCGCAACCTGATCGGAGAAAACTAAATGCACGACCATCTTGCAGGACTTGAGCACAACTCGCCTCAGCTAATTCAGATTGCCACGGCTCCGTATCAAAAGCCACACGACCATCACACCCAGTTCCTGGTCGGCCTCGATGTTGGCTCTACTACGGTGAAGGCGACGGTGGTCGATGCCGCGACCGACCGGATTCTCTGGCAGGACTACCAGCGTCATGAGACCAAGCAACCGGAAAAGACGTTGGAATTTCTGCGTCGCATGGAAGCGGAGGTCGGGATCAACCGGCACAACACGCGGATGTTCATGACGGGCTCCGGTGGTGGCGGGATTGCCGAGCAGATTGGCGCGAAGTTTGTACAGGAAGTTACGGCCGTGTCACTGGCGGTCGAGAAACTCCATCCCGAGGTGTACTCGGTGATTGAGTTGGGAGGACAGGACGCGAAGATCATCGTCTTCAAGGACGACGACGAAACGGGACGCAAGAAAAAGATTCCTTCGATGAACGATAAGTGTGCGGGTGGCACTGGAGCCGTCATCGACAAGATCAACGCGAAGCTGAAGATTCCCACCGCCGAACTGGCTGTACAGGGGTACCACGGGGTCAAGTTGCACAAGGTGGCCGGAAAGTGCGGCGTCTTCGCCGAAACCGACATCAACAGTCTGCAGAAAGTGGGAACGCCATCGGACGAGCTGATGGCTTCACTATTCGAAGCCATCGTGCTGCAGAACCTGAGCGTCTTAACCCGTGGCCACACGCTTCGCCCCCACGTGTTGCTGCTGGGAGGACCAAACAGTTTCATCAAAGGCATGCGCGAGGCATGGCAGGCTAACATTCCCCGCATGTGGCAGGAGCGCAAAGTTGCGATTCCCGACGGCGCGAAGCCGGAAGATCTGATCAAAGTTCCAAACAACGCGCAGTACTTCGCGGCCCTGGGCGCGATTGAGTTCGGCAAGAGCGAAGACGATTGCGTCGGCTGCTACCAGGGCTCGGAGAAGCTGGTGTACTACATCGAGTTCGGCCGCCAGGAGGAGAAGGCAAAGTCCGGCGCGAAAGGCTTGGTTTCGAAAGAAGGAGAACTCGACGGCTTCAAGGAAGCCTACCGACGGAAGAAGTTTACGCCGGCAACGTTCCAGAAGGGCCAGACCGTCGGCGGCTTCATCGGCATTGACGGCGGATCGACTTCGACCAAGGCCGTGTTGCTTGACGACCGCGGTGACATCCTCTGCAAGGCTTACCAGCTCTCAAACGGCAATCCCATCCAGGACACGATTGAGATGTTCGAAAACCTGCGCGGACAAGTCGAAGCGCAGAATGCCAAGCTCGAGGTCCTGGGGGTGGCCACCACCGGCTACGCCAAGGACATTTTGAAAGACGTGTTGCACGCCGACGTCGCGCTGGTGGAGACGGTGGCGCATACCGAGTCTGCCCTCAAGTTCTATGAAGATCCGCACGTCATCATCGACGTGGGCGGGCAGGACATCAAGATCATCATTCTGCACAACGGCCGCGTGAAAGACTTCAAGCTGAACACGCAGTGCTCGGCTGGCAACGGCTATTTTCTGCAATCAACCGCCGAGGGATTCGGGCTGGGCGTTGAGCAATATGCCGATCTCGCTTTTTCGGCTCAATCGATGCCGGTATTCGGCTACGGCTGCGCGGTGTTCATGCAGTCGGACATCGTGAACTTCCAGCGCCAGGGCTGGCGAGCGGAGGAAATCCTCGCCGGCCTGGCAGCGGTGCTTCCCAAGAACGTGTTCCTTTACGTGGCCAGCATTCCCAATCTGGCCGCACTGGGCACGCGTTTTGTGCTGCAAGGCGGAACCCAAAACAACATGGCCGTGGTGAAAGCGGAAGTGGATTTCATTCAGAACAGCTTTCGCGCTGCCGGCAAAAAACCCGAGATCATTGTTCACGAGTTCTGTGGCGAATCGGGCGCGATTGGCGCGGCGGCAGAGTCTCTGCGCCTGTGGCGCAACGGCCAGCAGACCACGTTCGTCGGACTGGACGCCGTGCGAAAAATCAAATACCGCACGACCCGAAACGAGGAGACGCGCTGCCATTTCTGCAAGAACGATTGTTTACGTACCTTTATCGATATAAGAACCGCGCCCACGGATGACATGAGCTTTGTCCCCATAAAGAAAGTCACCAAGGTTCCGCTGATGCATGGCGAGCAGCGGTTGATTATCGCCACCTGCGAAAAGGGTCTGGTCGAAGATGTCAACGACATGAAGGACATAAAGGCCGGTCTCGATGAGATCAAGGGGAAATATCCGAACTTCGTGGACTTCGCCGCCCGCGAGGTCTTTCGCCCGGTGAATGCGCAGAGTGTAGCCGACCCGATTCCGTCTGCGAGATTCTGGAATAAGGCTGCGAAAGAACGCATTCCGCTCATGGAGAAGCGCAAGAAGCTGCGCGTGGGCATTCCCCGCGTGCTGAACATCTATACCTATGCACCATTGTTTAATGGATATCTGGAAAGCCTGGGTGTGCAACCGGAAAACATCATTTACTCCGACTACACCAGTTCCGACCTCTATCGTGCTGGAGCCAGCCGAGGCGCTATCGATCCTTGCTTCCCGGCAAAGATCGGCATTTCGCACGTCTATAACCTGATCCAAGAAAAGCATCGCAAGAAGCCGCTGAACGTCATCTTTTTCCCGATGTATGACGTGCTGACTTCGCCACTCGTGAAGATTGTCGGGGCGAACGCCTGCCCAACGGTCACTGCAACACCGGAGACGGTCAAGGCCGCATTCACAAAGGAGAACGATGTTTTCGCCGAACACAACGTCCAGTACCTCGATCCGGTGCTGAACTTTGCAGATCGCAAACTGTTCGCCCATCAAATGCTACAGGCGTGGCAGCCGATCCTCGGATTGTCGCAAGAGGAGAACGATCGCGCAGTGGAGGCGGGATACAAGGCACTAGCCGACTACGAAAACAGCATTCGCCGCAGAGCGCGCCAGGTTCTCGACCAGCTCGAACGCGAGGACCGCATTGGCATCGTCATGTTGGGCCGCCCCTATCACCACGATCCCGGACTGAATCACGAGATCATGGAAGAGTTTCAGAAGCTGGGTTATCCCATCTTCTCGCAAAACACGCTGCCCCTCGACGAGGACCTGCTCGAACGCCTGTTCGGCGACGAGGTGCGCGCCGGGGTGATCAGTCATCCTCTGGACATCGGCGATGCCTGGAAGAACTCGTATTCTTGCAGCACGAACCACAAAGTTTGGGCTGCGAAATTTACGGCACGGCATCCGAACTTAGTGGCTCTGGAGATATCGAACTTCAAGTGCGGACACGATGCGCCCATCTACGGCGTGATTGAGGGAATCATCGAGCAATCCGGCACACCATACTTCTGCTTTAAGGACCTGGACGAGAACAAGCCCTCGGGTTCGATCAGGATCCGCGTCGAAACCATCGATTACTTCCTGCGGCGATATCGCGACGAAGTTATTCGCAAGCGCGAAGCCGCAGGGGAAATTGATGCTCAACTAGCGGCGTTAGAAGCGGAACTTCGCGGGGCGACACCATCGTCGCCACTTCCATCCCTTCCGGAGGTGCAGGAGATGGCGGCCGATTGATGGTGACACCGGCGCACCCGATGGCGTGCGCCCAGAATTCGACTGTTGGTTCCTATAAAGAAGCCGGTCCTGTCCGTTGAGAGCGAAACATCTTAATGACTTAGGGCACAGCGTTGCTTTGTTCCCGGAACGAGCACTACATTAGGATTTCTTGGAGGCTTCAGCAATTCCAGAACTCCACCTTGACCATGTGGGGGCCGTTCGGTGGTGCTGACGGACCGAAATCGGCAAAATAGTGATGTCCACCCTCGAAGAGGCCTTGCGTTCCGTCCCAAAGAGTGAAGTGCCCACGCGCATCGCTCCACCCGTCAATGAGCCACGCGATGACGCCTTTGCTACTGAAGGATTCAGGTTTCATGGCAGAACCGGTTTTGACAAGATCAGGCTCCCGGTATTGGGTATGCAATAGTTGATGAACTCGATGACCCGGATGGCGTAATTCTTCTGGTCCCCGCCCTTCAAGGTCAACAATCGTGCCGATGAGTTTGGAATCTGATGATCTTTGCCGGCGTAATTGAAGGCCTTCGACATTCGCATCACGCAGGTGTTAGAACCGACCCAGGATTGGGTCAGCTCACCACCTAACTGCTGAATCACTTTGCTGCTATCGGGATCTGTTGGGTAGTTTGTCGCTAGTAATGAGAAAGCCGGAAGGGCACGATTGCTCACTGATGTTTTTTCCTCTGAGACGTAGGTAGCGTAGCTTCTAGGTCGGAACTATACAGGAATTCAGACAAGTCGGTTGCAGTTTCCCAGTCGGGTGGGGCATAATGCGGCGACCGCTTGCGAAGAAACACGATCAGGTCAGTGTGAAGGTACTCGCTGCTGTAACTGTCCCCTTCTCTAAACGACGCATAGGAGATTGCGTCACCTGGCTTGAACGAACCGCGATAGCAGCGGCTGACTCGGAACTTGGCAACCGTGACCCCTGGACGAGGTGCATTCGATGTTTCAATAATGCCCTTCACTATCACGGACGCCTTCTTTAAGTTCTCGAGTACGAGCGATTTTGGTGGAACGTCGGTAGCGCTCGCTAGGAGAACTGTAATACCTAAGATCGCCAATAACTTCGAAAACATGCAGAGGATTATACGCCTGTGTAGAGCCCTGTTGTGAAGACGCTCCGCCACGCCGTAAGTTGAAGGGCGGAGAACGACACGTGCCGGGTGTAATCGGGAGAGGTGGCCAAGCGAGGCCTTCGTGCACAACTGATGTAATCAGACGTCTGAAGACATCTGAGTAACTGTGTCAAGTTTTAGCAGCCTCGGCTTCCGTGTTCACTTAGGATCAACAATGAATTTAACAAGGTCGTCGCTGTGACTTGAGGACGGAGCTCAGCGTCGAGCCTCGCTTGGCCACTGCCGCCAGATACTTGTTTTCCTCATAAGCTACTCGATCTTGCCAACGTCGAAATAGGGCGCGAATCCACCTTACGTCCGAGCAGACCTCTCAGAACGGTACGAGCCACAATGCTCAGTATCAAGTGGATGCTTGCGGACGCAGGCAGCAAATGACGGTCGACCGTATGCGTTAGAGCACCTACCCCCTTGACATACAAAAAGGGATGCATGTGTGGGATAGATTGGGCCTTTCCACGGTCGCCCATCTGCGAGGCCTTGAACGGGTCTTCGATCTTCGATCCTAGTGGAGGCGCAGAAGCTCGGCTATGGTTTGATCGGCGTTTTTCTTAATGGCGGGGTCGGTGGCTTTCTCACGCATTTCCAATACGTAACGAATCGCGGTGTTGACAGTAGTCCACGGGTCGCCAGGAGAGCCTTTGACTCTTTGACTTTCCAATATGTCACGTTTGTGTTCACTTTTTCTTCAGGTTTCTTTGTGCCTGGGACGAAGACCAGTGTGTGAGCTGGGACAGCTACTAGGTCATACCCTCGGCCGCTCTTAAAGGACTGCTTTGGCGGAAGCGGGGTGTAACGCAGGTTGGCATCAATCTTGCCTAATTCACTGCACATCATTAGTGCCTTCGCTGTACCGCCGCTTATCGAAGATTCGTCAAATCCGTAATCGTTAGACATGACAACAACTGTCATATTAGTCGTCCACGGTGTAGGGTCGGTGAAGTAGTCGCCGGCTCGATTCCATCCCTTGGGCGCCAACAGCCCTCCGCGAACTGCCATTCCCCACAGCTCCTCGATCACGCCCTTGGGGGCCTGCAGAGGAAAGGCAGAGA
>Ga0210398_10005951_pt1 | contig 11305 bp, 16 predicted proteins | sample IncBWC4OmetaG_FD_161047 | JGI IMG/M metagenome (GOLD analysis project Ga0210398, IMG submission 161047) | Forest soil microbial communities from Barre Woods Harvard Forest LTER site, Petersham, Massachusetts, United States - Inc-BW-C-4-O | ecosystem: Environmental > Terrestrial > Soil >... | reverse complement strand
CGCGTATTCGGACTCCCAGCAGTGTCTTGACCGCTCCCTTTCGAGGGGAGAGGTAGGATCCGGATTCTTCGGCGGAGTCCTGCCCCGAGCGGAGTCAAACGGGCTCTGAATGCCACGAACACCGGAATTCAGCTCGAGCGTCACACACCGCGGCTGATCCGTGGTTGGGGTGGGTCGGCTGGCGTCGAGAAAGATCCGGGGTCCCTCGGCTTCGCTCGGGATGACACAAGAAAAGACGGCGACAGGAAAAAGAACCTGAGAGCAAAAGGGCGTCCTCGCCATTTTGCGATTAGTTACTGGGTGCAGGGGTCACCCCTGCCGAAGGAAGCGTGAAACCCACCGCGGGTTTCACATTCAATAAAGTGATTTCCATCTACCCGAGCGGATTGCCGCCGAAGATCATTGGATGCAGCGCGACGATCGCGGCCGTCAGCACGACGCCCGCGCCGATCGCCGTCCACGGCATATCGTCACTGCTCCATCGGACGCGAGCGCTGAGTAGCGCCGCGAAGGGGACGAACGACGTCTTCGCGAGAAACTCGCGGTAGCTGTCGCCAAGCTCGCGAATCTTGCGGCGGTCCTGATGCATCCCGCCGAGAATTCCGAGCGCCGGGAACATCCCGAAGAAAATCACGTCGCCGGCCCATCCGTTCATCAGCATGTGCGCAATTCCAAACAGGATGAATCCCATCAGTCCGGGATGGCGCGTGATCTTCAGCAGGCCGCGCGGCTCCGTGCGGCTGCCGGGTGCACCCATCGCGCCCGGATTCGGAGTGACGAAACTACCGATCAAGAGGATCAGCGCGGTCAGCATCAGCAACCACGCCAGCCATCGAATCGGCGCGTCGGAACGCAAGTACCACAACAACGGACCGGCGTGCTTGTTGCGCGCGAACTCGTAGATAAGCGGTCCAAGCGTCGCCGCCGCCACCAGCGAATATATGCCGCGGTAGGGCTGATCGCCGACCGCGCCTATCAACCGGGCGCGCACGGCGGACGACGAAATGATCAGATGGCTGGCAAGGAACGAGAATGCCCACAGCGCGATCCAGACAGTCGCATCCATAGCGCGATAGTCGCACGATCGCGGCGCCGGTCAATGCAGCGCGCGCGTTGCACCGCAACTCCCGCTTCACAAATCGGCTCGAGCGGGGTTGTAGGTATCAGGAGCACAAAAAGATGATACCGACAATCCAGATTGAAGAGGCGCGATTCACCGAAGTTGCGGAGCGCGGAGCAAAGGTTGAAATCAGCGACGGTGTCAGGCTCGCGCAGGCGTGCTTGCTCGAGGAATTTCTCGGCGCGGTTTTCGGATCGACCACGCTATGGTACTTGGTCAGTTCTATCGTCAGCCTGGCATGACATCCGCGATGCCCACCTTCAAACTCAAGTTGCCGCCGCCGTTCGAAGAGGCGGTGAAAACCATGGAGCGCGAAATCATGCGGTTCCTGATGCGCTCGACCGGCGATCGCGACGACGCGATGGACCTGTTCCAGGAGACGTGGCTGCGCGCCTATCGCGCCTATCCGACGCTTCAATCGGAAGACGGACTGCGGCCGTGGGTTTTCCGCATCGCCTCGAATCTGTGCCGCAACCGCGCGCGCGACCGGATGCGCCGCGGGCGCGTGATTTCGCATCAGAGCATCGACAGCGAAAGCGAATTGCTCGAGCATCGCGCGCCGCATCATCTTAATGGCGGCCCCGAAGGCGCGCTTCATTTGAAGCGATCGATCGCGCGGCTGCCCGGCAAGCAGGGGCAGGCATTGATGATGCGCAAGTTCGCGGGACTCGAATATGTGGAAATTGGCACAGCGCTGAATTGCTCGGCCGAGAGCGCGCGCGCGAGCGTGTCGCAGGCGCTCAAGAAACTCAGGCTCGAAGAGTGACTAATATGAAAAACAATCAAACCTCAACGCGAGTGAATCAGGATGCATCAATCGACGACCGGATGCTCGACGCAATGATCGGGCAGACGCGCCCGCGCATCGAGCGTGCGATGAAGATCCTGCGCAGGCCGCAGGCGCGGGTCGGCGTGATTCCGTCACCGCTGGGAAAACTGCTGGTCGCGGAGAGCGACCGCGGTCTCGCGGCGATCCACTTTCTTTTCATCAGTGGAGGCGAACGCACGCTCGAACTGCTGCGCAAGAAGTTCGACCTGATCGAGAATGAAGCGAGTGCACGACGCATCGAGAAGGAAATCGATCGCGTGTTCGAGGGCGCTATCGACGCCGTCAACCGTCCGGTGGATTTGAGCCTGGTCGAGAGCGACTTCCAGCGCCGCGCATACACCTTGCTGCGAAAAGTGCCGGCGGGCGCGGTGATCACTTACCAGGGACTGGCCGCAACGGCGGGACATCCGGACGCGCAGCGCGCGATCGGCACTACGATGGCGACGAATCCAATTCCGATCTTCGTACCGTGCCATCGCGTGATCAAATCCGACGGAACGATCGGCAACTACGGCGGCGGCGTCGATAACAAGATCAAGTTGCTGCGCGCGGAAGGATTCGAAGTCGGACGCGACCTGCGATTGCCCTCGCGCGCAGTGATGGGCCATCGACATACGAAAATATTCTGCCGCCCCGGCTGCTCGGCGGCGCGTCGCGCGGATCCGAACAACGCGCTGCTCTACGCGGATTCGGGACACGCCCGACATGAAGGGCTTCGGGCGTGTAAGCTTTGTAAGCCCGAGTGAATCAGGATCACTGAAAAAACAAAAAAGAGCGACGCCGGATATGGCGCCGCTCTTTTTTTCGTCTTGGTCGCGCGGTTCGGCTACTCGGTTTCCGACTGCGACTTCATCTGTTGAATCTGCTGGCGCTGATTCTCGATTTCCTGCTGTTGCGACTGTACCTGGGCCTGGGTCTGTGCGTTGGCGTCCTGCGTATTCTGCATCGAATTGCCGACTACGTAGCCGGTACCGCCGCCAAGAACACCGCCGATCGCGGCGCCTGCCAGCGGATGGCCCACAGCCGCTCCGATAAGTGCTCCGCCACCCGCGCCCAACGCCGTGCCGCCCAGCGTGCCTTCTTCACGAGTCGAGAGCGGCTGCCCCGAGCATCCTGCAACAACCAGCGATCCCGCCAGTGCCATACTCATGATGACTGCTTTTAAACCTTTGCGCATAAGAACCTCCATCTTCCAATCACTATACGTCAGCCGGGCTATTCGGTTTCCTGTTGTCCCTTCAATTGCTGGATCTGCTGACGCTGTTCTTCCAATTGTTGTTGTTGCGACTGCACCTGCGCCTGGGTCTGCGCATTGGCATTCTCGTTGTTCTGCATCGCGTTGCCGACCGCGAAGCCGCCTACTCCGCCGACCGCCGTACCGATAGCAGCGCCGGCCAGCGGTGCGCCCACCGCGGCGCCGATAATCGCGCCGGTGGCCGCGCCGATACCCGCACCGCCCAAGGTGCCCTTCTCCCGTGTGGACATGGGGTCTCCCGAGCATCCGGCAACCAGGAAAAGTGCTGCGAACGCGAGCACTCCCGTGATAATAGCATGTTTGCGCGTGGTCATTTTTCGCCTGCTATTCGGTCTCGCTCGAGCTCTTCAACTGTTGAATCTGCTGCTGCTGGCTTTCGATTTGCCTTTGCTGCGACTGAATCTGCGACTGCGTTTGCGCCTGCGCGTTTTCGTTGTTCTGCATCTCGTTGCCTACTGCGTATCCGCCCAGCGCTCCGATACCGCCGCCGATTGCCGCGCCCGCCAACGGGTTGCCGACTGCGGCGCCGATGATCGCGCCGGTTGCAGCGCCGACGCCGGTGCCGATAAACGTGCCTTTCTCACGGGTCGAGAGCGGTTGTCCCGAGCATCCCATGACCACCACGATCGCCACCGCCACGAGCAGACCTTTCATAATCGACGCTGCATTTGTCCGCACGAGCTTCCCTCCTGCACTGTGAGCAGTTTTCGTGCCCGCAATCGGCCGGGAAATCTCCCAGCCAACAGCAGGCCGCGTTTACTTAGTTGCCGCTAGTTTTCTACCTTATCCGCAGGCGATCAACCATTTCGAACATTGAAAAAAAGGATTGAACTTTTTACCGATTTCCTATTCAGACTCGCCACGATAAACGAACATTAATCTTTTACACTCACCGCGACGGTCACGGAAGTATCGCGAAAATTCTGGTCGGTCCGCCGGTGCCGTTGCCAATCTTCATCGGGAGGCAAAATATTGTCGCGCCCTTGGCTGGCAGTTTATCCGCGTTGGCGACGTTTTCGAAGCCGGGTTTGTTCGCGCCCAGCCATAGCCGATGCACTGGAAAGTCCTTCGAGTTGCCCGGATCCATGCTCGCCGTGTCGATTGCGATTGCCACGACTTTGCGATTCTTCAGAATGAAATCCACCGCCTCGGCCGAGTAGCCCGGGCGCAGGCCCGCAACGTCGCCGGGTTGGTCGGTGCCCATGTAGCGCTTCTTGTCGGGATAGTATTTGCCCCATCCCGAGCGCGCGACGACAATCGCGCCGTCGGGAATCGGGCCGTTGGCCGTCTCGTACGCCTTGATGTCCTCGACGGTGAGCATCGCATCGCGATCCATGGCGGCGCGCGCTGAAAAATCGATCACCGCGGCAGGTCCAATACAATCGGCGAGCGGAACCTGGTCGAGCGTAATCCCGTCGCGATTGAAATGATGCGGCGCGTCGGTATGCGTTCCGCCATGTTCGGGCGCCGCGTAATCTCCGGCCGCATAGAAGTAGTGCCCGGGAGTGTCGCCGCTTTTGTCCAACCGATGGACGAATCCCTTTTCGTCCGGCCAGTAGATAGTCGAGGCGTCGAAGGTGTAGGTGAGGTCGATAACTTTTGCGGTATCGATTTTCACAGCAGTATCCGCATGAGCAGCGAAACCCGCCCGCGCCGCGCCGAGTGTCAGCAGGACAATTGCAATCGTCGCACTTTTCGCGATTCTGATCATCGCGGAGAGAATCATAAGTAAGACGCCGCCGCATTGGAATGTCTGAATTCTTCCCCTCCCCTGCACAACTTGGGTGGAAAACTTTCAGGTAGAACCAGAATCTTGAATCGCGCGCCAAAGGGCGCGCTGAATAAGGACCCTCACCTTCGATCCTCTCCCTTGCAGGGAGAGGGGAAGAGCGCGCTTGACTTTACTTCGATAATTCGATAAATATAAAAATATGAAAAAGGAGAAAGCGATCGCGGCGCTCGCCGCGCTGGCGCAGGAATCGAGACTCGATGTGTTCCGGATGCTGGTGCAGAGCGGCCCTGACGGATTGCCCGCCGGTGAGATCGGCGCAAAGCTCGGCGTTCCTTCGCCGACGCTATCGTTCCATCTGAACCACCTGAAACACGCGGGCCTGGTGACGTGCCGCCGCGACAGCCGCTCGATTATTTACAGCGCCGACTACATGGCGATGAACGGATTGCTCTCGTACCTGACGGAAAACTGCTGCCGGGGAAACGCGGAACAGTGCGCGCCGGCGGTCTGCAAGCCCGCGGCGAAAACGAACGTCAAACTACGGCTCCGCAATGCGGAGACCGAAAAAAGAGCAAGGGTGAACGCATGAAACGGATGCATATCCATGTAGCGGTCAAGGAAATTCCCGAATCGGTGAAATTCTATTCGACCATGTTCGGCGTCGAGCCGTCGGTGGTGAAAAAGGATTACGCCAAATGGATGCTCGACGACCCGCGCGTGAACTTCGCCGTCTCGACCTTCGGGCAGGCGACCAAGGGCCTCGATCACCTGGGGATACAGGTCGAGAGTCCCGACGAATTGCGCGAGATTGCCGGCCGCCTGAAGGCCGCGGAGCAACCGCTGGTCGAGCAGCGCGACGCGGCCTGCTGCTACGCGCGCTCGGACAAGGCGTGGGCGACCGATCCGAATGGGCTCTCGTGGGAAACCTTTTTCACGATGGGCGAGACCACGGTTTACGGCGAAGATCTTCGGCCGGTCACCGAAGCAAAGACGGTCGCGCCTGTAAGCGCATGCTGCGCGAAGACCACCGCGTAAAAACCGACGTCGATGGCTAATCGGGAATTCAACGTGCTCTTCCTATGCACCGGAAATTCCGCGCGCAGCATCATGGCGGAATGCGCGATGAATCGATGGGGCAAAGGCAAGTTCAAGGCGTTCAGCGCAGGCAGCCATCCCGCCGGCGCGGTCCATCCGACGGCGCTTCAACTGCTCAACGAACTGAACTACGAAACGCGTCGACTGCGTAGTAAGAGCTGGGACGAATTCGCGCAGCCGGATAGCACGCCGCTGGATTTCGTTTTCACCGTCTGCGACAACGTCGCGGGCGAGACATGTCCGGTGTGGCCAGGACAGCCAATCACGGCGCATTGGGGCGCCGCCGATCCCGCGGCATTCGCCGGCTCAGAGGAAGCAAAGCGCCGCTTCTTCTTGAAGATCTATACCGAGCTTGAAAACCGGATAAAGATATTCACCAGCCTTCCATTCGACTCGCTCGACCGGTTCGCACTCGAACGTCGAGTCAGAGAGATCGGGAGCATCAAGCAGTTCAACGATAAATGAGCACGGACCTTGCGCGCAGAGCGACTGCGGAGACGGTAGGCACCGCGATGCTGCTGGCGGCGGTCGTAGGCTCGGGAATCATGGGCGAGCGGCTCGCAGGCGGTAACGTTGCGGTAGCGCTGCTGGCCAATACGATGGCGACGGGCGCGGCGCTGGTCGCGCTGATCCTGACGTTCGGTCCGGTCTCGGGCGCGCATTTCAATCCTGCGGTGACGATCGCCGACGCGACGCTCGGCGGGATCGCATGGCGTGAGGTTCCTGTGTACGTCGCGGCGCAGATCGTTGGAGCGTTCGCGGGAGTCGGAGCGGCTGACCTGATGTTCGGGTTGCCGATCTATTTCGCGTCGCGCCACCAACGCAGCGGACTGGCGCAACTGTTCAGCGAATTCATCGCGACCTTCGGCCTGCTCGCAGTAATCTGGGGATGCTCGCGCCGTCGCTCCGCCGCAGTCCCGTTCGCAGTCGGCGCATACATCACGGCGGCATACTGGTTCACCGCCTCGACGTCATTCGCAAACCCCGCAGTCACGCTCGCACGAGCCGCCAGTGACACCTTCGCCGGCATCCGCCCGGCCGACGTCCCCGGTTTCATCACCGCCCAGATGGCGGGCGCGATGGCAGCAACCTGGCTCTTCCACTGGCTAGTCCCCGCGATTTCGGAAGTAGCAAGCGACGTACTCATGCAGCATGGCGAATCGGAACGGAGCCACGTGCAGGGCCGCCCGCGCCACTAAATCAACAGAGGTTCGTCCGGCCGATGATCGAGAAGAGTGTCGCAGCTACCTTCCCCAGGCTGCTCACTGCCGGCGAAGTATCGCGAGACACGCGCCGGCTCCGATCAGGAACCCACCGCCGATCCGTTCAACCAGATGGTGGAAACGAGGCGCAACCGTGCGACCGGCACGATGAGACAGGGCGGAGTATGCCGACAACACCGTGAACTCGATCGCGAACGAGCTGAAAGCAAGCACCGCCACTTGTGAACCCAGACGGAATCGCGGGTCGATGAACTGCGGCAGGATCGCTGTGAAATAAATCAGGAGATTCGGCTTGGCTCCCTGCGTGACAAATCCCTGCCAGAACGGGCGTGCTCTGGAAACGAGATCAGGCGAGATGAGCTTCTCACCGGCTGGCTGGAATGATCGTACGATCATTCGAACGCCGAGCCAGATCAGGTATGCGGCTCCCAGCAACCTGATAACCAGAAACGCTTCCGAGGAAACATGATGAGCCGCAAATAATCCTGTCGCCGACAGCGCGAAGTAGATGCTATTCGCAGCGAGCACACCCGTCGTTGCCAGCACGCCCGCCATCTGTCCGCGGGTCAGGCCCAGCGAAATGACGAGGAGCACCGACGGACCGGGGCTCAGGCAGAGAAAAAACTCAGTCATGCAGAAGAAAGCCCAGGTCTCCAATGTCATCCGGATGATCTCATCGAGTCCCTACAGCCTTTCGATCGTTCGGAAAGGGTATTTGGACATTGCGGCTTAGTTCGGTTTGAGCCGCGGATCATCATCTGCGACGCATTCTGCTTTACACAGAACGCAGTGCAGTTCCGGATTTCGGCCGCGCCGCGGGTCTGCCGCATCGTTTTGAGTCTGCGCGGCCAGCGCATCCTGGCGCAGGCGAGCCTTTGCGGCCTCGCATCCTTCGTTGTGGGGAAATAGCCGCCGCTTTGTCCACTGGCTCAGTGGAACGCCTTGGTTCACCTCACCGGTGCCCGGTATTCTGGGCGGAACCATCAGGTACCAACCCACCAGCGCGAGCGCAGCAGCATGTCGAATATTCATCGACGTTGAAATATCAAACAGGCGCGCGCGCGACAAATAGTGGCGGCTAACGACAACTGCGGTCGAGGGTCAGTGTCGCTGAGGACTTCTTCGCGATGCCCGTATTGTAGTCGTAGCTGAAGAGGACGTCGTAGATGCCGTTTTCGAAGATTGGGCCAAGATACTGCAGGGTGCGGCCGCTGTTCAGGTCGATGTAATAGGGCGCGCGCTCGAAAATTCCGCCGCGCGCAGGATGCTCGGTAATCGTGACGCTGCCGGCAGTGGGGCGGCCCTGGTAGTCGATCACCGCAACTATCATCCCGTCGGTGTGGTAGCGGTTCGTCGGACATCCTTCGACGCCGGTGACCTTCGATCCCGGTGGGTAGATTTTGGCTCCGGCCGGGAGCTTGGCCTGCGAGCCCATGCCGGTCACCGAAGAATCGACGAATGCGAAGCCGGTCAGAGCGCCATCTGCGAAAGCCGTCAGTGGACTCAGAGCAACGACAGAGCATGCGGCGACGAAGACGATGATAAGTGTTCGCATATGATCACCTGGCGCTCAGATTCTGCTGCGCGCTCCAACCCGAAACCGGTCGTTGTTGATGCGGCCATCGCGGACCGATTCGCAATCGGGAATTTTTTGATGCTGTACCACTTGCCGCCAACAGGTGCGAGCGGTGCGCTGGAGAACCTTAATCTGGGGTTTCGAAGCAAGTTGGCAGTAATACAGGCGGATTTGTTCCTGCTGTAACACCCCGTCGGTAGCACTCACCGCACTCAAGCAACTAAACAGTGATCATGAAAAAGAAAATGGGAATTCTAGCGACCACGTTGGTTCTGATGTGCTCGTTTGCTCTAGCGCCCAGCCTGGTCAGGGCCGATCAGGACGATTGGTATCAAGGACGCCAGGGCCAGTGGGTCCAAAACCACAAGGCCTGGCAGTTCCGCGACCACGACGGCAACATCTACCGGCAGCACAACAAAAGCTGGGGATGGTACAATGGACGTCAACACGGCGCGGAGGGCGAGGCGTACCACAATCGCGCGCCCGGCGACAATCAGACCTACAACCAGTACCAGAACACCCACTAAGGCCAGCATCCTGGCTACCGCGCCGGCCTGATTCGCTCTTATTGGAATCAGGCTGGCCGTTCCTTTTCGCTTACCAGCCGATCACTTGCGCGGGCATTACGGGCGCGGCCTGTCCGCGGGGATCGGCGCCGCCTGAGAGCACCCCGGTTTTTGTGTTGAGCTGCACGCCGAGCACGTGACCTTCTGACCACGGCGGGCGCACTTCTATTTCGTGGCCGCGCGCGGCGAGCGCGTCGCGCACTTCGATTGGGACACGATCCTCGATGCGCACGACTCCCGGGCGATTGTTGTGCGGGTAGAACGTCGAGGGGAAATGCGGCGTCGAGAACTTGGGCGCTTCGATTGCGGCCTGCAGGTCCATCCCGAAATCGACCATGTTCAGGAAAAATTGCAGCGTCCACTGATCCTGCTGATCGCCGCCGGGCGTGCCGAACGCCAGGTACGGCTCGCCCTTCATCATTGCGAGCGACGGCGACAGCGTCGTGCGCGGGCGCTTGCCGGGAGCGAGCGCGTTAGGATGGCGCTCGTCGAGATAGAAAGTTTGCATCCGCGTGCCGAGTGGAAACCCGAGCGTGTCGATCACCGGCGAGCTGGGAATCCATCCGCCGCTGGCGGTGACGGCGATCAGGTTGCCGTCGCGGTCGGCGGCCGTGACGTGAATCGTGCCCGCGCCCCATGGGCGCGCGTCGGTTGCGCGAGCGTCGCGCAATGCACGCTTCCCAACCGGATCGCCGGGCCGCTGATCCATCGAGGCGTGCGCGGGATCGATCAGCTCGCGGCGAATGGCCGCGTAGCGATCGCTTAGCAATCCAGCAAGAGGAACGTCGACGAATTCGGGATCGCCGTAGTAAGCCTCGCGATCGGCGAACGATAGCTTGGCGGATTCGATGACGGCGTGAATGTAGTCGGCGGCGTTGTGGCCCATCGCGGCGAGGTCGAAGCCCTCGAGCAATTTTAGCTGCTGCAAAAATACCGGGCCTTGCGACCATGGCCCGCACTTGAAGACCGTGACGCCGCGATATTCGGCGCTCACTGGCGATTCGGTTCGCGTGGTGAAGCGCTCGAGGTCGGCGGCGCCGAGCAAGCCCCCGTTGGCGTCGGACCATGCGACGATGTCGCGTGCGATGTCGCCGCGATAGAAGCGCTCGCGCGCACTGTCTAGGCCAGCCTCGCGTCCTCGATTCTTCGCGGCCGATTCCGCGTCGAGCACGCGCTTGAAAAAATTCGCGAGCGCGGGATTCTTTAGCACGCTTCCCGGCAGCGGGACTTTGCCATCGGGCAGATAAACGCGCCCCGACGATGGCCACTTGGTGAGGAACCGTTTGGCGTTGCTGCGGAGCGACGCGCCCGCCCCTGCAATAGCATCGTCCGGGAGGTCGGGATCGCCAGAGAGTCCCACATGCATCGGGAAGCCGTCGCCCGCAAGTTCGAGCGCGGGCTCGAGCACGTCGGCCAGCGACCTGGTGCCGAAATCGCGGAGCGCCGTCACCAGCGCGTCGAAGGCCGCCGGGACGCCGGCAGCCAGCAGTCCAGCGCCGGGAATCAGCTCGAGGCCGAGCGAGCGAAAGTGGGCGATCGTCGCGCGCGCTGGCGCCATCATATTGCCGTTGATGGCAACTACCCGGCGGGCAGATGCCGAATAAATCAGCATCGGCGCCTCGCCACCGATGGTATGCATGTGCGGGTTGACGACGCCCTCGACGAATGTTGCAGCGATGGCGGCGTCTATGGCATTTCCGCCACAGGCGAACATTCGTGCGCCTGCGGCGGCGGAAAGGTAGTGCTCCGTCGCGAGCATCGCGCGACGGCCCATTAGAAGCGGGTAAATTGTAGGCATCTGAGTAGTTTTTTCCTGCGCAGTGTTTTTATTTCACGATTATTTGGCAATGCGAAGATTCGCGATTTATTTTCGCGGCGATCTTCTGCATATCACGTCGCAAATTTGGCA
>Ga0210398_10005950_pt1 | contig 11305 bp, 19 predicted proteins | sample IncBWC4OmetaG_FD_161047 | JGI IMG/M metagenome (GOLD analysis project Ga0210398, IMG submission 161047) | Forest soil microbial communities from Barre Woods Harvard Forest LTER site, Petersham, Massachusetts, United States - Inc-BW-C-4-O | ecosystem: Environmental > Terrestrial > Soil >... | reverse complement strand
AGCTTGACGATACTGCAAAGACCGCCGCAAGGGCGATCGTACTAATCTTCATCGTTTCCTCCTGATAAACGCCGGAAAGGCTTCTGGCAACGAACGAGCCCGGCGCGGGTTCCGTCTCCTACAACCACTCCAGCACGCGATTGCCCTGCACCGCCGACCATTGGCCGGCGCCCCGCACTGTCGGGATGCGGTGTGCGTTCAGGCTGTCTGCGATGGCTCTTAGGGTCCTGGCGCCAGCCGCCTGTAGCGCGGCGATATAGTGGGGGCGATGTCGGCCGACCACCCTCGATTTGGGGAGATCGGCGAACCGGACGTCGACGCCGGCCTCTAGCAGACGCGATAGGAAGGCCACCGAGCGCGTCAAGCGATCGACCTTTGATACGACTAGCGAAGCCCTGTGAAGCCGCGCATCGGCCAGCGCTTTCTCCAGGGCGGGACGAGCAGATTCTTGCCCGACTCCACCTCGGTGTGCTCGGCAACGATCTACCAGTCGCCACCGTTGAGGTACTGCTTCACGGCCTCCTGCTGCGCTTCCAAACAGAGCCCGCTCTTGCCCTGCCGGCCAGTGCTGACTCGGTAATAGCAGACGAACTTGCCGTTGTTCTGAGCCATGGCCGCCTACAGCGTTTTCAAGCGTGTCAAGAGACAGGGCCGGCGCTTCCATGTTGCCAAAAGCACCGGCCGCACCACCGTAGTGGGCACGGTCGGCTGGCTGGGGAAGCTTGCGGGGCCGACCGTGCAGGCCACGCCGAATGTGGGGGACGCGCGCGGCCCAAAAACCAAAGCCGCTGCGCGGTGGGAGTTCCTATCGAAGGCACCTGCGACGTGGAACGATATCAGCTCACAAGAATCGATTCATCGACGCGGCATAGTCGCCCTATGCCGGTGTCCGTCCGGACAAAAGGCCCCAGCGCCCCCCACGCTGGGGGCCGCTCCAACCCAGGGTGGACCACAAATTACGGATCATTGGACGTCACAATGCCGCGGTATCGTCAGGCCGGCCTCGCCATCTCGCCCATGGCGCGGCTGCGCGGGTACCGCACCCCCCACGAAAACGCGGCTGGCACTCGCGCCCTTGGCGGGCGGATTTTATTCAGCGTGCGTCTCAGGCTCTATCCGCCATTGGAACTAGTACCGCGTTGTGGCTCCCCGGCTGGCCACCCAGCTGACCGTTGGTTGGTCCCCGGTCGTGCTTCGCAAGTCCCCGTGACTGCTTGAGTTGGTCAGCCGTCGGCTGCTTGATCATGGGGTCGCCGACCGACTGTTTTGCGTCAGGGCCACCCGGCAAATTGTTTTGTTGTGCATACGCTGCAGCGCCGGACATCAAAAACGCCGCCGCAATAGCAATCTGAATTGGCTTCATCGTCTATCTCCGTTTTGGCCTACCAATCCAAATCCGCCTTGGGGCCTGTGGTTCTCGGCGGCGTCGGCGGAGAGGTCGCGGATGCCGACGGTGGGCCACGTGGAGGAGGATTTTGGGCACGGTCGGCTTGGCTGGGGGAAGATGCAGGACCGACCGTGCAGGTAAACTACGGCTTTCCGACGTGAAGGAGTTGTTCGCTCAGATGAAGGATCACACCACCTTCGCCGGCAGCCGTCGCGGCCATTGATGCCGCTAGTGCGAGTTCCCGTGCTCCAATTCGCGCCCCGGAGCCTCCCGACATTATCCCAATGATACCAGCTATTTTCGCTTTCATTGTCGTGGATTCCGACCATAGATCCGAGAAAATCGGGAACGAAAGCCTGGATGCTGAGTTGGGGAACTCGCGGAACCCGGTAACTTTATTTCTTTGGATTTTCAGAACCGACATCTTGGATGCTCGAAACCCCGCACCCAACGGTCGAGATTCACGACGCCCCCGACTTCCTGGCAGGATCGGGCGAGATGGCGTCGATGATGCGAAATTTCGATTGGGCTGCGACCGACCTCGGTCCGCCTGGATCGTGGCCTCAAAGCCTGAAGACAGCCGTCCGGATCGTGTTGACCTCCCGTTATGCGATGTGGATGGCTTGGGGTCCGAATCTGAGATTTTTCTGCAACGATGCGTACCTTCCGACGGTCGGGATAAAGCGGGAATGGGTTCTAGGATCGAGATCTGACAAGGTCTGGCAGGAGATTTGGCCGGACATCGGGCCTCGCATCGAGCGGGTGTTGAACACCGGCGAGGCGACCTGGGACGAAGGATTGCTCCTGTTTCTCGAGCGCCTGGGCTTTCGCGAAGAAACCTACCACACGTTTTCATACAGCCCGCTAGCCGACGACGATGGCCGGATCAGCGGGATGTTGTGCGTCGTTACGGAAGAGACCGAACGTGTCGTCGGAGAGCGGCGCCTCACTACCCTGAGCCGCCTTGCCGGCCGCCTGGCATCGGCCCGGGCTGAACCCGAGGTCTTGGACGCGATCAAGGAGGGCATGGATGAGGCTGACAAGGACCTGCCTTTTTCTCTGCTGTACCTTTACGATGAGAAAGGCGCCTTACGGCTCGCACGCGCTTCCGGCATCGAAAGCGGCCATCAGGCTTCGCCGACGGTAATCCTCCCGGGCGATCCGTGGCCCCACGATATCCGGGATTCGGGAAGCATGATCGTGAACGATCTGTCCGCTGCAGTGGGCGATCGTCTACCCTGCGGGTTTTGGGACAAATCTCCAAGCCAGGCGGTCGTTATCCCGATCGGCATCAAAGGACAGGAAAAGCCCGTCGGCTGCATCATTTCCGCGCTCAACCCCTACCGGAAATACGACGAAGCTTACGTCAGCTTCGTCGAGCTTCTGGCAGGGCAGGTTTCCGCCAGCCTCGCCGGCGCGCGCGCTTTCGAGGAAGAGCGCCGGCGCGCCGATGCGCTGGCCGAGATCGATCGGGCCAAGACGCTGTTCTTCTCCAACGTCAGTCACGAATTCCGCACGCCGCTGACGTTGATGCTCGGTCCGGTCCAGGACGCCCTGAACGACACGTCTGCTTCCGCTCTGGATCCGAAACAGCGCCAGCGCCTTGACGTCGCAAAGCGCAATTCGCAGCGGTTGCTCAAGCTGGTGAACGCGCTGCTTGATTTTTCCCGTATCGAAGCCGGACGGGCGAAAGCCAACTTCCAACCGACCGACCTGTCGAGTTTTACGGCCGAGCTAGCGTCCAATTTTCATTCCGCCACGGAGAAGGCCGGGCTGAAGCTGAAAATCGACTGCGAGCCGATGCCGCAGCGCGTGCCGGTCGACCGCGACATGTGGGAAAAGATCGTCTTCAACCTTCTCTCGAACGCCTTCAAGTTCACGTTCGAAGGAAGCATCTCGATCCGGATGCACGCTGCTGACGATGGCAAGTCTGCTGAGCTAGTTGTGCAGGATACCGGCGTCGGCATACCGTCCCACGAACTGCCGAGGCTTTTCGAGCGTTTTCATCGTGTCGAAAATCAGAAGAGCCGCTCGTTCGAGGGATCCGGCATCGGTCTTGCGCTGGTCCAGGAACTCGTCAAGCTGCACGGCGGCTCGCTGGTCGCCGAAAGCGAAGTTGGCAAGGGATCGTCGTTCAAAGTCAGCATTCCGTTTGCGTCGTCGCAGTCTGCAGATCGCCGTGGTTCTGAATCGGCGGATGTCCCCGCCGCTTCCCGCGCCGAAGCCTATGTCGAAGAAGCATTGAGTTGGTTGCCCCAGGACCCCACGACGAAATTCCCGATCTCGCAGCAGGACGTCGCGATCTTCGACGTAGGCGGAATCAAGATGCAGGGCCATATCCTGGTCGCCGACGACAATGCGGACATGAGAGCCTACATCGGAAGATTGCTCGGCGCCCATTGGGACGTCGAGACCGCGGAAGACGGAAATGCGGCGATCGAGGCGATCCGGCGAAACCGTCCCGACCTCGTCGTCACCGACGCCATGATGCCTGGACTTGATGGTTTCGGCTTGCTGGAGGCGATCCGAAAGGATCCCGACCTGCGCGACTTGCCTATCATCATGCTATCGGCGCGGGCCGGTGAGGAAGCTCGCATCGAAGGCCTGGATGCTGGAGCCGATTACTATCTGACCAAACCCTTTTCCGCCCGCGAACTCGTTGCTCAGGTCAACGCGAACCTGACGTTGGCGCGCGTCAGAACCCAAGCTGCGCGGGATCTTCGCGCGAGCGAAGAAGCCTTGCGGCGACGGACGACCCAATTCGAGACGCTGCTTAATGAAGCCCCGCTGGGCGTGTATCTGGTCGACGCGGACTTCAAGATTCAGGCCGTCAATCCCACCGCATTACCGGTGTTCGGGGATATTCCCGACCTCGTCGGACGGGATTTCGGCGAGGTTATTCGTATCCTTTGGCCGAAGGATTATGCCGACGAAGTCGTGCGCCTGTTCAGGCACACGCTCGAAACCGGTGAGCCGTACGTGACGCCCGAACACATCGAAGAACGGCGGGACCGGAAGGTAAGGGAATATTACGAGTGGAGGATCAATCGCATTCCGCTCCCGGAGGGTCGTTACGGCGTGGTTTGCTATTTCAGGGACATTTCCGCCTACGTTCGAGCCCGTCAGCAGCGCGAACTGCTGATCAATGAACTTAACCACCGGGTCAAGAACACGCTTGCGACGGTTCAGTCCGTCGCTGCCCAGACGCTGAAGGGGAGCACGGTACCGGCGGCAGTCAAAGGAGCGCTCGAGTCCCGTCTGATTTCCATGGCCGGCGCCCATGACGTGTTGACCCAGCAGAACTGGGAAGGTGCTGATCTGCGCAACATCGTAGAGAAGGCGCTGTCGCCTTTCGTGGCGCCCAGGCGGGAATTCGACGTCGATGGTCCCGACATCAGACTGCTTCCGAAGTCGGCGCTTGCCGTAGCGATGGCGGTGCATGAGCTTGCGACGAACGCCGCTAAGTATGGCGCGTTGTCGAACGGGTCCGGCCGCATATCGGTGCAATGGGTGGTCGACGAACAGGATGCGCCGCATCTGCAGATCGTCTGGACCGAAACGGGCGGTCCCAAGGTCGCTGCGCCCAGCAGCAAGGGTTTCGGCTCACGGCTCATCGAGCGGGGTTTGGCGGGTCAACTGGGCGGCGAAGCAGTGATCGATTATCGTGAAACCGGCGTCGTTTGCAGGATAATGGCGCCTTTGAGCACGATTACGGGCAGCGTGCCGGCCATTCTTGAATAGTGTCCGGACACGCGCGGAGGTGAGAGATTTGAGTAAGCAGGAACTGTCAAACCGCAAGGTCCTCGTTGTCGAAGACGAGATGATGATTGCGATGCTGATCGAGGACATGCTCGACGAATTCGGCTGCAAGCTGGTCGGACCGGCCACAAACGTGCCGCGCGCGCTGGAACTCATCGGCAAGGAGTCGATAGACGTTGCGGTGCTCGACCTGAATCTGGATGGTAAGGACACGTATGCGATAGCGGACGCGCTACAACGGAAGAGTGTGCCTTTCATATTTGCGACCGGGTACGGGTCCACGGGCCTCCGCCAGGAGTATGGAAACCGGCCGGTGCTGCAGAAGCCGTTTCAAGCGAGGGATCTCTCAACTGCGCTCACGGAAGCCTTGAACGGAACGAATGTGGCCGCCGGGTGAGTACGAGATAAACTAGGAGCTTGAGCGCGTCCGTTTAACAGTGCCATCCTGTGGCAAGTTCTGTGCGCCTTTGCCTATTGGCTATCGTCCCGGCTTCGAATTCCTGAAATGCCGCTCTTGGCACGAAACGGACCAGCCGGGTCGGTCGTCGATGTCCGTTGATAGGGTGCCGGGGAAGACCGGAAGTGATCGGCGGACGGTCAAAAGGACGCCAATGACCCTTAAGGAGAATTCGGGCCTCCACAACGTTCCGGCGGCGCCGCATCAGGGGTTAGCATTTCAGCGGCAGGTTTCGTCTTTCTCAGTGCTGCCGCGCCGTGCACACGTTTACCGCTGATGCCCGAGTCCAATCCCGAGATGTAGCGCCTTCTGGCGGAGCGCACCAATCGTGCGTTTTGTCTCTTTAGATATTTTGGCGACCGGTGTCCTCGCTTTCGAATGCGCCTTGAGTTCCTTGATGTCAGCCTTCGTCCATTCGCGACGTACTGCTTTGCCGTTCTTCTTTGCCTTCGCCACTTTCAACTTGTTAGCTCCTTATTTGATGAGGCCGCGTACTAACACATCGCAGGGCAGAGGCAACTAAACAAAAGCTCATTCGCGCCATTCCTATCCGAGGACCTTCGTCTTGCTGGACTTTCCGTATGACCGCTGTTGGCACATCGCGGACATGACCGAAGTGGCTTACAAAGTCCGTTCCTGGGAGGGGAGCAGACTAAAGTCAGGCCCTGCTTTGAGCCAGTCAGACTTATTATGTTTCTGCATAAAGGAGCTTCTTTGTAATAGGTCTGGACGGGACGGACAAAGCAACGGAAATAAAATCGCGGCAGCTCAGGGCCTTGCGCAGACTGATGATAGAAGAGTTATTCTATAATCAGTGAAGAGGACGCGCTTAAGAAGGTCGACAAAATGAAATCGACGGTGTCATCAATGAAATTGTGGTTCACCAAGTCGAACTGGTCGTCGTTCTACCAAAGGCTCTTCAGTAAACTAAGCTGCAGGCGTTTTTCCCAGCTGAAGTGCGGCAGCCTTCAGCTCCTCCCGAGTAGCCCCTTCGGCAGCCCTGACGACGATTGTCTCTGCCATCTTGGCTTGAGTAGCCGTGGTTGGTTTGATTTCGCGCGCTGCTTCATCGAGGACAGCCCGCATCATTCATATTCTGTCATCCATGCTGCGCGTGTATAGGCCGCATGTGACGAGCCTGAGTCAAAATCGAGTTCCTAAATTAATTCTTGTCCACGCTTGGCAGGCGGTGATGATGATGAACGCGGGCGACGACAAGACAGTTAAGACCATCAACGCCTGGATTTCTTCGCCGCCTTTTTCTTCACTTGTTTTCTAGACTTCTTTCCAACTGCCTTTCGGACAGTTGACGATTTAGATCTCTTAGCGGACTTTTTTGCTTTCTTTGGCGCTTTTTTTGCTGACTTCGTTTTGTCAGCATTCCGCGCCGACTTCGCGCGCGTCTTAGGCGACTTCCTGGGCCGGCGAACGACTTGCCGCCAATCCCTTCACCGCTTCGACTGTCTTCTCCACAATCGACTTGTCGTCCTTATCTATATCCATAATACCTCCAAACAGACGTCAATTGTCAGGCTGTTTCGCCTGGACTGATCGTCGAGACATCGAGCCGCACGAGATAAACGAAAATCATTTCTTCCAAAGGAGCTTCTCCTGTGGCTTCAACGAAGGCTGCCTTTTCCGCCTCCGACGCGTATCTGGTTTTTAGAGCGGCTTTTCCATCCCAAAGGGGAACGCCATACGACCTGAGCTGAGCGACTTCGTCTCTTAACCACGATTCGCGACAGAGCTCAGAGGACTCACGCAGGTTTTTTGCTTCGAAGGTGAGAGTTGGTTTGCCGCCAATGTCGAGTGTGAAAACGGCAGGCATGAATCAATGGACACCAGCGAGGAAACGAATGAAGAAAAACGAAGCCACCACCACGATCGCTGTCACGGCACACGCGAATCCGGCCCTCAGTCCAATTTGGATGAAGCTAAGGTCAAGCTGATGATCGGACATGCTCTTGAACGTGCCGAACGTAAGAAAGGTTCCGCGCCTGGAACGGGATTGCAGTATGGTTGGCTGGCGGAGCGGCGGCTGATCGTTCGTCACGGCGTTTCCTCGCTTTTTCGGCTGCGACCTATGGAGTGCGGTCTGTTCCAAAAATACTCGCGATTGCCCGTCGCAGCTTCCGCGTATTGATCGATGGCAATCAGGATCGCTTTGACGTGGTGATAGCACCAGCCTTCGTGCACGCCCATGTCCCTGACTTTGGCGAGAGCGTCCAGGAACGGAGGGTTGTCCTTCGCGTTGCGGTCGTGCCACTTAAGGACGCGCTGATCGCGGCCGTCCGTGCCGGTGAGTTGGACGACCTCTTCAGCCACGCGGCGAAGGCCGGAGCGATCGGGAAACCGAAGTGCTTGACCGGAACGACCGGACGGCGAAGGATCGTCGCCCGGTCTTTTTTTACATGACTTGCCGCGGCGAATGCAGCCGTATCGATTTTGCGACAGCATTTATTTTCACGAGACGAAAGCAATATGGCAAAGAAGCCGATTTTCCAACATCGACCTGATTTGGCTCATTCACGAGAAGCTCAGCGGGAGTCCGGTGATTACCCAGAGTCGGGATTGTCGATCCCGATCGTGCCGGTCGACGGCACGGGGTGGACAGCATTGATGGCACCCAAGCAGCGAGCAATTTTTCCTCTCCGCGCAAAACGGATTCGAGCGATAGGCTGAGGATTGGGGAGAATTAGAATGATCAACTGGCAAGCTGAGCTTGATGCGCTGATGCAAGAAACCAAGCCTGGCCTGGATCCCACGTATTCGAAACGAAGAACGGGCGGCCCACGAGCGGGCAGCTCAACAGGAGGGCGTTGACGGCTGAACGACGCGCTCCTTTGCGTCCTTGCGCAGCTCCGGGGCTTGCGACCAGCGAGGCCATAAAACTTCGTTGTGAGCCGATGCCCTATGCGGCTACACGCGCTTTCACTCAACTTTGGTTGTCGCCACTTCTGAGCTTGCGGGGGAACTCGTCAGGCCAGGGCTGTGAGGGTTGCGAAACGATCGGCCACATGAGAACGGCAGCGCCAACGGCGTAAGTCGAGCCGCCGGGCAGTTCAAGCCGATAGCATAGTAGCGCGGGCAGCCGCCTCCCAGCGGATCCAGGCGTCCTCGCCGAGTGGCGGGCGCGAAAGTGACTCAGACTTCCTTCGTCCGCTCTAACCCCCGAAAACAAACCTTCCCGGACTAAACGATAACATCCGTTTTTGGGCTGGCGCCTGATTGAATCGGTTCCCCGGTCCAAGTGAGGCCAAGGTTTCTCCGCTTTTGGACCTCGATTATGAGCTTACCTCGACGACAACCTCACGAGAGGCATCACGCGATGGCGACGAAAGACGGGTTCGATTCGGACGATCCTTTGCCGCTTTTTCTATCCGCCGATGCACCCAAGCCGAGTAGCGGGAGCGACAGAGCGGTCATCTCGCTACGATTCGTCATGGCGAGTATTTTGGTTGCAACGGCAACGGCGATTGGTATTTCGATTTTATCAGTGCGAAACCCGGTGACGCTCTTTGCTGAAGTCACAGCTTCGGTCGACTCATCTGGGCCGCAGCCTAGCACTGATGAGTCGATGCCGAGCATCCAATCGGCCGTAATTCAATCAACCGTAGACGCTGAGGCGCCGCAGACTGCGAAGGACGTCCCGATTAGCGAAATCAGTGCCTCTGAACCCGCTAGCCAGACTCGCGCTGAAAACAGTGAGACATCGGAAGCCCTGTTTAGGGAATTCCAGGCGTGGAACGCCAAGCGGGATTTGGCTAAGCCCGCACAAGATGATCCGGCACCGGTCGCGGAAAATGCACCAGCATCCGTGGGGCCCATGCAGAAGCACCGAAGGGCCCGGACCATGCGAAATGCGCGGGCAGACATCATCCAGCACATGCAGAAGCGCCGAGCAAATATCCCGGGGCAAGATGAAGGGGCACATGCCCGGCCCGTACAGGATGCACGAGCGCAGACCCAGCCGGGGCAATATGCCGAGCCACCGTCTTTCCTGGAAAGGATAAACCCCTTTGGAGCAAACCTTCTTCAGCGTTGAACCAATTAATCTCACGGACGAAAGCCGCGAAGTATCGCGCGAGCAAAGAAACAACCGCAAGTCAGCCGGCTGTGAGTCGGTCATTTGCTGACATTTCACAGGTAAGGCTTGGCCGCGTTATCCATACCACCGCAAAGAGTTGGTAGACAGCGTGAGTCAACTCACGCGATCTCGAGGGTCCTGGAGCGGGCAAACGCTAGTCCTCTATCGTGAAACCGACGCGCAGCGTGACCTGGTAATGACGAACGGACCCGTCCTCGATGTGTCCCCTGGTCTGTGAGACCTCGAACCATTTCATGCCGCGGATCGTTTTTGAAGCGCGAGAGACGGCATTCTGGATCGCGTCCTCGATGCTTTTTTCCGAAGAGCCGACGAGTTCTAGGATCTTGTAGACGTGGTCTTTTGCTTCCGTGGTTGAGGACATGAGAAGCTCCGTTTGAACCCTGACTTGAGGCGCTCGAAATGAACGGATGCAGCACGCTTGGGTTCCATCGGAGCATGTCCGGCCCAACTCGGTTCGCTTCAATGATCCGATAGTGGTCAACTCACGCAGATCTTTGAACGCACACCAGTGCGCCCGGCGTTTCCCATGAGGCCAGCGGGGCCATGCTCGAAAGCCTCGAACACCACCAACTGGTTATAAATCTCCATCGAGCCCTCGGCGTGTCCAGCCGAGAGCAGGTCCTCGACGACGCGGATCGCGCCCGCCGCCGGTCAGGTCGTCATGGCCATCAAGGCCGCGACGTAGCTCCGAACAGTCTTAATGTTTGGATGCTTCGGGTTTCCTGCAAAAGCTCTATAGAGGCTCGATCTTTCAACTCCGGCCTTTTTCGCGATGCCTGAGATATTGTGGCGATGGGCGACAACGCCAATGGCTTAATGTCGGCGATGTCCGAGGTCTCAAATGCATGATTGAGGTGGGGATGCGATCGTGGCCCGATCAACTCGCCAAATTGTTCTGACATATTCACTCACAAAAAAGGCCGGCAGAAATGCCGGCCTGGTTTGCTGGAGATATCGAAAATAGTCGAGATCAGTATCTCGCTGCGACCGGTGCGCCATATCCGCCGAAGCGGTAGTTGATGCGCACCGTGACCATATCCACGTCCTGGCTGATCCGATCGTTAAGAAAAGCGGCAATATTCGGATTGACGACCGAGAACGAGTTGTTTGAGTGACCCATAAACAGATGGTCGTATTCAATACCGGCCGACCAGTTCGGTGCGAAGCCATACTCCCATCCGACGCCCACGGCCCCACCCCAGCGGGTCGCGCTGGCCGCGGCCAGTTCAGTGCTGGTAAGCGTGTCAAGGATGCTGAAACGGTTGTCCTCGCCGCGACGGCGAACTTCACCGAGTGTTTCCTGGTCCAGGCAGTCTCCAACCGTGGCCGCTACCGCGGATCGGTGGCGGCGGCCCGCTACTCTAGACCCCAGTCTTTGGATGTTTCCACGGACGCGACATTGCAAGCGCCATTGTACCACCTCTTTGTACCACTCGCGAGGCAGCAAGCTATTGATCTAACTGATTTGTTTTGGATACCAAGCGCTTAGCTTGTACATGGTGCCCAGGGGCGGGATCGAACCACCGACACTGCGATTTTCAGTCGCATGCTCTACCAACTGAGCTACCTGGGCGTTCCCTGCGCCTGAAAGGCT
>Ga0210398_10005948_pt1 | contig 11307 bp, 11 predicted proteins | sample IncBWC4OmetaG_FD_161047 | JGI IMG/M metagenome (GOLD analysis project Ga0210398, IMG submission 161047) | Forest soil microbial communities from Barre Woods Harvard Forest LTER site, Petersham, Massachusetts, United States - Inc-BW-C-4-O | ecosystem: Environmental > Terrestrial > Soil >... | reverse complement strand
ATCACGTCCTGCGCCGGGCCGTAGCCCTGGTCGGCGGCCTGCCGCAGCAAGCGTATCCCCTCGGCCTTGTCCTTCGCCACGCCGAGACCGTCCACGTAGAGGTAGCCGAGCTTGGCCTGGGATTTGGCGAACCCTTGGTCGGCGGACTTGCGGAACCAGCTCGCCGCTTCGGCGTCGTCCTCGGCGACCCCCTTCGCGGTAAGGTAAAGAAAGCCTACGTCGTACTGCGCTTCGGCGTTTCCCTGATCGGCGGCGATACGGTAGAGGCGCATCGCCTCGACGTAATCCTGCCGGTTGTAGGCTTCCTCGCCCTTAGCCAAGGCGTCCGACCCGGCATTAGCCGAAGCGGGCGGCGGGCTGGAGGCGCTTTCCGCCGCCGCCGGAAACGACATCCATAGCGGCGCCAATGCCAGAATGAGCCAGGCAATCGCGCCGCTTGCGACGATGCGCGTTGCTCTCGGTGGCTGCGGCATTCACGTCCCCTCGTTTGCCGAACGGTACGCGTCTTGAGGCAGCGAAGTTCCCGGTTTTAGCCGCGGCTACGCTACCGCTCGACGACGAAGGGGCGGAGGGCCGCGACGAACTCGTCTTCCGACAGGCGGTGTTCGATCAATTCGACGGTCGGACCTTCCCAAAATTCCGAGTCCTCGAAGTCTAGGTCGTAGCCATTCAGGCGCAGGAAATGCCACATCGCGCCGAAAGCCGTGCGTTTGTTCCCTTGTTCGAAGGCATGCGCCTGAGCGATCCCGGCGAGCAGTCGAACTGCTAGGGCGACGATATCTTCTTCTCCATACGCGAATGCGTTTTGCGGTCGTGCCAAGGCACCTTCGAGAAGACCGTGATCGCGGAGAAAATGCCGTTCGCCCGTCTCCTCGACTTCAAGCCTGTTCTTCTCGATCACCGCGTCAATCGGCAGCCAACGCGGCTCATTTGGCAAGGGCGGCTCGCAGCTTAGGGAAGCGCGCCATGAATTCGCGACTTAGTGCTTCATGGTCCACCTCGCCTTTTACAGGCTTGGCGCGCAGAACTTTATCGGTTCCGGGTTGCCGCGCAGACGCCAGTTCAAGCAACTTTCCGGATAGTGTTTGGTAGGGAGTCATCCAGCTCAGCGTTACAGAGAAGACCGCCACACAAAGCGCCGCCATCTCCGGATCCGATCGCGCCTCGAAGGCGGCGAGCATCCGTTGGAGCTGCTCCAGAAGAGGGTAGATTTGCTCAGATGCCGCGCGTTGCTTCTCAATGAGCCCACCGGCCCATCGGACTAGGAAGGGAGCCGGATAATCGCCACGAGCCGCTTCGTCGTACAGGCTCTCGAACTGCCGAGCCCATTCCACCTGCGCCGCGTGGCTTTTTTCGACACGCTCCAGAATCTGCATCAGCAACGAGTTTCGGTCGTTGGACGCATCCCCAAAATCAACGAGGTCAACGAGAACGCCCGCTGGCAACTCAAATTGTGAAGTGTCCAAAATCTCAGACATCGTCCATTACGCCGTCTGCTTACGCGTTCCGAATGTGTGGCGGATGTTCTCGCAGCACAAGATCACGCTCTCGCTACTCCGCCGCGGCCTTCTCCGGCGGCCTCACATACTTGTCGCGCATCGTGACAAATTCCTCGGCGGCCGAGGGGTGGATGCCGACCGTGGCGTCGAACTGTTTTTTGGTGGCGCCGCATTTTATCGCGATCGCGACGCCCTGAATGATTTCCGGCGCATCGGGGCCGAGCATGTGGCAGCCGACGACACGGTCGCTCTTCGGGTCGACCACCAGTTTCATAAAGGTGCGCTCGTCGCGGCCTGACAGCGTGTTCTTCATCGGCCGGAAGCGCGACTGGTAGATGTCGACCTCGCCATATTGTTTGCGCGCTTGCTCCTCGGTGAGGCCGACCGTGCCGATCGGCGGCTGCGAGAACACCGCCGACGGCACGTCATGGTGATCCATGCGGATCGGGTTGTTGTTGTAGAGCGTCTCGGCAATCGCCCGCCCCTCGCCGATCGCGACCGGGGTCAGGTTGATACGGTCGGTGACGTCGCCGACGGCGTAGATGTTCTTGACCGAGCTGCGCTGCCATTCGTCGACCTTGATCGCGCCGTGTTCCGTCATCTCGACGCCGATCTCAGCGAGGCCGAGCCCCTTGGTGTTGGGCGCACGCCCGGTCGCGTACATCACGCAATCGGTCTCGATCTTGGCACCGGCGGTGGTGGTGACGGTGTAGCCGGAGGCGGTCTTGTCGATGCGCGCCACCTGGGTGTTGCCGCGGATGTCGACGCCGCGCCCGCGCATCTCGACGCCGAGATGGGTTCGCATATCCTCGTCAAACCCGCGAAGCAACTCGGGTTGGCGGATGATCTCGACAACCTTGCTGCCAAAGCCGGCGAAGATGCCGGCGAACTCGACCGCGATGTAGCCGCCGCCGACGATGACGACGTGCCTTGGCCGCTCCTTGAGGTCGAGCGCCTCGTTCGACGAGATCACATGCTCGATGCCGGGGATGCCTTTCGGCGTCTCGGGCCAGCCGCCGACCGCGATCATGATGTTCTCGGCGGTGTAGCTTTTGCCGTTGACCTCGACGGTGTGCGGGTCGGTGACGACGCCGCGTCCGTCGATGATCTCGACTTTCGCGTTGTTCAGCATATTGACGTAGATGCCGTGGAGGCGGTCGAGTTCCTTGTCCTTCGCGGCGATCAGCGCACCCCAATCAACCGTCGGCTCGGGCACGGTCCAGCCAAAGCCTGGCGCGTCGGCAAAGGCGCTGGCGAATTCCGAGCCGTAGACGAGGAGCTTTTTCGGCACGCAGCCGCGCAGCACACAGGTGCCGCCGACCCGCAATTCCTCGCAGATCGCGGTACGCGCGCCATAGGCGCCGGCGCGGCGCGTGCCGGCGACGCCGCCCGAGCCGGCGCCGATCGTGAAGAGGTCGAAATCATAGCGAGGCATATCGTGCTGCTCCGTTGCCGCAGAAGGCTTGCGCTTTGGTTGTCATAACATCGGGTCGATCGCAAGCTTCGTCCAGGGACGATGAAGCGGGGACTTATTTCCCCTTCCATTCGGTGATGTCGAAGAAGATCGGCACCTTGGTCTTGTCGGGCTCGATCAGGCCCAGCACGTCGTAGTCGTGATCGTTTTGCTTGAACCGCGCCGAATACTCGATGTGCCAGGTCGGGAAGTGGTCGGCGATAAAGGCGTGCTCCGCCACGACGCCGTGGAATTCGTCGGTCACGCCGGGCAGTACGATCGCCGTCGCGATCGTACTGCCGGACGCCGCTTGCGACGGACCTGTCTGCGCGTGTGCCGACCCGACCGAGACCGAAAGCCCCGCGGCGACGGCCCATCGCAGCACCGAGCGGGGCAATCTATTTGCCGAGCCAGTCGGTAATATCGAAAAGGACGTCTTTGGTCGCACAATTCGTGCCGTCAAGCTTGATGGCGTCGTAGCTGCGGTCTTTGTCGCGGAGCAGCGCCTGCGAGGTCGCCCGGCAACCCGGGAAATGCTCCCGAATATATCCGTACTCGGCGGCGACGCCGTCGGTCTCATGCTGCACGCCCGACAGGACGATCGGGTTGACCGGCTCGGCGGCGGCCGCCTCGACGGCAAGCATCATGACGGCGCAGGCCACCGCGATGCCTCGCCCGATGGCTCGCGGCATCAGCGGTCGATGCCGCCCATGCAGAGGTATTTGATCTCGAGATAGTCCTCGATGCCGTATTTCGAGCCCTCGCGGCCGATGCCGGATTCCTTCATGCCGCCGAACGGGGCGATCTCGGTCGAGATGATGCCCTCATTGACCCCAACGATGCCGTATTCGAGCGCCTCGGATACACGCCAGATGCGGCCGATGTCGCGGCTGTAGAAATAGGCGGCGAGGCCGAACTCGGTGTCGTTGGCCATCTTCACCGCCTCTTTCTCGTCCTTGAAGCGGTAGAGCGGCGCAACCGGGCCAAAGGTCTCCTCCCGGGTGATGATCATGTCGGTGGTGACGTTGGCCAGCACGGTCGGCTCGAAGAAGCTGCCGCCGAGCGCGGCGCGCTTGCCGCCGGTGACGATTTTGGCGCCTTTCTTGAGCGCGTCGGCGATATGGCTCTCGACCTTCTCGATCGCCTTCATGTCGATCAGCGGGCCAATCGTCACGCCGGGCGCGGCGCCGTCACCGACCTTCATTTCTCCCACCACCTCGGCGAGCCGCTTCGAGAACGCGTCGTAGACCCCGTCCTGCACCAGGATGCGGTTGGCGCAAACACAGGTCTGCCCGGCATTGCGGTATTTCGAGGCGATCGCGCCCTTGACCGCCATCTCGATATCGGCGTCGTCAAAGACGATAAACGGCGCATTGCCGCCGAGCTCCATCGAGGTCTTCTTCACGGTCGCTGCGCACTGCTCCATGAGCAGCTTGCCGATCTCGGTCGAGCCGGTGAAGGTCAGCTTGCGGACGGTCGGGTTCGAGGTCATCTCGCCGCCGATTTCGCCGGCGCTGCCGGTGACGCAGGAGAAGACCCCGGCCGGGACGCCAGCGCGCTCGGCCAGCTCGCACAGCGCGAGCGCCGAGAACGGCGTCTGCGACGCCGGCTTCAAGACCATCGTGCAGCCGGCGGCCAAGGCCGGGCCGCATTTACGGGTGATCATCGCGGCCGGAAAATTCCACGGGGTGATCGCGGCGCAGACGCCGATCGGCTCCTTGATGACCACGATGCGCTTGTCCGTGCCGTGCGCGGGAATGGTGTCGCCATAGAGGCGCTTGCCCTCCTCGCCGAACCATTCGATGAACGAGGCAGCATAAGCGATCTCGCCCTTCGACTCGGCGAGCGGCTTGCCCTGCTCGGCCGTCATCAGCTGAGCCAGGTCGTCCTGGTTCGCCATCATCAGGTCGAACCATTTGCGCAAGATCTGCGCGCGCTCCTTGGCGGTCTTGGCGCGCCAAGCGGGAAGCGCCTTGTCGGCCGCCTCGATCGCCTGGCGGGCCTCCTCGGCGCCCATGCGCGGCACGGTGCCGAGAATGTCGCCGGTCGCCGGGTTGTTGACGGGGATCGTGCCGCGGTTGAGCGCGTCGGCCCATTTGCCGTCGACGTAGCATTGCTGGCGGAAGAGCTTCTGGTCCTGGAGCTGCATGGGGGGTGCCTCCGTTGGTCTCGACCCGTTTTCAATTAGGTACGAGCCGGCCGGGGGTTTGGCAAGACGGCGCCCCGAGCGCGCCACGCACGATGCCTGTTCCGCCTGATATTTGCTGGAAATTTACAGGCGCGGCTTTCTCAGGCTCCGAGCATTACCGCTACGCTAGCGCAGGATTTTGGCGATTTTACGGGCGGTCAGCTCGGGTGCTCGCAGAGGAACCGGGCATTGTCCCCGGAGAGGTACGACTTCGCACTGGTGGCGGCATAGGGGTCGGGCGCTGTGTAGATCCCCGAAGAGTCGCGGAGGACGACGCCGTCGAGCATCGCGTCCCGCGTGATGAGATAGGCTTTTTCGGCAAGCGGATCGTCGATGGTGATGGGACGACCCCTCTCCATCTCCCGAGCGCTGTCAAGATTGCGGTAATTGTCGCGATCAAAATTACCGAGCACGGCGATTGCCTCGGCCAAACGATGGCGACTTTTGGCGTTGCACGGAAAGCCCTCGACCTGATCCGCGGCGTCGACGACCTCCCGATACATTGTGTGCTCTTTGGGACTCGCGGAGATCGAATGGTCGCCGATCGCCGCTTCCTTCTTGACCAATTGGTCGTGGTCGGCCTGCGCCTGCTCGAGGGTCCAATTGAAGCCGGAATGGGGAGTTGTGTCCGCAGCGGGAGGCGCCGGCGCCACCGCGGGTTCGCTCGGAGATGGCGAAGCAGCCGGGGAGGGCTGCGCCGGCACGGTATTCATGCCGGGAAGCGGGATTTGCGTCGCGATGCCGATGACCAGCAGAAAGAGCATGGCAACGCCAAGGTAGCGGATCGTCATCGGAGCACCGTCAATTCGGCTTGTCGCAAAAGAATTTTGCGCCCCTGCCACCAGCGTGGTCGGTGGCATCGACAGGAGCGTAGGGGTCGGGCACGGTCATGTAGCCGGTCGGCGTCCGCCCGACGACTCCTGCCGCCAAGGCAGCCCACAAGATGTCATTGGCCTGACCGGCCAGCGGGTCGCCGACGGCGACGGGATGACCGTTGACCATCATCGTCGCGGTTTCCGGCTTGCCGACCTGATCGCGGTTGAAATTGCCCATCACCGCGACCGCCTCGGCCAGCCGATGGCGATTGTAGGCGCTACACGGAAAGGCCGTAACCTGCTGCGCGGCGTCGACCACCTCCTGAAGCATCGCATGACGCTTCGGATCGATCGGGATCGCGTTATAGGCCGCCGCCCGTTCCAGCGTCTCGCGGTCCTCTGTCACCTGCTGAAACGTACGAATGCCGGTCACCGGTGTGCCGGGAGGCGCTGGTTCGATTGACTCATTTTGCGATGTCGGCACCGCCGGCAGCGGCTGCACCGGCACCATTTTCATGCCGGGGATCGGGATTTGCGTCGCCAGCCCGACGACAAGCAGAAACAGGGCGGCGATACCGAAATGGCGCAGGCTCATGCAAACTCCGGTGCGGTCGGTGTGACGGCACGCGCGCGAGCATCGCTGCCCCTCCCTTAAACAAGGCTTACAATCGCCATTTTATTTCGCGGGCTGATACCCGTCGGTCAGGGTTTTGAGGAAGGCGATGATGTCGGCCTCGTCCTGCGCGGTCATCGCCGGCGGGTCGCCGGGATGGCGGTCGAAGGGCGGGTCGGCGATATCGGCATTGGGGCGGTATTTATCGGGGATGTCGTCGTATTTGAGGACCGTGCCGTCGGCGGCGCGTGGGTAGATTTTGTCGGGCGCGACATCGCGGAAATCGTAGAAATCGAGCACCTGTTCGAGCGTGTGGTAGACGCCGTTGTGCATGAAGACCTGGCGGGTCGCGGCGTTGCGCAGGGTCGGCGTCGCGAACATCGCGCAATACTGCGTCTGGTCGCTGATGTCTGTGCGGTAGGGGCCGCAAATGCCCAGGTCGAAATAGGCGGGATCGGCGTTGGCGGCGAGCGCCGCGTTGCGCGGCACGCCGAGCGCCTCGTATTGATGGTCGGTGAAGAGCGGCGGCAGGCCGTCGGCGGTCGGCTTGTCGAGGTGGCAGCCGCCGCAATTGGCCTTTTTCGGGTCGTTGAAGAGCGTGTAGCCGCGCATTTCCTGCTCGCTGAGGCGCGCGCGGCCTTCGAGCCAGTAGTCGAACTTGCTGGTATAGGGGTGAAAGCTCGGTTCTTCGATCTGGTAACGGCCGATCGCGAACAGCGCCTCGGTGACCGCCATCTGGTGGTCGTCAAACACCGCGAGCCCAAAAAGCTGCGTGAAGCGATAGGCGTAGGGCTCGTTTTTTAGCTTCGCCGCGACCTCGTCGATGCTCGAAGCGGCCATTTCGAGCGGGTTCAACAGCGGAAACAGCGCCTGCTGCTGCAGCGTGTCCGCGCGGCCGTCCCAGAAGAGCCCGCCCTGCGGCACGAGATTGGCGCCCGCGGCGGCGGTGTCGGTCGCGACCTTTTGCGCGCGCACGGCGCTCTCGCCGAGCGCGGCGGCCTGTGCGAGGTCGACGTTCTCGTTTTCCTCGTTGTCCGGGCCGATGCTGAAACTGGGCTGGCGTTCGAGATACATCAGCGACGGGACAGCGCGCGCGCCCTCTTTTTTGAGATCAGGGCCGCCCAGGACGACCGGCTTGTCGGTCGCCGGGCCGTAGGCGTGGTCGGGGCTGTGGCAGGAGGCACAGGAGAGGCCGCCCGAGAAGGACAGGCTGGTGTCGTAGAACAAGAGCTTACCGAGCTGCGCCATCGCCGAGAGCGGCTTAGCCTCCCGGCGGACGAGCTTTACCGGATCGGGATTCTCGCCCGATGCCGGAACGGCGGTGTCATCCGCGGCGGCGATTGTCGCGGCAGCAGCACAAAGGGCGAGCGCGGCAAGGAGACAGAGGCGGGTTCGCATGCCGCCGCGCGGTCAGTGTCCGGCGGGCGGCGCCGAGAGCGGGGTGCCCTGCTCGGGGTCGACATACACGGCCGCGGTCTTGCCGCCGGCCTTGAAATCGAAGAGATCCATCAGCGACCCCGCCGCGGCGTCGAACGAGCCGCCGCCGAGACGCGCGCCTTTCAGCCAGTTGTCTTCGATAAAGCGCGGCACAGACGCCAAAGAAGTATGCGTGTGGCTGACGTAATTGGTCTTGGCGAAGGGCGAGACGACAATGAACGGCTGGCGCGTGCCGGGGCCGCAGCGGCCGTTGACCGGCTTGCCCTCGACCCCCGGCTTGGGCGCACCGGCGCCGCATTTGCCCGGGCCGTTGAGCTGGTCAGCCTGATCGGCGGACGCGCTTGTCACAGGGGCGAAGGCATGGTCGTACCAGCCGTCGGAATCGTCGTAGGTGATGACGATCGCGGTGTCCTTCCAGCCGGGCTGCTGCTCGATGAAGTTGACGAGATCGACGACCGCCGCCTGCTCGTCGAGCGGATCGGAATAGCCGGCATGGCCGTCCTGATAGGCCGGCGCCTTGATGTAGGAGATTGCGGGGAAGTTGCCGGCCTTCAGGGCGTCGTAGAAATCCTTCAGGTCGTATTCGTGGTTGGCCGGGTCGCGGGTCGTGCCGTCATGCTCGAAGCTGGAGCCGATCGCCGCCAGCGAGCTCGCCTTGTCGTGCTTGGGATTGGCGGTCGAGGCGTAATACTGGAACCAGTTGTGGTGCGCGATGTAGTCGACGACATCGCTGCCGACGATCGTCGAATGCGTGCTGCGCTTGCAGCCGGTGCTGCCGTTGGCGTTGGTCGCGTCGAACGCGAAGCCCCCCATAAAGCCGCCCCAGCTGACGCTGCCGGCGTTGAGCAGGTCGCCGATATTCTTGCCCGACATCATCGCCTGGTCCTTGGGCACGGAGCAGACATCGCCGCCGGGGTCGACATCGTTGACCATGGTGAAGCCGCCCTGCCCGTCCTCGACGTAATAGCCCACCGCCGAGACGGTCGACGGGTTCTTGGTCGAGATCACGATCTTCATACCGTTGGTCTGGCCCGAGACGACATTGAGCGCGCCCGGGGTCGAGGGGCCGTAGCTGTCGGCGAACATGTTGTCGCTCATCGCGAAATGCTGCGCGTATTGCCACAGCGCGCCGACCGTGTTGCCGTCGAAATAGCCCATCACCTGACCCTTGGTGCCAAACGCGCCGACCCCGCCCGGCGTGCCCTTGCCGGTGTATTTCGGGAAGAGGTCGTTCTTGCCGGCGTCATAGGCCTGCTGCTCGGCGGAGTAGGCGTGGTTCTGGTCGGCAGTGGCGGCCTGGGTGCGGTCGAGGCGGAAGGGCTCGGCGGCATCGGCGCCATTGGCCTTGTTGATGAAATTGGGGTTGTTCTTGAGCAGATTGGCCTTGGCGAGATTATTCACGGCCGGCGTGTTGGGAGCGGCGGCAAAGGCCGGCTCGCCCGGCGGGTTGGTCGCGTTCGGATAGGTCGCGAAGTAATGGTCGAAAGAGACGTTTTCCTGGAAGATCACCACCAGATGCTTGATCGGCGTCGCGGTCGCGGCGCTTTCGGCGGCATCGCTCGACGGGGCTGCCGGCGCGACAGCACCCTGCGACGGCTCGGCGGCGGGAGCCGGCACGGCGAGCGGCGCGAGCAGCGCGATAGCGGCGGCCGAGAGCAGAACCTGGCGCGAGCTCATGGGTAACCTCGGGTTCAGGGGCGGGCGCGCCATCTACCGTAGGTAACATGACGGGATTGTGACAAGGCCAGGGCCGCAATGTCGCGGCCCCGCAGGATTTCGCCGGCGCTATGCCGGCCGCGGCGCTTGGGCCAGCCAGGGCGTCACGTCATCTTCCAGCCCGATTTGGGCGAGCCCGAAGGCGACCGACTGGAAATTCTCGCCATCGGCAAGGCGCTGTAAGCCGAACCGGTCGGCGAAGACGCGGCGGACGGCCGGGATGAACGAGCTGCCGCCGGTCAGGAACACGCTGTCGATATCGCCGGTCGACACGCCATGCTCGGCGAGCATCGCGTCGACCGTCTGTTCGATCCGGGTGATGTCGTCGCTGATCCAGTCTTCGAAATCGGCGCGGCTGATCTCCTGCTCGATCGCCAGATCGCCAAGCCTGAGGGCGAAGGTCGCGCTGGGCGCAGACGACAGGCGAATTTTCGCGTCGGACACCGCGCGGTAGATGTTGAACCCCCAGTCGTTACGGATCACCGCGAGGAACTGCGCGATCTTGTCCGGCGCCAGCGAGGCCCGCTGGAGCCTATCGAGCTCGCGCAGATGCTCCGGGGTCTTCAGCATCGCGAGCTGGTGCCAATGCGCGAAGCTCGCATGGTAGTGCTGCGGGATCGGCAGGATCTTGTCGAACGAGCGGAACAGCGTGCCCTTGCCGAGATGCGGCGAGACCACAGCGTTGATGATCCGGTAGTCGAAATTATCGCCGGCGAGACCGAGCCCCGAATGCGCCAGCGGGGTCGCGGCGAAGCCTCGCCCGCGCCGCTCGAAGCGGATCAGCGAAAAATCGCTGGTGCCGCCGCCAAAATCGCAGACCAGCACAAGCGCGTCGGATTTGAGCCGCTGCGCGTAGTAGTAAGCCGCGCCGACCGGCTCGTAGACATAGGCGGGGTCGGCGACGCCAAGCCGGCGATAGGCCGCGTCATAGCGCTCGATGGCGAGCGCCTCGTCGGGTGCGCCACCGACAAAGGCGACGGGCCGCCCGGACACGACACGCCCGGGAAAGCGGTCGAGCGCGCCACCCGCATCGGCAGCCGCCAGGCGAAAGAACTCGCCGAGCAAATCCTCAAAGCGGTAGCGTCGCTCGAAGACCCGCGTTTCCTCAAAGGCGGCGCTGGCGACATGGCTCTTGAATGACTGGATGAAGCGCGTCTCGGCGGCCGATTCGAGATAAGCCCGGATGGCCTTGATCCCGGCATGCGCCTCGATGCCAAAACGGTCGGGCGGCAACGCCTTCTCGAAGCAGAGCACGGAGCGGTAGATGTCGGTCGTTTCATCGTCATCGTGAAAGGTCACCGAGCGCACGGGCTCGCCGGGGCGCGCGATCGCGACGACGGTGTTCGTCGTGCCGAAATCGATGCCGATCGAGACTTTATCGGACACGTCTTCAGTTCCTCGTCATGCCCGGACTTGTTCCGGGCATCCACGAAAAGAATTCGGGGGGTGGGTTAAACGTGGATGGCCGGGTCAAGCCCGGCCATGACGGTGAAAATACAACCGGCGTTCGCCCAATCCTAGACCGATCACTCGACCGTAACGCTTTTCGCCAAATTGCGCGGCTGGTCGACATCGGTGCCCTTGAG
>Ga0210398_10005946_pt1 | contig 11313 bp, 9 predicted proteins | sample IncBWC4OmetaG_FD_161047 | JGI IMG/M metagenome (GOLD analysis project Ga0210398, IMG submission 161047) | Forest soil microbial communities from Barre Woods Harvard Forest LTER site, Petersham, Massachusetts, United States - Inc-BW-C-4-O | ecosystem: Environmental > Terrestrial > Soil >... | reverse complement strand
ATACCCGCAAACAGAAGTAATTGTATTGACCGCTTATGGTACTATTGCTGATGGGGTAAAAGCTATTAAAATGGGGGCTTTCGACTATATTACTAAAGGGGACGATAACGATAAAATTATTCCCCTTCTATACCGCGCTGCAGATAAAGCCCAGTTGCAGCAACGCGTTAAGCAATTAGAAAATAAAATAAGTAAAAAATACGGATTTGAAAATATTATAGGCACATCAAAGCAAATAAAAGAGGCAATAGAACTGGCCCGCAAAGTAGCAGCTACTGAGGCTACTGTTTTATTACTAGGAGAAACAGGCACAGGGAAGGAAGTTTTTGCACAGGCTATTCATTATTCAAGTAATAGAAAGGATAAAAATTTCGTAGCCGTTAATTGCTCTGCTTTTAGTAAAGACCTGTTGGACAATGAATTATTCGGGCACAAGGCAGGTGCTTTTACCGGAGCCAATAAAGAGACCAAAGGTTTATTTGAAGAAGCAAATGGAGGAACTATTTTCCTTGATGAAATTGGTGAAATGGATATTGACTTGCAGGCTAAGCTTTTGCGTGTGCTTGAAACAAATGAGTTTATGAAGGTGGGGGACAGCAAGCCCACTAAAGTAAATGTCCGTGTTATTGCAGCCACTAATCGCGATTTACTGAAAGAATCGGAGAGCGGCAAGTTTCGCTCCGACCTATATTACCGCTTGGCTGTTTTCCAGGTACCACTGCCCGCATTACGTGAGCGCAAGAAAGACATAGAGATGATGGCCCAGCACTTTCTTAGCCAGTTTTCTGAAAAGGTAAATAAGCCAACACCAAAGATGAGCAATGAGTTTATAGAGAAACTGAGAGAGTATAACTGGAAGGGCAACATACGTGAATTGAAGAATATTATGGAGCGCATAGCTATACTATCAGATAACCGCATACTTACTATAGATGACCTGCCATTGAAATAAGAAATTGTTCAACCGAAACAAATGCTTCCTCGTTCTCGATTGCAGAGGTGGAGAAACAGCACATAAAAAAGGTGCTTGAGCATACTAAAGGTAACAAGACAGAAGCCGCACGCCTTATGGGTATCGGGCTGACTACCCTGTACCGTAAACTTGAAGAGTATAAAATGTAGTAGTACGATTTCTCTGGAAAGATCTGTACATCTGTGTATCTTTGTCTTCTATAAAAATACTGACACTATTTTAAATGGTAACCAGGTTAAAAAGAACTTTCTTTAATGGTCTTTTAAGGGCACTGATAGAAATAGGCTCGGTAATTTTTCTGTTCTATGCTAATTTATTGATGGGTGAGTTTACCCGGACAAATAATGTGCCTGGAAAGACATTTGCCATGGCCATAAACGATATTTTTACAGCCACTACTTTTTCTATTGCTACCGTAACCGGTATAATTGGTTATATGGTATTTGAATTTCTGAGAAGAAAATTCAGGTAGGTAATCTCACACCCTTCCAAAATGAAAATACCCTTTCCTAAATGGTAAGGTATTTCAGTAATAGATCCACTTTTCTGCAAAATTTTATTTGTTTAATGTATTGATCGCCAATATGTTTATTCTCGTTCATTCCTTTATACCATGCACTGGCACAGGGTTTGTATTATATAAGGCAAAAGGGTAAAACAATGGCAATTAAAATTTTCAAAAAACTTGCTAAGAAAAAAAACTCAAAGAAAAGAAGTAATAAACAATTAAAACACAAAAGTCATGGGAAGAATAGTGCATGAAAGAGGCAAATGCATTGCCCAGGTAGGCCACTTAAAAATATTCCAGAAGAACAAAACCGAAGTAAAGGAAGTAAATGGAATAAAAAAAGAATCAACTATTGGTACTGTAATATCTATTTATAATGGGAAAAAGATGGTGACAGGAGAAACAGGCTTTAAAAATAAAGCAGCGGCCATTGCTAGAGCCAATGAACTTATAAAAGCTCACATAGTGGTTCCTGAAATGTTTACAATACGAGCCGCATAAGGATGTTCTTAAAGCTTAAAGTACTTCAATGTATTTCTGTAAAACATAATTAATATGAATAGCAAAGCATTAAAAAGAGAAGCAATAAAAGGGAACCTGGTCGGAATCCTTTTTTGGATGGTAGTATTGGCATTAGTATATATACTCTAAATGATGCTCGTACCAAAATGAAAATAACCCTTCCAAAACGAAAGAGTTATTTTATCAATGCTTCTTACAATTATTATCGTAATAGTTTGAATATCAATATTTTGTATTATTTGTGATTGCTTTGGCACAAGGTTTGTAATTATAAGTAAAGGTTCCGGCATACTGATTTCTCTCATGAAATACATTGAGGGACGTCATACGTAAAAGATATTACTGATGTGACTTTTGAAATATGAGACAGATGGAAAAAGAATCGAAAACAAAAGAGAGGTTATTGCTAGCATTTGTATGGGCAGTATCCCTGGCTATAGTATATATGGTCTCCCTGAAAATTAAAATATTATTTCACTAACTAATAAAATGCAAAAACTATGCTAACACTTATTCTTTTTGGCGGGTGCCTGGTAGGAATGTGGCTTCTATTCAAATCAATTAACTTTTTCGATAAAATCTAAAATTATGGTTGTACTATTCATTTTATGCGTTGCAGTATTCTGCTACCTGGTTTATGCACTAATTAAACCGGAAAAATTTTAGAGATATAACTCATTTATACTATTGGTATTATGAACACAGAAATTACAGGCGTTATTGTTACATACGGCATCACCTTACTGTTAGCCATTCCATTGGGAAGGTATATAGCCAAGGTATTTGCAGGTGAAAAAGTATGGACAGATTTTCTTAAGCCATTTGAACGGTTAATTTTTAAGCTATCCGGTATCGACCCGACTGAGGAAATGTCCTGGAAGTGGCATATGAAGGCAATGCTTACAATAAGTTTGTTGTGGCTTATTTATGCTTTTTTTGCCCTTATCTTCCAGGATAAGTTGCCGTTGAACCCAGACCATAACCCGGGACAGACACCCGATTTAGCTTTCAATACAGCAATAAGCTTTTTGGTGAACTGTAACCTGCAGGATTATAGCGGTGAAACCGGGGTAACCTATTTCACCCAGTTATTTGTACTTATGTTCTTGCACTTTATGAGTGCTGCATCGGCCATAGCTGCTATGATGGTTATTTACAAAGGGTTGAAAGAAAAAAGTACAAAAACATTGGGTAACTTCTGGAATTTCTTTGTGAAAAGTATCACAAGGTTCTTATTACCCGGCGCTATCGTTATTGCAATTATTCTTGCATTTAATGGCACACCTGCAAGCTATAAGGGCGCCGATACTGTAATAACCATGCAGGGCGATACCTCGCATGTATCGCGCGGCCCGGCAGCGGCTATGATAGCTATAAAGCACCTGGGTACGAATGGTGGCGGATGGTTCGGAGCGAACTCTGCGCACCCGTTTGAATGCCCTAACTACCTTACCTATATGTTAGAGATGATTGCGCAGGTGGTTATACCTATTGCGTTAATATTTGCTTTAGGGTATTATTTAAATAAGAAGAAGTTTGCCTACGTAATTTTCGGGGTAATGACTATCGGAATGCTGATGTTCCTGATACCAACCATGCAGGCCGAAATAAAAGGTAATACTGAAATAGCTAAAATGGGCATTAACCCTGTCAATACAGCTATGGAAGGTAAGGAAGTGCGCTTTGGTGTGCCTGCAACGGCATATTGGAGCACGGTCACAACTATTATATCAACCGGCTCAGCAAATGGATCGCATGATAGTTATATGCCCATGACAACTGCAACACAGTTAATGGGTATGATGGTGAACTGCTTTTATGGCGGTTGCGGCGCAGGCTTTATGAACTATTATATTTTTATAATAATAGCTGTATTTATTTCGGGCCTTATGGTTGGCCGCACCCCTGAATTTATGGGACACAAACTGGAGGCTAAAGAAATGAAAATTGCTTCTATTGCAGCTTTACTGCACCCCTTCCTTATATTATCGTTCACTGCACTGGCATGTTTTGTTTTCGTTAGTTTTCCTGATGCTCACTGGGGTGTTCAGCCTAAAAACTGGCTGGGCAACCCGGGGTATCACGGATTTTCGGAAATGCTATACCAGTATACCTCTTCGGCAGCCAATAACGGGTCAGCTATGAATGGCTTGAGTGTTGGGTGGTCGCCTGGTTCGCCAAGCAATGTCTTCTGGAACGTTACGTCGGGTATTGTACTGCTTTTTTCAAGGTTTATACCCATTATTGGCCCTGTGGCAATTGCAGGTATAATGGCAGAGAAGAAATATATACCTGAATCGGCAGGTACATTGAAAACCGATACAGGAACATTTGGTTTAATGACAATGGCAGTAATTATAATTATTGCAGCCCTTGCCTTCTTCCCTTCACTGGCACTTGGCCCGTTCGCTGAGCTTTTTGGAATGAAATAACTGAATACAATATTTGAATTATGACTAAAAGACAAAGAACGACTTCACTTTTTCAGAAAGACTTGGTAAACACAGCCCTGAAGCAGTCGTTTGTAAAACTTAACCCCAGGATATTGCTGCATAACCCTGTTATGTTTACAGTGGAGATAGGCACTATTGTAATGGCTGTTGTAACAGCAAACATTCTTATTAATCACGATAAAACACAAGGCACGTTCCTTTATAACCTTATTATTACATTAATACTGTTGCTTACTGTTTTGTTTGCCAATTTTGCTGAAGCACTTGCAGAAGCCCGTGGTAAAGCGCAGGCCGATTCTTTGCGCAAAACAAGAGAAGAAACCCCGGCCAAGAAAGTATTACCTGTTGGCGAAATGTATGTGGGCGAGATACAGATTGTAAACTCATCGACCCTGCAAAAAGGTGATGTATTTGTTTGCGAAACGGGGGATATTATACCTATTGATGGTGAAATAATAGAGGGTCTTGCATCAATAGATGAAAGCGCTATTACCGGTGAAAGTGCTCCCGTAATTCGCGAATCGGGAGGCGATAAATCTTCCGTTACGGGTGGCACGAAAGTATTGTCAGATAAAATAAAGGTGAAAGTTACCGCCCAACCTGGCGAAAGCTTTTTAGATAAAATGATCGCATTGGTTGAAGGTGCATCGCGCCAGAAAACACCTAATGAAATTGCGCTTACTATTCTGCTTGCAGGTTTTACACTCGTATTTATTATTGTATGTGTAACATTAAAGCCTTTCGGCGACTATGCACAAACACCAATTACTATTGCGGCCTTTGTATCGTTGTTCGTGTGCCTTATACCTACCACCATAGGCGGACTGCTTTCAGCAATAGGCATTGCAGGTATGGACAGGGCATTGCGTGCTAATGTAATTACTAAATCGGGTAAAGCTGTTGAAACAGCAGGCGATATTGATACCCTGTTGCTCGATAAAACAGGTACAATAACAATCGGTAATCGCAAGGCCACTAATTTTTATCCCACCAAAGGTGTAGATGATTTTATGTTTATACAGAAATGTATGATGGCATCATTGGCCGATGAAACACCCGAAGGTAAATCAATAGTAGAACTTGCTAAGGAGAGAAATGTAACTACTCCCACAGGTTTTGATATAAAGAAGGCACAGCTTATTAACTTTACGGCTGAAACAAGGTCGAGTGGCATTAACCTTTCTGAAAGCATGCAAATACGCAAAGGCGCTTTCGATGCCATAAGGAAAATTGCTGCTGATGCGGGAAATATATTCCCTGCCGATACTGAACAAAAGGTGAAAGATATTTCATCGAACGGTGGTACGCCACTCGTTGTTTCCGAAAACAAAAAGGTTATTGGCGTAATAGAATTGCAGGATATTATTAAGCCCGGTATTAAAGAACGCTTTGAACGCTTGCGTAAGATGGGAGTGAAAACGGTTATGGTAACCGGCGACAACCCGCTTACAGCAAAATTTATTGCTGAAAAAGCCGGTGTAGATGATTTTATTGCAGAGGCTAAGCCGGAAGATAAAATGAACTACATACGCCTGGAACAAGGTCAGGGTAAACTTGTGGCTATGATGGGCGACGGTACCAACGATGCTCCTGCACTTGCACAGGCCGATGTGGGTGTTGCCATGAACAGCGGTACACAGGCTGCCAAAGAAGCAGGCAATATGGTAGACCTGGATAACGATCCTACCAAGCTTATTGAAATAGTGGAAATAGGAAAGCAGTTGCTTATGACACGCGGTACACTCACTACATTCAGTATTGCAAATGACGTGGCAAAATACTTTGCAATTGTCCCAGCTCTTTTCATTGTTACTATTCCTTCGTTGCAGGCCCTTAATATTATGGGATTAAAAAGCCCTGAAAGCGCCATACTCTCTGCTGTCATTTTCAATGCTATAATTATTCCATTGCTTATTCCATTGGCATTAAGAGGTGTGCAGTATAAGCCTATTGGTGCAAGCGCATTATTACGTAGGAATTTGTTGATTTATGGTATTGGCGGCATTATAGTGCCATTCATCGGAATAAAGCTTATTGATATGCTCATTGGATTAGTAATGTAATTAAAAATAGAATTGTCATGAAAAAATATCTCATTCCATCGTTGAGGCTCACACTTGTTCTACTGGTGTTGCTTTGTGTAATATACCCCCTCTTTATTGCTTTGGTGGCTAAAGCGGCTCCCGGAGGAGGTGATGGTATAACTGTTACCTATAAAGGAAAGATTGTAGGTTATGAAAATATAGGCCAGGCTTTTAAAAGCGATAGATATTTTCAACCACGACCTTCCGCTGCCGGATATAATGCAGCTGGTTCAGGTGCCAGTAACAAGGGCCCTACAAACCCCGATTATTTAAAATCGGTACAGTCAGCTATCGATACCTTTATGAGGCATAACCCTGGTATTAATAAAGCCGATATACCTGCCGAACTGGTAACAGCATCGGGTAGCGGATTAGATCCCGACCTTAGTCCTGAAGGCGCAAAAATTCAGGTTAAACGTATTGCCGCTTTACGCGGAATACCGGAACAGGATTTAATGAAACTTGTAGATACACATACAGAAGGGCCTTTACTCGGCTTATTTGGCCCGCCTAAAGTAAATGTATTAAAACTTAACATTGCTCTAGATGAACTTAAACAGTAAAATAGTATCTCTAGTTGTCGGCTTTTGTACCCTTGGTGCATTACCCCTCTCTTCCCAGAATGCGGGTATGAGAGTATGCAGTACTATAGGCGGAGTTTATATGACCTCGGGGGACTATAATAAAGGCACTCTTTCACTATCATTTGATTGCAAATCATCGGGAAAAATAAAACTACACCATTTTTTTGCAGGAAGGCATGTTGATATTATAGCTGATGGTAAGAAAACAAAGCTTAACAAAGACAGCATTTTCGGTTATCATAATTGCAAAAATGAGGATTACAGGTTCTATAAAACATACGATGAGGAGTTCCTTATACGGGAAAATAAGGGCATTGTAATTTACTCATCCTATGTAAGGGTACCTTCTTCTAATATGAAAGAAAATAAAGTTGAAATGAAATATTTTTTCAGTAAAACTATTAACTCTGAAATTATGCCTTTAACTATACTCAATCTAAAAAGGGCATTCCCCGATAATTCTAAGTTTCACGACATGCTTGAAATGGAATTTGGAGGCGGAGAATCTCTTGTAGCTTATTCTGTTACAGACAAAATGTATAAAATCAATGTTCTTTTTAATCAATCAAATCTTAACTAGCAAACACAACAATTATAAATAACACAATATGAAAACAACAACAATAGCGTTTTTGACTTTAGCGGCATTAGCGCTTAACCAATACGCTAATGCACAGACAGCACCTGCTAAGGATACGGCAAAAAAGATAGCTGACCAGACTCCATTTGATAACATGGACCTGACATGGATAAATGGGAATGACAGGAGGGACTCATCTATTTTCAAAATTCCTTATTTTTCACCTGAAATTTTCGTAGATGCAAATGCTACTTATTCATTTGCCAATCCTATTGACCATACCGTTGTAGGCTCTACGGCCTTGGCACGTGACAATGAAATGGAAATTTCACAATTAGGCTTTGGTGGAGATTTTAATTACGGAGGCGCACGTGCAAGATTCATAACACAATTAGGAACCCGTGATGAGGTTGTTCCGCGTAATGATTACAGTGGTTACCGTGGCCAATATGATTTGCAGGATGCGTATCGTTATATAAGTGAAGCTTACGGAGGATATCACTTTAACTGTATGCATGGTATTAACGTTGACGGTGGGTTGTTCATGTCATATATCGGCCTCAATTCATATTACCAGGTTGAAAACTGGGATTACCAGGCTTCATATACATCTGATAACACTCCATGGTTTTTTAATGGAATACGTACCCAGATATTTCCATCTAATAAATTAAAAGTTGAATTATGGATTATTAACGGATGGCAGAGCTATGCTACTTTTAACGATATGCCTGGTTTTGGAGGTGTTATTGAGTGGCACCCTACTGAGAATGTTAAAGTAATAAGTAACAACTATATTGTTGGTTCTGATGATGCAGGAGCAGTGGGCAGGCATAGGTTCCATACCGATAACAGTTTCTTATTGCGTTACTTCCACAGGCCAAAATCAAGTAAAGGAGTTACGCAAATGGCATTCTCTTTCACCGGCGACCTTGGCGAAGAAACCGGTGACGGTGTAAATGGTTTTAATGGATTTAAGGACTCTTCAAATGGCGTTTATGCACAATATTTTGCCAGCGCCATGTTCTATAACCGTATCTGGTTCGCTCATGGTAAACTGGCATGGTTAGTTGGGGGCGGTGTTATGACTAACCCAGGCCGTTACCTGGTACTTGAACCTACGGGACAGGCAAGCGATTTGCCAACTCCGGCTGCTGTGCAATTATCAAACGGAAGCGTATTACAAACTACATTGCAGTCAGGCATAGATCCTTTCACGCAGAATCCAGGTAACCAATTTAATGCCTGGGACTGTTCGACCAATATTGCCTGGATGCCAAGCCAGAGTTTTGAATTTAAACTAGAATATGTTCACCGCTGGGCCAGTGTGCCTTATTTCGCAGGTCCTGGCGGAGTTACCTCTCCAACAGGGTATACTACAACACCGGTTCTAATTCAGCAGGCTAACGGAAGTTATGCAAGCATTCCAGGCTGGGCACCTGACCTGAGACAGACAGAGGACCGTATCATAATAGCATTCCTGGTTAGGTTCTAAATAGAGCCTAAACAGTGTAACTTTGCCGTATGACCGAAAACGAGCAAAGAGCCTACAAATTCCTTGAACTTATCCGTGAATCAAAGCGTGGTAAGTTCAAGGTTTATATAGGTATGAGTGCGGGAGTGGGTAAAACCTACCGCATGTTGCAGGAGGCACATACGCTTTTAAAAAATGGTATAGATGTTAAATTGGGCTACATTGAGACCCATAACAGGAAAGAAACACATGATTTACTCGAAGGGCTTCCGCTGATACAAAGGCGGAAGCTTTTTTATAAAGGCAAGGAGTTAGATGAAATGGATGTGCAAGCCATTCTTAACATTCACCCGGAAGTGGTAATAGTAGATGAACTGGCGCATTCAAATATACAGGGCAGTAAAAATGAAAAGCGCTGGCAGGATGTAGTGGAAATACTGAATGCAGGTATTAATGTAATAAGCGCGGTAAACATACAGCACCTGGAAAGCCTTAACGGTGAAATACAGGAAATAACAGGCATTGAGGTAAGCGAACGTATCCCCGATAAGGTTTTGCAGATGGCTGATGAAGTTGTGAATATTGACCTTACGGCCGATGAACTTATAACCCGGCTTAAAGAGGGCAAGATATACGACAAAGCAAAGATTGAAACCGCTTTAGGGAATTTCTTCCGTTCAGAAAAAATATTGCAACTGAGAGAACTTGCTTTACGCGAGGTTACATCGCAGGTAGAGAGAAAGATAGAGAATGAAATTCCCAGGAATACGGCTTTGCGCCCTGAACGATTTTTGGCTTGCGTTAATAGTGAGAACGAGACAGCTAAAATGATTATACGTAAAACAGCACGTCTGGCTTCATATTATAATTCGAAATGGTTTGTGCTATATGTCCAAACGCCTAAGGAAAACCCTCAAAATATAAACCTTGCTGACCAACGCCACCTTATTAATAATTTTAAAACAGCCACAGAGCTCGGGGCAGAGGTAATACAGGCGCAGAATCGGAACGTTACAAATGCCATAGTTGAAACAGCAAAGGAGAAGAATATAACTACCATATGCATCGGTAAACCTCACTTCAGCCTCATAAAATCTATTGTAAGTACAAACCTGTTCGATCAGTTGCTTATAAAACTAACCGATTCGGATATTGATATCGTAATATTGTCATGATAAAACTCCGCATAAAGACAAAACTTGCACTGGGGCTCGGCTTCTTTTTTATAATGATTGTAATGATAGGCGGTGGTGGGCTATATACCATTAACCGACTTGCCGGTGAAGCCAAGAATATTCTTAAGGCTAATTATGAAAGCATTGAATATGCTGAAAATATGGAGCAGGCTTTAGACCTATATGATATTAGCAAGCAAAATGCTATAAATCTATTTGAAAAAAACCTGAAAGCACAGGAAAATAATATTACTGAAGTGGGCGAGCAGGAGGCTACGAATAAAGTACGCCAGTTATTTGAACAATTAAAGACCACTGTGCAACCATCGCAAACGCAATTAAAGGAATTGCGTACGTGCATATATGTAATTAATGACCTGAACACAGCCGCATTATTGAGAAAGAATAATGAAACCCAGCAAACGGCTGAAAAGATGAGAATTTACCTGGCCATACTGGTTACTATTTCGCTGCTTATCTCCTTTACATTCCTTGTTAACTTCCCGGGTTATATTGCTAACCCCGTAAGAAAACTAACCGAAGGTATTAAACAAATCGCTGATAAAAATTATACCCAGCGAATTTACATTGAGAAGGGTGATGAATTTGGTGAATTAGCTGAAGCATTTAATACCATGGCACAGGAACTAAATGATTATAACAACAGTAACCTGGCCAAAATTATTTTTGAGAAGAAACGTATTGATACTATTATCAATAATATGAAAGACCCGATAATAGGGTTTGATGAGAAGATGAGCGTGCTATTTGTCAATGCTTCTGCTATAAAAATACTGGGCGTTACTGAAAATGACCTTTTAGGTAAATATGCACCTGACATTGCATTGAGAAATGATTTACTGCGTACACTAATAAGTACAGATGGTATAACGGCGCCATTAAAAATTTATGCCGACAATAAAGAAAGCTACTTCACCAAAGATGATATTAAGATAATGG
>Ga0210398_10005945_pt1 | contig 11313 bp, 8 predicted proteins | sample IncBWC4OmetaG_FD_161047 | JGI IMG/M metagenome (GOLD analysis project Ga0210398, IMG submission 161047) | Forest soil microbial communities from Barre Woods Harvard Forest LTER site, Petersham, Massachusetts, United States - Inc-BW-C-4-O | ecosystem: Environmental > Terrestrial > Soil >... | reverse complement strand
GAGGCCTCCGGGCCTGTCTTCAAAATCAAGAATGATCCTCGCATTACGCGGGTCGGAAGGTTCCTGCGGCGTGCAAGCATCGATGAATTGCCGCAGCTGCTCAACGTGTTGAAAGGCGACATGAGTCTCGTCGGGCCGCGCCCGCTTCCGGTCCGCGACTACGAAGGATTCAATCAGGATTGGCAGCGGCGCCGGTTCAGCGTCCGCCCCGGAATCACCTGTCTGTGGCAAGTGGCCGGCCGCAGCTCGATTCCCTTCGAGCAGTGGATGCGGCTCGATTTGCAATATGTGGACGAGTGGTCGCTGTGGCTCGACCTGAAAATTCTGGCGCGAACGATTCCCGCGGTGTTCAGGGGCGTTGGCGCGGCGTAAGTCGCTTCAAATTCGGAAATCGCCAACAAGGACTGGAAATCGAGAGGATGCATTTGAATTTGCCATGCCGGCCGGATTGCTAAAACACGGACTTGTTCGAAACACGCTGTGGATGTTCCTGGGCCAGGGCCTCCGCCTCGTGATTCAGGCGCTGTATTTTATCGAGATCGCGCGATCCCTGGGCGCGGCCAACTACGGCGCGTTCATCGGCGTGGTCGCTCTGGTGGGCATCGCCTACCCGTTCGGCGCGCTGGGCAGCGGCAACCTGCTTGTCAAAAACGTGGCGCGCGACCGGAGCCTTTTCCCGGACTACTTCGGCCGGGCGCTGGCGACCACAGCCGCGATCAGCACGGTGCTCTTCGCCCTCCTCTTCTTATCAGCTCATCTCGCGCTTCCCGCTTCCATTCCACTCTCGTTGGTGCTTCTGGTCGCCGGCTCCGATCTGTTTGGATTGAATCTCATCACCATTTCTGGGCAGTCCTTTCAGGCGTTCGAACAGCTGAACTGGACCGCGCTGATCAACGTCCTGATCAGTGCGGCGCGCCTGGCGGGCGCCCTCGTTCTAATTCAAGCGCACAGTCACCCTTCGGCCCTGCAGTGGGGCTACATGTACTTCTTCAGTACGGCGGCGGTGGCGGCGATTTCGCTGGCGCTGGTCTGGAGAAAACTCGGAAGGCCGGAATTCGCCCATTTCTTCCAGAGCGCGGAGACGCGCGAAGGCGCGTATTTCTCCATCAGCCTGAGCGCCCAGACCATCTACAACGACATTGACAAGACGATGCTCGCGCGCCTCGGCACCCTCGACGCCACGGGCATCTACGGTGCCGCCTACCGCCTGATCGACGTCAGTTTCGTCCCCGTCTCCGCATTGCTCTGGTCCGCCTACCCAAATTTTTTCCGTGCCGGCGCCGGAGGCATCCGCGAGAGTTTCCGGTACGCCAAGCCGCTGGTGCTGCGCACGCTCGCGTACTCGATATTTGTCAGCGTCATGATCCTTCTTTTCGCCGGGTATGTGCCGCTCATTCTTGGACCGGAATACGCGCGCACGGCGGAAGCCCTGCGCTGGCTCGCGCCGTTGCCCATCCTGAAGGGACTGCATTACTTCCTCTCGGATTCCCTCACGGGCGCAGGACACCAGGGCTTGCGGACCGCCATCCAGGCTGGTGTAGCCGCCTTCAACGTACTACTCAACCTCTGGATCATTCCCGCGTACTCCTGGCGCGGCGCAGCCTGGTCGAGCCTGGCTTCAGACGGCTTGCTGCTCTGCGGAGTAAGCGCCGCGGTTTTTCTCTTGTCCCGCAAATCGCGCACGGCCGCGGACCAGGTGTTGACACGCGAGGCGTGCAAAGCGATATAGACATGGCGCGCCTCCCCATCTCGCGAAGCTTCCTTGAGAATTCCATTCTCGGGATGGCTGCCTTCGTCCTCTCCACCGCCCTGATCCGTGTGCTTACGAGCGGCAACACCAACCTCGTTACCGCCGGAGATCGCCGGTTTGAATTGCTCCTGGTGCTCGTCTATGGTGCGGTCCTGCTGATCGGCGCGGCACATCCCGGCAAGACCCTTCGAATGGGCTTGCACACGCCCGCGCTCATCGCCCTGATGGCATTAACCTGCGTTTCCTGTATGTGGGCGGAAATGCCCGGCCTCGTGCTTCGCAGGGCTCTCGGCGTAGCGGGGGCGACGCTCTTTGGACTGGTCCTGGCGTCATGCCTCGATTTCGAGGACCAACTGATGATTCTCCGGCGAATTGGCAGACTCGCCGCGGGACTGAGCTACGCCGCGTGGGCCGCGGGGTTCGTCACCGGCTCCGATCTTGTTTCCGGCGAAGCCACCACCATCAAGGGCTATTCCGTGCAAATTGAAGCCGGGGCCTGGCGCGGAATTTTCAATCATAAGAACGATCTGGGCGCCATGATGGCGCTCGCCATTCTTGTCGAGTGGCACGTGCCGGCTGAAACGACGAGAGCCAAGATAGCAAAGACAATCTGGATGTGCGCCTATTCAAGCCTCCTGCTCCTTTCGCATTCGCTGACCTCCATCGTGGCGCTGGGGCTGACCATTCTGCTGATGTTTACGATCGAGACCTTCCGCCACCAATATCGCGTGATCGTGCCGGTCCTCCTGTTGGCGACCATGTTTTCCGGAACGTTCATTGCTCTCAATACGACCTCGGTCACGGGCGCCCTGGGACGTTCGGCGGACCTGACCGGCCGCGCCGACCTGTGGCATTGGGTGGTGTTGATGATCGCTGACCGGCCCATGCTGGGCTACGGCTTTTCGGGATTCTGGAAGGGGGCGTCCGAACAATCCGCCGTGGTGGAAGACCGTATCGGATGGTCGCCGGTGTACGCCCACAACGGCTATCTCGAAATTACCCTCAGCCTCGGGCTCGCCGGATTGCTTCTCTTCCTGTGGTTTGCCGCCACCGGCCTGCGGCGCGCGGTGCTGCTGGCCAAGGGAGCGACCACCCTCCAGGAGTTATGGCCGCTCGCGTTCCTCATGTATTTTTTGATTCACAATCTCGGGGAGTGTACTATTGTCTGGCAGAACTCGCTGGAATGGGCAGTCTGCGTGGCCACGGTGGCCTGCAGCGACCCGCGACTGCAACCCCACTTCGACGCTTCCCCGGCCGAGGACGAATTCCGGCTCGCGAGCTCTCCTGAGTATTCCTGAATGAACGCCTTCGAACCATCGCGGCACCCAAAAGCTCGCGTGGCCATTTGCATTCCCACATTCCGTCGCGGCGACTTGCTGCGCCAGCTGCTCGCCGGGATCGCGTGCTTAAGGTTCCGGCGAATGCCGGCCCCGGACCTTCTGATCGTCGTGGTTGACAACGATCCCTCGCGAAGCGCCGCCGAAATTTGCGACACCGCGGCCCTGCCGTGGCGGGCCAAGTATGTCGTGGAGACGCGCCGGGGCATCGCCCAAGCGAGGAATCGAGCAATTGAAGAGGCCGAGGACCCCGACTTCTACGCGTTTATCGACGATGACGAAGTGCCGGCGCCGCAGTGGCTGGACGAATTGCTGTGGATCCGCGCCTGCTTCGAAAGCGACGTGGTCTGCGGTCCGGTCCTCCCGCGCTATGCCTCCGGCGTCCCCGACTGGGTGAAAAGCGGCGGATTTTTCAACCGCGAGGTTTATACCAACGGCGATCTGTTGAAGACCTGCCGCACCGGCAACGTTCTCGTCAGCCGAAAGGTGTTCGCCGCGATTCGCTCGTTCGATGAGCGTTTCGCGCTGACCGGGGGAGAGGACACGCACTTCTTCCTGCGCGTGCGCCGGGCGGGCTTTGAGATGGTCGGCTCGGGCAGCGGCGTGGTCTACGAAACTGTCCCGACCTCGCGCGCCACGCTGCGCTGGCTTCTCCGGCGTGCCTACCAGTCAGGAAGTTCCTGGGTGCTCTGCGAAAGCCTGCTGGACGGCCGGACCTCCACTCGAGCCGTTCGCGCCGCGAAAGCCACCGGGAGGATCCTGCAGGGAGCGCTGTCCGCCTGCACTTCGCCGGTGCTCGGCAAAGCGGCGCTCGCCCAGGCCCTTTTTAATCTATTTCTGGGGGCGGGAATGATGGCGGCCCTGGCCGGGCGGAATTTTCAGGCATACCAATCTGCCGGAACGGACGCGTCAAAATGATCGGAGCGGCGTGGTCCTCTGCAGGAGGAGACATTTCGAATGAAAGCAACGGACCTGACCGATCGAGTTTGCCTGCCTGCCGCGTGCGCGTTCATTACCATCGCCCTTTTCTCGACCCAGATCCATTCCCAGTCCCAACTGAACCCTTCCTCGGAACCCATTCCTTCCGATTATTTCGGCATGCACATCCATAACGCAACCACGACGACTCCCTGGCCCTCTGTTCCCGTCGCAGCCTGGCGCCTGTGGGACGCGCGCGTGGCCTGGCCGCAGCTTGAGCCGGTCAGAGGGCACTGGAGCTTTTCCCTTCTCGACCAATATCTTGCCCTCGCCGAGCAACACGGGACCCAGGTGCTATTACCGTTGAGTCTCTCTCCGACATGGGCTTCTTCGCAGCCGCAGCAGACTTCGGTCTATCAGCAAGGCAATGCCGCCAACCCCGCAAATCTGGCGGACTGGCAGAACTACGTGACAACGGTGGTCACCCACTGCAAGGGTCGCGTCCAGGCGTATGAAATCTGGAATGAGCCGAACAGCGTTGGCTTCTGGTCAGGAACCGTAGCGCAAATGGTGACGCTCACCCAAACAGCATCGGCAATCATTCATCGGATCGATCCATCGGCTTTGGTTGTTTCCCCGGCGGCGACCACCAATACGGGTCTTCCCTGGCTCACGCAGTTTCTCAGCATGGGCGGCGGCAAGTATGTGGACGTCATTGCCTATCATTTTTACGTCGCCCCGCAAGCGCCCGAGGCGATGGTGCCGCTGATCCAGAAGGTGCAGGAAATCATGCGCAACGCGGGCGTGGCGGACAAACCGCTTTGGAACACGGAATCCGGGTGGCAGCTCCCGAAGCCGTTCCCGTCGGAACAGCTTGCCGCGGCCTACCTCACGCGAGCTTTCATTCTCAACTGGGCTACAGGCGTCAAGCGCTTCTACTGGTACGCCTGGGACAATCACGCCTGGGCTTCCATCCAAACGACCGAAGCGGACAACCGCACGCTGACGCCGGCGGGCCAGGCGTTTGGCATGGTCCAGCAATGGCTGAGCGGCGCGCAACTCAATGACTGCGATGAGCAAGCGGACCATACCTGGGTATGCAAGCTGACGCGAAACGGAGTGCCGCAGTGGATTCTCTGGAATCCCACGCAAACGGTTACGGAACAGCGAACCTACATGTTTCCCCAGGAGTGGAACGACAAGAGCGTCAAGCCCATGTTGGGCATTGCCCGCGCGCTGAATGGCGCGGCGATCGAGGTTGGCCAGACGCCGGAATTGGTCACCTCGTCGGTCGTTCCTTGATGGTTTCGACGACATTCACTGCCCATCCCCCCAAGCCAGTTAGCACCCACCGCAGATAAAAATGGCAACTGCGATATCGTCTCCTGCACCTCGCCCTTCACCTTGCGAAGAGCACGCGCCTTCCACGCGAGCGCCGCGTCCAGACTTTGCGCGCAGCGTTCGCTATCGCGCTGATATCGACGGGCTTCGCGCGGTTGCGGTGATTGCCGTCCTGGGCTATCACCTGAAAGTGGCGGCCTTCCGCGGCGGGTTCGTGGGAGTGGATGTTTTCTTCGTCATTTCCGGCTACCTGATCAGCGGCATCATTTTGAAGGACCTCGCAGCCGGAAAGTTTTCGATCGCCTCTTTCTACGAACGCCGCGTCCAGCGCATCCTGCCGGCGCTCATCGCGCTGCTTCTTGGAGCGAGCATGCTGGCCTATTTGTACCTCCTCCCAGCGGAACTGATGAGCTTCGCGAAGTCCCTGTTGGCCGCCCTTCTTTCGTCGTCCAACTTCTATTTCTGGAAACACTCCGGCTATTTCAGCGCGCCGGTCGAGACCATTCCCCTGATTCATACCTGGTCGCTCGCGGTGGAGGAGCAGTTTTACCTTTTCCTGCCGGTCTTTCTGATGCTCGCGCATCGCTATTTCCCGCGAAAATTGCGCCTCACCGTAATCTTGATTGCGGCCGTTTCCTTCGCGGTCAGTGCGGTTGGAGCTTTCTTGCAGCCGACGGCGACGTTTTACCTGCCCCACACGCGGGCCTGGGAATTGCTTCTGGGTGTGCTGATTGCTCTCGAAGTGTTCCCCGAAATTTCTCGGCCTCTTTCCAGGAATCTTGCCGCCGCAGCGGGGATAGCGCTCATAGGTTTTGCGGTATTCGCGCTTTCCTCGGCGACCCCGTTTCCCGGTATCGCGGCCCTGGCTCCGTGCGTGGGCGCCGCGCTGATCATCGCGGCGGGCCGGTCCGGCGTTTCTCTGGTCGGCCGCGTTCTCTCGTTCAAGCCGGTGGCCTTCATCGGCCTGATCTCTTACTCGCTCTATCTGTGGCATTGGCCGATCATCGTCTTCCAGGGGATGGAGTCATCACCGTGGAGCGGTATATCGGTTCGAATGACGAAGGTCATCGTCGTCCTGGTGTCTCTCGCTGCCGCCACTCTCTCCTGGAAATACGTGGAATCGCCCTTTCGCGCCGGGCGTATGCGCATGCCTCGCGTTGCTTTGTTTCAAACGGCCGCGGCGTCCGCCGCTGTGGTTGCCGCGATCGGGGTTGCCGCCATCGTCTCCCACGGATTCTCGTCGCGCTATCCGTCGCAAGCAATTCAGGTGGCCTCCTACCTGGACTACGATTCCGCGAAATATTTTCGCGACGGGACTTGTTTTATCTCCTCGGGCTACAAGTACAGCGACTTTGACCCCTCCACCTGCCTGAAGGAAGATCCCAAAAGGAAGAACTACCTGCTATTCGGAGACAGCCATGCCGCGCAGCTCTGGTATGGGCTTTCCACTCGCCTGGAAAACGTGAACGTCCTGCAAGCCACGGCGTCGGGTTGCAAGCCAACCCTCGATCAGCCGATGCTCGCGGCAGCAACCTGCAAACGCCTGATGAATTATGTCTATACGGACTTTCTCCCGAACCACCACGTGGACCGGCTGCTGATCGGCGCCCGCTGGCAGGACCAGGACTTAGCGCCTCTTTCTCGCGCGCTGGACTGGACCAAGGCGCGCGGAATATCGGTGGTGGTCTTCGGCCCCATGGTGCAGTACGACATGGCCCTTCCCCGCTTGCTCGCATTTTCCATACGCGAAAGCGACTTGGCGATCCCGGATGAACACCGCGTCGACCAGCGCGCTCTCGACGAAGCCATGGCGGCGCTCGCGCAAAGGAAGGGCGTGGAATACGTCTCCTTCTACCGCTCGCTGTGCGGGCCGCGCACCTGCCAGGAATTCGCCGTGAACGGCGTTCCCCTGCAATTTGACTACGGCCACCTGACGAAAGAGGGATCCGTCCTGGTGGCCCAGAAGGTCGTCGGAGATCGAGACCTGCGCTAGGACCCCGCCCCAGCCGAGATTGCGAAGCCTTGACGTCACCCACGGAAAGTTCATAGCCAGTATGCAACCTCAAAAAGCATCTTCCGACTTGTTCGGCTTCCGCGCTTTCTATCGCAACTTGCGAACCGCATACAGACAGGCCAGCGGCCTGGCGGCAAAGCTCGAGGTCAGTCCTACCCCGTTCGAACTGACAAGGCTGGGAACTTCCTACGGAGGATGGACCTTCGTCGATACCGACACTTTGTTCGAATCGACCATCGTCAGTTGCGGGCTCGGCGAAGACGCCTCCTTTGATGTCGAATTTGCTTCCCGCTTTCACGCCAAAGTAATCGTGGTTGATCCGACCCCGCGAGCCGTCCTTCATTTTCATCAAATCGCACAACGCATCGGCCGCAAGGCCTCCGGCCCCTATGCCGACTCCGGCAAACAACCCGCGGAAGCCTACGACCTGTCGGCACTCACCTCAGCCAGCCTGACGCTCATCGACAAAGCCCTCTGGACGGAATGCAAACCCGTCAAGCTGTACATGCCGGACAATCCCGATTTCGTCTCGCATTCCCTCATGAACGGCCGGTCGGACGGGCCAGCGCCCAGGGATTTCATCGAGGTAAACGCCGTTTCCCTCGATGCCCTGCTCCACAGTTTCGCGCTGCGCGACCTTCCTCTGCTGAAACTGGATATAGAAGGCGCGGAGATCGAGGTCATCCAGGACATGCTCGCGAAGAAGATTTTCCCCGGGCAGATTCTGGTCGAATACGACGAGTTCCGGAGTTCCTCGAAAGATTCGAAAAGAGGAATCGAGTCAGCTCATGCGGCTCTGCTGGAGTGCGGTTACCGCCTGATTCACTTCGATTACCCCAGCAATTTTCTGTATGTGCGGATGGACATCGTCTAGGCGTACCCGGCTTGAGGGCGTTGTCCCTTGTCCCGCAACGAACGATCCGCTCCCTTCCACCCAATGGCAAACAAGAAAAATAAAGCCTGCCTGCTCATCAACATGATTTCGCCCGCGCGGCTGCCGCTGTACTCCGCGCTGGCGGACCATTTTGATCTGCTCATCGTCCATGGCGGCACCGAGGCCAATCGAAAGAGCTGGCGTGAGGTTGAGAAAGCCTTGCCGAACGCCCGCGTCCAGCGCGCGTGGGGCTGGCAATTTTCCCGCGTGCAGCAAGACAACGGAACCCTCATCGACCGCCGCTTTGTGCACATCACGCCGGGATACCTGCCGGCCCTCGTGAAATTTCGGCCGGAGGTCATCGTCAGCAATGAAATGGGACTCCGCACCGTGATCGCGCTGGCGTACGGAACCCTCTTCCGCAAGCCCGTGTGGGTATGGTGGGGCGGAACGCTGCACACCGAACGCAATATTGGCCTGGCGCGGAAAGTCCTGCGATGGGTGATTGCCCGCTGGGCGCGGCATTGGATCAGCTACGGCCGTTCCTCGACGGCCTATCTGGAATCGCTCGGCATCGCTCCGCAGAGCATTCTCGAATTGCAAAACGCGGTCGACGAGCAGAGATTTGCCGCCTGCGCGGAATCGCAATTCAAGATCACGCCGCGCCCGGTCTTGCTTCACGTGGGCCAGATGGTCGCCCGCAAAGGCATTGATTTGCTGCTCTCGGCCGCCGCCGATTTGCAGATGGAGGGCTTTGAGTTTTCCTTATTGCTCGTGGGCAGCGGCCTCGAGGAGCAGTTACTCCAACGCATGGCCCGGGATTTGGAGCTGAAGAACGTCTATTTTCAAAACGAACTCGCGCCGGAGCGAATGCCCGCTGTGTACCGAAGCGGGGACGTGCTGGTCTTTCCCACCATTGAGGACGTCTGGGGTTTGGTCGCCAATGAAGCCATCCTCTCCGGCCTTCCCGTCTTGTGCTCCAAGTATGCCGGCTGCGCCGAGGAACTCTTCCCGGCCGAAAGCATTTTCGACCCGCGCGACAGGAAACAGTTCAAGCGCAAGTTGCGCGAAGCGCTCGCCGGGCGCATCGCCCCGCCCGAGCCGTCGCGTCTGCGAACCACGGCGGAACTCGCCGCCACGCTAACAGAAGCGCTCGATTCCTCTATCCCCGGTTCACTCCGTAACGCAGCGCCGAGCGCCTTCCGACCTGCCAATAACGTGCGGCAAAAGATCGCGCCATGAAAATCTGTCTCGTACACAACAGCTACGAACAACGCGGCGGCGAGGACGTCGTCTTCGAGCAGGAAATGGCCAATTTGAAACGCCATGGCCATGAGGTCATCGCCTACCGCCGCAGCAACACAGAAATCAAAAGCCACAGCCCGTTGGCTCAAATCTCCCTGGCGAAGAATTCCGTCTGGTCGGGGGATTCACGAAAAGAATTTTCACGCTTGCTCGATCAGCAGGCGCCCGACTTGGTGCACGTTCACAACACCTTCTTCATGATCTCCCCGTCCATCTACAGCGCCTGCCGGGAAAGAGGCATCCCCGTGGTCCAGACCCTGCACAATTTCCGCCTGATTTGTCCAGCGCACACGTTGTACCGCCAGGGCAGCATCTGCGAAGAGTGCCTAAACGGCAGCCTCTGGAACAGCGTGCGCCACGGGTGCTACCGGGAATCCAGAGTCATGACGGCGACCCTGGCGACGATCCTCTCCTGGCACCGCCTCACGCGCACCTGGGAAAACTCGATCGATTGCTACATCGCGCTCACTGAATTTTCGCGCGAAAAATTCATCGCGGCAGGTTTCCACCCTGACAAGATTGTAGTGAAACCCAATTTCGTGGATCAGGATCCTGGCCCCAAGACTAAAACCGGCGACTTCGCGCTTTACGTAGGGCGCCTGACGCCGGAGAAGGGCCTGGAAACGTTGCTCGCCGCCTGGCAGCACTTTCCCGCCCAGTGGCAGTTGCAAGTGATCGGCAGCGGACCGGAAAGGCCCGATCTGGAGAGTCGCGTCCGCACGCAGAATCTCGTCAACATCAATTTCCGCGGATCGCTCTCCCGGCCGGAAACAATAGCCCTGATGAAGGAAGCGCGTTTCCTGGTTGTCCCCAGCCTCTGGTACGAAGGCTTCCCCATGGTGATCGCCGAAGCCATGGCCTGCGGCACACCGGTGATCTGTTCGGAACTTGGCGCGATGGAAGAAATTGTCGCCCACGGCCGCACGGGCCTGCATTTCACCGCGGGCGACGCCGAGGACCTGGCTCAAAAGGCTGCATGGGCCTGGATCCATCCCGAGGACATGACTGAAATGGGCCGCGCAGCTCGCTTTGAGTACGAACGGCGCTATACGGCAGAAAAAAACTACGCCGCGCTGATGAAAATCTACCGGCGAGTCGTCCACGGGCAGACTCCCAATCCCAGGCCCGCAGGCAACACCAGCCAACTCCCAGCCCTTGCAGCCCGATAAGACCCGCACTGTAACGATGGAGCGAAGCATGCACAACAAAGGCAAAAGGAATGTCCTCGGGATCCTGATTGACGCGGTCGACTACGAAGCGGCCCTGGAATCGATTTTCCGGGCCGCCAGGGCGCACCACGGCGCGGCCGTTTCCGCGCTCGCCGTGCACGGCCTGATGACCGGCGTGCTCAACGGCGAGCAGAAATTCCGCCTGAACTGTTTCGATCTGCTGGTGCCGGACGGCCAGCCCGTGCGCTGGGTGCTGAACGGCCTCTATCACACCGGGCTTTCCGACCGCGTTTACGGTCCTAACCTGACGCTGAAGGTTTGCGCCCGCGCCGCCAGGGAAAGGCTGCCGCTTTATTTCTACGGCAGCACGCCCCAGATCCTCGCAGGACTCCGCGCGGCGCTCGAGCGCAGATTTCCCGGCATCGTCATCGCCGGGATGGAGCCGTCCGTCTTTCGTCCGCTGGCGCAGCAGGAAAAGCAGGATCTCGCCTGTCGCGTGCGCCAATCCGGCGCTTCTGTCCTGCTGGTGGGCCTGGGCTGCCCCAGGCAAGAAGTATTCGCCTACGAATTTCGCGCGCTTGTGCCCATGCCAGTCCTCGCGGTGG
>Ga0210398_10005944_pt1 | contig 11313 bp, 11 predicted proteins | sample IncBWC4OmetaG_FD_161047 | JGI IMG/M metagenome (GOLD analysis project Ga0210398, IMG submission 161047) | Forest soil microbial communities from Barre Woods Harvard Forest LTER site, Petersham, Massachusetts, United States - Inc-BW-C-4-O | ecosystem: Environmental > Terrestrial > Soil >... | reverse complement strand
AGAAGATCGGCGGAGCGATCCAACGAGAACACGTCGAGCGAGCAGAACGCGGTGGTCTGGGTGAGCAGCGCGCCGGCAATGCCGGCAAAACCCGCCGAGATCGTATAGATCGCGACCAACCGCCATTTCACCGGAATGCCGACCGCCGCCGCGCGCAGCGCATTGCCTTTGACCGCGCGCAGCGACAGCCCAAACGGCGAATAGACGATGCGGCGCACGATGACGAAGCAGACGAACAGGACGATCAGGCAATAGACATAGCCGTTGTGGCCGTAGAGATCGAAGCGGAACAGGCCGAAGATCGGCGCCACGGTAACGCCTTGCAGCCCGTCGGCGCCGCCGGTGAGATCGGAATAGCGGTTGGCGACTTCGTAGAGCATCAGCGAAACGCCGAGCGTCACCATGAGCCGGGTCAGGTCCGAGCCGCGCAACACCAGAAAGCTGGTGACGAAACCGAGCGCGGCCGCAACAAACCCGCCGAGGATCAGCGCGATCACCGGCTCGTTGATGATGCCGTATTTGGCGACCAACCCGGTGAAATATCCGGCGATGCCGAAAAACGCCGCCTGGCCCAGCGACAGGATGCCGGCGTAACCGAGGATGAGATCGAGCGACAGCGCGAACAGCGCCAGAATCGCCGTATCCTTCATGATCAGATATTTGCCGGGAAACAGCCAGATGGTGGCGAAAGCGAAAACCCAGAACGCGATCTCCAGCGGCGACCAGCGAGCGCGCTGCTTGAGATAGGCGGAGACGTCGTCGGCGAGCGGCATCATCGCGCTCACCGCGCCGTGCTGCGCGCGAACAGACCCTGCGGCCGCCAGAGCAGGACCACGATCATGATCGCGTAGATGACGAAGGCGCCGAGTTTCGGCACGTAATATTTGCCGGCGACGTCGCCGATGCCGAGCAGGATCGAGGCGAGGAACGGCCCGGTGATGCTCGAGGTGCCGCCGACCGTGACCACGATCAGAAAGTAGATCATGTATTTCAGCGGGAAGGTCGGATCGAGGCCTAAAATTTCGGCGCCCAGCGCGCCGCCCAGCCCGGCGAGACCTGAGCCGAAAGCGAAGGTGACGGCGAACACCGCGCCGACGTTGATGCCGAGCCCGCGCGCCACGCGCTGATCGTCGACTGCGGCACGAAGACGGCTGCCGAACCGCGTCTTGGTCAGCATCAATTGCAACGCGATCGTCAACAGCCCGCAGACCGCGATGATGAGGAGGCGGTATTTGCCCATGCCGATGCCGAACACGTTGAACTGGCCCTGCAACGCTTCCGGGATCTGCACGAATTGCTGCGACGAGCCCATCACGTAGTCGGTGGCGGCCACCGACATGAACACGAGGCCGATGGTGAACAGCACCTGGTCGAGGTGAGGCTTGGCATAGACGTGCACATAGAGCGTACGCTCGAGCACGCCGCCGACGACCGCCGTCGCCAGGAAAGCGATCGGCAGGCCGAGCGCGAACGGCACGCCGAGGCGGTTGACGACGATGACGGTGCAATAGCCGCCCGCCATGGCGAAGGCGCCATGGGCGAGATTGATGAAATTCATCAGCCCGAGCGTGACCGACAGGCCGCACGCCAAGACGAACAACAACATGCCGTAGGCAATTCCGTCGAACAGGATCGTCAGCATGTTTGTTCGCGCTCAAGCTGCGGTCACCCTCTCCCCGCGTGCGGGGAGAGGGTGGGGTGAGGGGGCCTATCCGCTGGACTCAGAATTGCGACGCTCAGAATCGCGGAGAGGCCCCCTCACCCTCCTCGCTTCGCTCGTCGACCTCTCCCCGCACGCGGGGAGAGGTGAACCTCAGTATCGAGCGCATCCCAACATTCCGCTCCGCCCTTGTCCAGCGACCGGGGCCGGCGACCGGTCGCCTCACCTGTCGCGGCGGCCGCGCTGTGGTAGCATCGGCGGTAGGTTCGCCTGATCGTCTCGGAGGTTTAAGATGGCCAAAATCGTGCTCGGCGCCGGAAGCTCGCACACGCCGATGCTGCTCGCCTCCGACGAGACGCTGCCGCGCTTCCAGGAAACCGATCAGAAGATCAAGCATCGCGACAAGGAGGGCCGGCCCACCACCTATGCGGAGCTTCTGGAAAAGGCCGATCCGAAGATGGCCGAGATGGTCGCGCCCACTGCGCTCGTGGCCCGGCAGAACAAGGTCCGCGCCGCCATGGCGCATTTGAGCAAGACGCTCAATACCGCAGGCCTCGATGCGCTCATCGTCATGAGCGACGACCAGGACGAGGCTTATCTGGAAGACGCGCGGCCGACTTTCGCGATCTATTACGGCGACACCATTCTCAACAGCAACGAGCAGCACGAGCAGTATCACCAGCGTTTTCCGGAATGGTATGTCAAGAACCGGCAAGGTTTTTTCGAAGACAACAAGCCGCGCGCCTATCCGGTCGACGCCAAGCTGGCGCTGCACATGATCGACTGGCTGATGGAGCACGGTTTCGACCCGGCGTCGTCGAAGCGCATGCGCGAGGGCGAAGGCGAGGGCCACGGCATGGCCTATGTGCACCGCCGGCTCATGGACGAGCAGAAGCCGATTCCGATCGTCCCGGTATTCCTCAACACCTATTTCCCGCCGAACCAGCCGCGGCCGCGGCGCTGCTACGAGCTCGGCCAGGCCATCCGCCAGGCGGTCGAGACCTTTCCGGGCGACGCGCGCATCGGCATCATCGCGTCCGGAGGCTTGAGCCATTTTCTGGTCGACGAGGATTTTGACCGCGCCATCCTGAAAGCCTGCGCCGACAAGGACGCCGAATTCCTGCAAACCCTGCCGCGCAACAAGCTGCATTCCGGCAGCTCGGAAATCCTCAACTGGGTCGGCGTCGCCGGCGCCGCCGAGCATCTCGATTTGAACTGGTTCGAATACGTGCCCGGTTATCGCACGCCGGCGGGCACCGGCACCGGATTAAGCTTCGCGACCTGGGCGTGAGGCTCACTGCTCAATCTCAGTTCTTATCGGCGTACTTCGCCCACCAGATCAGCTCATTGTTGAATCCAACTTGAGCGTCCTGAAAGAACATGATCTCGGGCCTGGCACCGCGGACGCCGGATAACGCCGTCAGTAGAACGAGGCCGTTATCGGCCCAGTAGACCTCGACCTTGTCCTGGTGGAAGTGGTCGGCAAGATAGCCTTTGCCCTCCGGCAGAATGAATATCTGATGGATCTCGTTGCCATTGGCGGTGTCGAACGCCGCATAGCCGCGCGCGGAAATCGTCTGGTCGTTTTTGGTCAGGCCCAAAATTTCGGTTATGACCGCGCTGACGGCGATGTCCTTGCCCTGGTCGGCAATCCAGCCGTCGATCTTCTTGAGCTGAGCACCCGATAGCGCCCGCTCGGCGGCAGAGGTGCGCACCAGCGCGCCCGGCACAAGCGCTGCGCTCAAAATCAGGATCGCAATGGCGGCGATCCCGATCCTAGTCCAGGCCGTCATGGAAATGTCCTCCTGTAAGCCGCCCGGCCGGGCCGCAACTATAATTAATGCGGCGGCATTGCGCGACGAAGACCCGCACCGCCGCGGCCTGACTTCGCTTGCGCCATTTCGGGCTTTCGCCCTACTATCGCGGTCCGCATTCTGCCCACTGAAATCGAACGGAAATTTCCGGAAATCTGGGAGGATTTTTGATGTCCAAACGAATGATCGCGGCCGTTGCCGCAACTGCCGCCGTGACCGTCGCGGCCGGCATGGCCATGACGCAGGCGGTGTTGGCGCAGGAAATCAAAGTCGGCGTCATCCTGCCCTATACCGGCGTCGGCGCCGAGCTGGCGCAGCAGATCGAACGCGGCGCGCTGCTTTATCTCAAGCTCAACCCCGATCAGGCCAAGCCCTACACGTTCAACATGATCAAGCGCGACTCCAAGGCGCCGAACGGCGCCGAGGCCAAGATCGCGGCCCAGGAATTGCTCACCCAGGACAAAGTCGACGTGCTGGCAGGCTGGGTCTATTCGCCCGACGCCATTGCCTCGGCACCCGTGGTCAACGCCGGCAAGAAGCTTTCGGTGATCATGAACGCCGGCACCTCGTTCATCACCAACCTGTCGCCCTATTACGTGCGCACCTCGTTCACCTTGTGGCATTCGAGCTATGCCCTCGGCGAGGCGGCGGCCAAGACGCTGAAAGCCAAGACCGCGGTCGTCGCTTACTCCGACTATCCGCCCGGCAAGGACAGCCTCGACGGCTTCAAGACCGCCTTCGAGGCCAATGGCGGCCGTGTGCTCGACGCCATTCCGTCGGGCGGACCCGGCCAGGTGCCCGACTTCACGCCGTTCTTCCAGCGCGCCAAGGACGAGAAGCCGGACGTGCTGTTCGTATTCGTGCCGGCCGGCGATCACGCCACCGCGGTGGTCAAAACCTATGGCGCGCTCGGCATGGCGGGTGCCGGCATCAAGCTGATCGGCCCGGGCGACATCGTCCAGGACATCAAGCTGCAAGGCATGGGCGACGCCGCGGTCGGCCTCATCACCATGCATCACTACAACGCCGACCTCGACAATCCGCAGAACAAGAAATTCGTCGCCGCCTGGAAGAAGGACTACGGCGCCGATTCGACGCCCGACTTCACCTCCGCCGGCGGCTACGACGGCATGGCGGCCATCGTGCATGCCGCGCAGGCCACCAAAGGCAAGATGGACGGCGACGAGGCAGTCAAATCGCTGCTCGGCTGGAAGTTCGACAGCCCGCAGGGCCCGATCATGATCGATCCGGAAACCCGCGACATCGTCATGAACGAATATCTGTCCGAGGTGGTGAAAGGGGTGGACGGCAAGCTGCATGAGAAGCAGCTCGCCGTGGTCCCGAACGTCAAGGACCAGTGCAAGGTGCTGGCGTTCGGCCCGTGCGCGCCGAAGAAGTGATCGGCGCAGGTTGACGTCTTCAAGCCCGGGGCCGCCGGCCCCCTCCCTTCCCTCCCCCGCAAGCGGGGGAGGATAAAGGAGGGGGCGGCGGCTTTGTCTCAACCGCGATAGGTCGAATAGGCCGTGGACTTTGTCGCTAACTTCGCCGGTATTCTGTTGGGCGGGCTGTCCGCCGGCACCGTGCTGTTCATCGTCTCGGTCGGCCTGTCCGTCACCATGGGGCTGATGGGCTTCGTCAATCTCGCCCACGGCGCCTTCGCGATGTTCGGCGGCTATGCGATCGTGTTGTCGATGAACCGCGCGCATTTCGGCTTCGCCGCCGCCTTGGCGCTCGGCTTCGTCGCCACCGCGGCGATCAGCGTGGTGCTGGAGCGCACGCTCTATCGGCGGCTCTACCGCGCCAGCGAGCTCGATCAGGTTCTCTTCACCATCGGGCTGATTTTTATTTTCATCGCCGGCGCCATCATCGTGGTCGGCCCGGAAAGCCAGACCTTGCAGCTGCCTGCGGCCTTGCGCGGCCAGATCAATCTCGGCTTTTTGCAGTACCGCACCTACAGCATCTTCCTGATCGTGATCGGATTTTTGATCGGGTTCGGCATCTCGCTCGCTTTCGAGCGCACCCGCATCGGCGCCCAGATCCGCGCCACGGTCGACAACCGGCGCATGGCGGAATCGCTCGGCATCAATGTCGATCGGCTGTTCACCATCACCTTCGCCTTCGGCAGCGGCATGGCGGGAATCGGCGGCGGCCTGGGCGCCGAATTTTTGGGCCTCGATCCGCAATACGCGCTCAAATACCTGGTGTATTTTTTGATCGCGGTATCGGTCGGCGGGCTCGGCAGCGTGATGGGCGTCTATTACGCTTCCCTGATCCTCGGCGTGCTCGACTTCGTGCTGAAACTCTATCTGCCCAAGGGCGGCACCATCTTCATCTATGCGCTCACAATCCTGTTGCTGCTGTGGCGGCCGCAAGGATTGTTTGGAAAGAAAGAAACGTGAGCGCCGCCGCTTCGACCACCACCGATCATCCGGGCGCCCGCGGCCTCGTCACGCGCCATCGCCTGCGCTGGTGGGAAACGCTGCCGTGGATCATCGGGCTTGGCATTTATTTCGCGTTTCCCGATTACCTCGGCTTTGGCGCCGAACTGTTGGTCATGATCCTGTTCGCGCTGTCGCTCGACCTGGCGCTCGGCTATGCCGGCATTGTCACGCTCGGCCACGCGGCGTTCTTCGGCGCCGGCGCCTATACGGTCGGCATGCTGGCGTTCTACGAGGTCTGGACCGAGCCGATCACCAGCCTGCTGCTGGCGGCGCTGGTGGCGGCCATCATCGGCTTTTTGTCGGGCCTCGTGCTGTTGCGCACCCGCGGGCTGACGCTGCTCATGCTCACGCTGTGCACCATGGCGCTCTTGCAAGAGGCCGCCAACATGGCGCGCGCCTATACGGGCGGTTTCGACGGCCTGCCCGATCTCGCCATCGCGCCGGTGTTCGGCGTGTTCGAGTTCAATCCGCTCTACGCCAATACCCAATATCTCTACAGCCTCGGCGTGCTGCTGGTCTGCTTCATATTCGTGCGCACGCTGATCTACTCGCCGTTCGGGCAAAGCCTGACCGGCATCCGCGAAAATCTCTTGCGCATGCACGCGATCGGCTCGCCGGTGCGGCGGCGGCTGGTCATCTGCTACACCATCTCGGCGGCGCTCGCCGGCATCGCCGGCGGCTTGTCGGCGCAGATCAATGCCTTTGTGAACCTGAGCGCGCTCGATCTCGATCGTGCCGCGACCGTGTTCATCGTCCTCATTCTCGGCGGCTACGGGCGGCTCTATGGCGCGTTTGTCGGCGCCGTCGTCTACTTGGCGCTCGAGCACTTCCTCGCCAAAATCTATCCGACTGCCTGGCAGCTCGGTCTCGGGCTGCTCCTGGTGATGATCGCGCTGTTCGCCCGCAACGGCATTTTGGGCATCGGCGAGGCGATTTGGCAGCGCTATAGCGCGCGGCGCAAGACCCCATGAGCGAGCCCCGCCTCGAAACCAAGGCGCTCAGCCGCAATTTCGGCGCGCTTCGGGCCGTGCAAAATATCGACTTCAAGCTCGAGGCCGGCGCGCGTCACGCGCTGATCGGCCCCAACGGCGCCGGCAAGACCACGTTCATCAATCTCCTCACCGGCGTGTTGCCGCCGAGCCAAGGCCGCGTGCTGCTCGCCGGCCGCGACATCACCGGCAAGGGCCAGGCCGAGCGGGTCAAGCTTGGCGTCGCGCGCACGTTCCAGATCAACCGGCTGTTCCGCGGGCTGTCGGTTCTGGAAAATGTCAGCATGGCGGTGGCCGAGCGCCGCGGCGTGGCGTGGTCCATGCTCTATCCGGTCGGCCGGCGCGCCGACGTCATCGCCGAATCGATCGCGCTGCTGGAGACGCTGAAGCTCGCCGACATCGCCGGTCATCGCGTCTCCGAATTGCCCTATGGCCGCCAGCGCCTGGTCGAGCTTGCGATCACGCTGGCGCTCAAGCCCGACGTCCTGCTGCTCGACGAGCCCGCCGCCGGCGTGCCGAGCGCCGAAAGCCACGTCATCCTCGACGCCATCGAGGCGCTGCCCAAAGACATCGCCGTTCTCATCATCGAGCACGACATGGACGTCGTGTTCCGCTTCGCCAAAGAGGTCACCGTGATGGTGAGCGGCGCGGTGTTCGCTTCGGGCACGCCGCGCGATATCGAGGCCAACCCGCAAGTGCGCGCGATCTATCTCGGCCAAGCCGGCAGCAAAGGGTCCGGCCGTGGCTAGCGCGCTCGAGCTCCGGCAGGTCTCGGCAGGCTACGGCGAGACCGTGGTGATCGAGGACATCGATCTCAAGCTTGCGCCCGGCGAATGCATCAGCGTGATCGGCAGGAATGGCGTCGGCAAGACGACGCTGCTCTCGACCGTCATGGGCCACACCACCTTGCATTCGGGCGAGGTCATGCTGGATGAGAAAAAGCTCAACGGCATGCCGAGCTATCGCCGGGCGCTGGCCGGGCTCGGCTTCGTGCCGCAGGAGCGGGAGATTTTTCCGTCGCTGACCGTGCGCGAGAATCTCGATATCGGCGCGCGGCCGGGTCATTGGACGCTGCCGCGGGTGTTCGCGCTGTTCCCGCGCCTTTCGGAACGGCTCGGCAATATGGGCAACCAGCTCTCCGGCGGCGAGCAGCAGATGTTGTCGATCGCGCGCGCGCTGTTGACCAATCCCGAAGTTTTGTTGATGGACGAGCCGACCGAAGGCCTGGCGCCGGTGCTGGTCGACACGCTGATCGACGTGCTGGCAAAACTGCGCGCCGAAAGCGCGCTGTCGATCATCCTGGTCGAGCAGAACAGCCGCGTCGCGTTTGCCTTCTCGCCGCGCACCGTGATCCTCGACAAGGGCCGCATCGTCTACGACGGCGAGTCCGAACCGCTGCGCGCTGATGCGGAGCGCCTGGCGAAGCTGATCGGGATCGTCGAGTGATTTTCCTTTTCCCTCCCCCTGAAAGGGGGAGGGCAGGGTGGGGGTCCGCGGCCGCAAAGCTTGCGCAAGCGTCGCCGCCGCGGACCCCCACCTGCTCGCTGCGCTCGCTCCTCCCCCTTTCAGGGGGAGGTTAAGGGCTACGCGTGCGCCTTGCGCTGCGGATCGATGATCCTCTCCAACTTGCCGAGTACATGCATGCACGGCAGCAATTGCGCGAGGCTGGCGTTGGGCTCGCGCTTGTCCCGGATCGCGGCGATGAATTCGCGGTCTTCGAGCTCGATGCCGTCCATCGACACGTCGACCTTGGAGACGTCGATCTTGTTGTCCTTGCCGTCGCTCAGATCGTCGTAGAACGCCTTGTAGGTGCCATTGTCGCAGATGTAGCGGAAGAACGAGCCAAGCGGCCCGTCGTTGTTGAACGACAGCGACAAGGTCAGCACAGCGCCGGACGGCGTCCGCGCCACGATGCCCATGTCCATGGCGATGTTGAGCTGCGGATGGATCGGCCCCTGCACGGCGTAGCAGTCGGAAATATTTTCGCCGGCCTGATACTGGAACAGGTCGACGGTGTGGGCGGCGTGATGCCAGAGCAGATGATCGGTCCAGCTGCGCGCATTGCCGGCGGCGTTGATGTTCTTCCTTCGGAAGAAATAAGTCTGCACGTCCATCTGCTGGATTTTCAGCTCGCCGGCGACGATCTTCTTATGAACATATTGGTGGCTCGGATTGAAGCGCCGCACGTGGCCGCCCATGGCGGTGACGCCGGTTTCCTTGGCGATCTTCGCCAACGCTTCGGCGTCCTCGACGCTGTCGGTGACCGGAATTTCGACCAACACATGCTTGCCGGCACGCATCACCTGCTCGCCCTGGCGGAAATGCATCTTGGTCGGCGTGGTGAGGATCACCGCGTCGGCGCGCTTGATGCCCTCGGACAGTTCACCGGTGTAATGCGGGATGCCGTATTTCTTAGCGACCTGGGCGGTCGAATCCTGATTGCCGCCGACCAGGGAGGTGACTTCGACATCGGGGATGCGCTTCAACGCATCAAGATGTTTTTGCCCGAACGCGCCCTGCCCCGCTACGCAAATTCTCATTTTGACCTCTCAACTCGTCTTGTCTCAATCAAGCCCCATAACGCCGTCATTGCGAGCGAAGCGAAGCAATCCAGTGCGGCACCGCAGAGCTGGATTGCTTCGTCGCTTCGCTCCTCGCAATGACGGTCAATTGCGGATGCGCTGGATTTTCGCACGCGCGGCGGCGCGCTTCAGCTTGCCGGCGGGTTTCTTGGCTTTGCCCGCTGACTTCTTCGCGGCACGGCGATGCGGCTCCAGAATGATATGGCCGACCGCTGTATTCGAGGCCGGCACGGTGTAGAAGCGATAGACCTCGTCGACCTTGTCTTCGAGCGCGCCGCGCATCACCAGCCACATCACCATCTCGATGCCTTCGGCGCCGGCCTCGCGCATATATTCGAGGTGCGGAATGCGGGTGAGCTTCTTCGGATCCTTGGTGAGGTTGTCCAAAAACGCCTTGTCGAACTTGCTGTTGATCAGGCCGGCGCGCGGGCCGGAAATCTGGTGCGACATGCCGCCGGTGCCGAACACCACGACGCGCAAATCCTCCGGATAGGATTCCACCGCCTTGCGGATGGCGCGGCCGAGCATGAAACAGCGATGGCCGGTCGGCGGTGGATAAAGCACCACATTGACCGCGACCGGGATCACCGGGCACGGCCATTCCTTCGGCGAGCCGAACAAAAGATTCATCGGCACGGTGAGGCCGTGATCGACCTCCATCTTGTTGACCACCGTGATGTCGAACTCGTCGAGGATGACCGATTGGGCGATGTGCGCGGCCAATTGCGGATGACCCTTCACCACCGGGACCGGACGCGGTCCCCAACCCTCGTCGGCCGGCGGAAATTCCGCGGCGCAGCCGAGCGCGAAGGTCGGCACCATCTCGACCGAGAACGCCGAGGCGTGATCGTTGTAAATGAGGATGACGACGTCGGGCTTGGCCTGCGCCATCCATTCCTTGGATTTCTCGAAGCCGGAAAACACCCGCTTCCAATACGGCTCCTCGGTCTGCTTGTTGTCGATCGCCGCGCCGATCGCCGGCACATGCGATGACGAAACGCCCGCGATGATTTTAGCCACGTTTTGACCTCGACTTGCTGCGCAACTTTGCTTTCGATTTTGCTTTGGCCTTCGCCGGCTTATTTGCTGGTTTTTTGGCCGCCTTGGCCGGCTTCGCGACCTTGCCTGACTTGCTGCGATTGCCTTCCACGGAGCGGCCGCCGGCCAGCATCATGTTGGCGTAGTCGTCCTGGCTCGATCCGGTCATCACCGCGGCGAGGTGGCGGAACGAATGGCCGTCGGTGGCGCCGAGTTTTGCGGTGAAATAGATGTTGCCGCCGAGCTCGAGCATGCGGTTGTAATCGCGCTTGAGGACGGCGTCGGTCTGCTCCGGCGTCAGCTTGAACTTCTTGAGGTATTCCGCCTCGTTTGCCTTGAAGGCCTTGCGGTTCTCATCCTTCATCAGCGACATGCAGAACATGTTGATGCCGAATCCCTGGCGCGAGCGGTCCTGGTCGAACACGTAGGTACCGGGGATGTCGTCGTAATCGTGCTGTTCGCGGGCCATCGGCGTATCTCTCCTGAGGCATCACATATATAGCGCAGGAAAGCTTGGCAACGTAAGCGGCTCCCAGTCTCGAACCGTTCCAACTATTCGCAGCAATGCCATTTGGCGTCGGGCCGAAGTATGCATCGCGATCGGGCTTGCTGATGCGAACTCCCTCTCCCCAAGGGGGAGAGGGTTGGGGTGAGGGGGTTCTGACCGTGAGGCCCGCGCCCCTCACCCTACCCTCTCCCCTTGCGAGACCTTTGCACAAAGCGGTGATGGCGACGGTCATCATGTGGGTATTGGGTCCGTTTGCGAGGCGTTCATGGGATTTCGCCACG
>Ga0210398_10005942_pt1 | contig 11315 bp, 8 predicted proteins | sample IncBWC4OmetaG_FD_161047 | JGI IMG/M metagenome (GOLD analysis project Ga0210398, IMG submission 161047) | Forest soil microbial communities from Barre Woods Harvard Forest LTER site, Petersham, Massachusetts, United States - Inc-BW-C-4-O | ecosystem: Environmental > Terrestrial > Soil >... | reverse complement strand
ACAAGTGCCGTCTCAGGATGGCAACCTTCTCTTCTCCGGTGTAGTGCTTTCGCCCTTTTCTCATGCGCCCTCTCCGTTATCTTAACGGAAGAACGCCTTCTCCAGTTCCAGCTGAGGCAAGACAAAAGCACCTCGGCCAATGCGGGATCAAGCGGGACGCCTGCATTGGAGTATTTGGTTTTGACATCGCTTACTACCCCGGTGACGATGCCTCGCCGCACGAGGAGCGTAAGGTCATCCCAGAGCACGTCACACCACTTGAGGGCAAAGAGCTCGCTGCAGCGGAGCCCCGTGGCGAGATCGAGGATAACCATCGGCATCGGCGCAATACCTCGCCGTCAAACCGCGCGAAACCACGACGGTCAATCTGAAGGTAACCTTGCCGAAGCCCTGACCGTCAAACTTTGTCAGCACCTGAGTAGGGTAACCGGAGAAGTGATGATGAAGTCTTTGCCAGTGCCGAACCCGGGCCAGCTCCCCAGCCCGGGGCATACCCGAATAGGTCGTCATCACAATGACCGTTCATCGCTACTGAACTCGGCAAGTCACCTTGCTGGAGACGCTTCTCCTTGTCACTCGCTCGCTTAATAATGAGGACCGGATGATCGCTCGAATATGGCACGGAATGGTTCCCGTTTCAAAGGGCGATGAATACCTGGATCTCATGCGGAGGATTGCGCTTCCCGAGTATCTGGCGACGCGCGGAAATCGTGGCGCGTGGTGTCTGTACCGCACAGAAGCAGATGTAACACATTTCGAGATGCTGACGTTCTGGGACGACACAAACGCCATCAAGCGATTCGCTGGGGATGACTACAGCATGGCCAGGTACTACGACTTCGACTCCGACTACCTAATCGAAATGGAAGCCCGCGTCCGGCACTACGAGGTGTACTCGGAGACCTCGCCCCATCCAGTACGCGGTTGATGTTTCGCCGAGCCAACGGAGAAAGCACTTAGTTGGCACTTAAGGGATCGCAAGTGATGGGCACGTGGGATTCGGCCATAGAAAATCACTCCACTGAAGGCCCGGTACATATGCACTGAAGTCACACGACCCCTCCCCCTCTAGGAGTAATGGACTACACCCGGCTTACAGGCTGCGAGTGCTAAGCTCTCCCAATCGTGAAGCGCCGGACTTCCAAAGCCGAGGCGAGTCCCGTCTCACGGAAATCTGCGCCGATCGAGAATCTGCGCGAAGCTCACTGGAGCTCACGAAGCTCACCTTCCCTATTCGAAGCCAGCTAGACCCGGTGTATAATCCGGGTCCCCAGCTTACGGAGGTAGCCATGATGAGAGTGTGGGGAACTGCATTCAAGAGTCTCCGACGCATCCTAGTTCTGACTTTGACCACCGGCATTTACACTCTAGCCCAAACCAAATCAGGTCCCGTAGACCCGGGCGTGCGCGGTGGCCCAGCGGGTGCCGGCACTCCGCTGAAGGGTCTTACTGCGGACGAAACTGCGTTCTTCCAGGATGGGCTGAATCGATTCGCGGAGATCGAAGTTGTGGCCGGCGGCTCGAACAATGGTCTCGGTCCTCGCTTCAACTCCAACCAGTGCGCCTCTTGCCATTCGCAGCCGGCTTTGGGTGGAACCAGCCCCGCGAAAAATCCCCTGCCCGATGTGGCTCACCTCGCTGGCGCGACCAACAAAGTGCCTTGGTTCATCGCGCCGGATGGCCCGGTCCGCGAGGCACGCTTTCAGAAAAGCAATGGACAAGCCGACGGCAACGTCCACGACATTTTCGTCATCACCGGCCGCAGTGACGCCCCTGGCTGCAACATCGCTCAATTCGATTTCTTGCCCGCAGGAAATGCGCTCACCGGCCAGGGCGGTAACCCAAACATTATTTTCCGAATCCCTACTCCCGTTTTTGGCGCAGGACTGATTGAGGCGATCTCCGACTCCGCCATCCTCGCCAACATCCGCACCAACGCGGCCGAGAAGTTGGCTTTGGGCATCTCCGGGCACGCCAACGCGATCCTCAGCGGAAACGTCAATCGCAGCGGAAACGACGGCACGATCACGCGCTTCGGCTGGAAGGCGCAGAACAAATCCCTTCTCATGTTCGCGGGCGAGGCCTACAACGTCGAAATGGGCATCTCCAACCAGCTGTTCCCGCAGGAGCGCGACGAAACTCCCAGCTGTCTCTTCTTCCCGTCACCAAACGACACGCTCAACTTCACCACACCAGCTACGACCTCCACTTCCAATCCCGCGGTCGTCTCGGACATCGAAGCCTTCGCCGATTTTATGCGCATGTTAGCTCCGCCCGCTCCGGCTCCTTCAACTCCCTCCAGCGAAAAGGGACGCGCCACCTTCGCAAGAATAGGCTGCGTCCACTGCCACACTCCGTCGTTTACCACGGGCAAGGCCATTGCCAGCGGCTCTTCCACGAGTCCGAGCGCCGCGCTCTCCAATCAGCCCGTGAATCTTTTTTCTGACCTAATCGTCCACCACATGGGCACAGGACTCGCCGACGGCATCACCCAAGGCGGCGCCGGACCCGACGAGTTCCGAACCGCTCCTCTCTGGGGCGTCGGACAACGCGTCTTCTTTCTCCATGACGGACGGACAGCCAATCTGGTGCAAGCCATCCGAGATCACAAGAGCAACGGCAGCGAAGCAAACAAGGTCATCGAAAATTTCAATAGGCTGACTACTCAAGAGCAGCAGGAACTCATCGATTTCCTGCGGTCTCTCTAGCGAGAAGAGCGTAGTCAAGCTCATCGCCAAGCCGTTCCCTCGGGGCCCAGGACCCATGCGCCGCTGCTGCGCGGATGCCGTGCCCCTTGCTGGTGGCACAGCAAGAACCGCCATGCAGGCAAAATTTGACAGTGAGTCTCGAAAAGCGTTTTTCTTACGCATCCAAGGAGCTTGTGAGCGAGGGAAGCGTTTGCCCTTCCGGCAAATTTGCTCACTCAAAGAGCTTGGCCATGCATTCACGAACCTTTCGGTTCGTGGATTGGCAATCACCGAAACAGTCCATGACCACTCCGACGGCATCTCAGCTATCTGTTTCGCGGGAAATCCTTTAACTCCAGGTCATCGCTGGCCGCGACCTTCGTCAATTTCCATCGGTTTTGCGAATGCGTTTGCTACTCCAGAAATCCGAGAAATCAAACAGTCAACCGCATCCAATGGATAAGTCGTGACCGAGGACTGGATTGCCGCGGAGGATCATCCAAGAGACCTTCAGAAGTATCGCATTCTGGATGCCGTGCCGATGCGCTAGACGATGGCGAGTTGTTCTTGATGCGCGTCCGGGGGTCATTCTGCTTCGCCATTGAAACATCAGCGGCGATGATGTCCAAAGAACCTCTACGGGTTTCGAATCAAAGGGGCATCGGAAAAATCAGCAAATGGCAATAAGCACTGGAATCTAGCCGTTTTCTTCCGTTTTCTTCAAGGAGCGAGCCACAACCCCATCGCCTCCATCAAAAAACCTTCTACGCCGTAGTTCTCTTTTCAGTTTTACCTGTAAACTAACCGTTGCCCATGCAGACCGTCACAGTTCGAGTAGCTGCCGAACCTCATTCTAGTTCCCGAGGAACCCTCATGCGCCGAATGCTGCTGACCATTTTTTGTTTCGCCGTGTCCGCGTCCGCAAGCTTGTTCGTCACGCGCGCTCGCGCAGAGCGTGCCGGCGATGTGAAATTTGCGACCGAGGTCCCGCTGCTGGATTGTGATGGCATGCCATGTGTGGAAGCGCAGATGGGGAGTGGTCCTAACTTGAAAATGGGAATTGATACCGGAAACGTTGGTTCCGTCCTGGATGTGCCCTATGCGGAGGCGGCCGGCTTGAAACCAACGGAGCCGTTGCCGGCGGGCGCGCCTTCGGGAATGTATCGGACGACGATCCCGTCGATAAGCGTCGGACACGTTACCCTCACAAACGTCGAGACGCTGGCGATGAGCCTCTCCGACATGATCGCGCAAAACCAGATGCCGCATGTGGACGGGACGCTGGCTTACACTGCTTTCAAGGACCGCATCCTGCAGATTGATTTCGTGGGGCGGAAAGTGCGGATCTCGGAAGTGCAGACGGCGCCAGTTGATTGCACCGGAGCGTGCGACAAAATCTCGCTGATTAAATTCGGAAAAGAAGGACCACCTATTGTGGTCGCCGGTGGATTTGAAGTTAATGGAAAGAAACTGTCGGCGCAGATCGACACGATGTATAGCGGGACGCTACTGGTTTATACGGCGTCGATTGAAAAATTGCAGCTTGCCGGGGCGGCGAACACGACGAAATCCCGTGACTTTCCTTTCACGGACGGCGGAGTGAAGATGAAAGAAGCTCCGGCGGAGAAGGAAAGCTTTCGTGGTTTGACTTTGAGCGGCCCTGCGCCTCTCGTTTACTTCCCCACCCCGGACGTCCATGAGCCGGACGGATTCTTCGACGCGACCGTGGGGCTAGAATTGTTTTACAAGGCGGCGGTAACGCTGAATTTTCACGATATGACGATTTCCGTCGAAAAGCGCTGATGCTCAACGAACCGTGCAAACGCCCCAATGGCCGCTTTCGGCGATTGTAAGAATCTCCATCCACAACAATGAAAGGTGAGCATCGCCCTGAAAACGGACGAAGTGTGCCTTACGAACGACGCGCAGTGGGTGAGGTGCGCGGATGCCGAGCAACGGCTGATCGACAACCTCGCCTCCAGCCTCGGCAACGGCGTGCCTCAGCGGATTCAAGAGCTGCAAATCCAGCACTTCCACAAAGCCGATCCTGCCTACGGAAGCGGCGTCGCCAAGGGACTCAGCCTGAACATCGACACGATCACCACGAAAAAGCAAGCCAACGCCGCAGACTCCACGTCGACAGCTGAGCTACGACTCATTGGTTAACGGCCGGCGCGATGTTAAGAAGGGGCGAGTGCTCAAGTTGAAGCTAAATACTCTCCGGTATCGTTTAGAATGGCAGGCCTATGGCAAAGCTCACTTTTCTTGGCGCGGCCGGGACCGTCACCGGTTCAAAATATCTCGTGGAAGCAGCGGGCAAACGACTGCTCGTCGATTGCGGTATTTTTCAGGGCTCACAGGAACTCAGCGAGCGGAACTTCAAGCCATTGCCAATCGATCCGAAGACGATTGACTACCTGGTGCTGACGCATGCGCATCTGGACCACACCGGTTGGCTTCCAGTGCTGGTAAAGGATGGTTATCGTGGCCCCATCTTCGCCAATCCCGCGACCATCGATCTCACCGGGATTCTGCTCAAGGACTCGGCCCATCTTCAGGAAGAAGATGCGCGGCACCCCAAGTCGGATAAACATAGTGGTCAGGAGATCCGCGAGCCGCTCTATGTGCCCGATGACGTGGAACCCGTCCTGAAGTTGCTGAAGCCCGTGCCGCGCACGGGAGCCTTCGATATTAGCCCGGAGTTTCATGTCACTGCGTTTGATGCCGGGCACATCCTGGGCTCCACTAGCCTGGAACTAATCATCACGGAAAACGGAAAGAAGACAGTGGTGGTGTTTTCGGGGGACATCGGTAGATACGATCAGCCGATTTTGAATGATCCCGTAACGCCGCCATCGACTGCGGACGCGCTGCTTTGCGAGTCCACCTATGGCGACCGGGAACATCCGGACGGCGATGCGGCGGAGCTGCTTGCGGGCATCGTTAACCGCGTTGCGAAGCGTGGCGGATCGATTGTGATTCCCGCTTTCGCCATCGGGCGAACACAAACGTTCATGTATTACCTGCGCCAGCTGGAGGACCAGCAGCGCATCCCGCGCTTGCCGGTGTACGTGGACAGCCCCATGGCGCTCAGCGCCACGGATCTGTACCTGAAATATAACGAAGACCACGACTTGGACTATTCGCGCGAGGAGAGCGGCGGGAAGGGTGACCCGTTAGACGTCCACGAATTTCATCTGACGAGATCGGTCGAGGAGTCGAAGGCCATTAACAACGTCAAGACGCCCTGTATCATTATCTCCGCCAGTGGAATGGTGTCGGGAGGCCGCGTGCTGCACCATCTGGCGGAGCGGCTGCCTGACAATAGGAATGCCGTCATCCTGGCGGGATTCCAGGCTCAGGGTACACGCGGGCGCGCCCTGCAAGAAGGCGCGAAAACGTTGAGTCTTTTTGGCCAGCAGGTGCCTGTCGCTGCCGAAATCGTGGAGTTGGGGCAATTTTCTGCGCATGCCGGAAAAAGTGAACTGCTGCGATGGCTCGGCGGCATGCCTGCGCCCCCGAAGCAGACCTATTTGACCCACGGCGAACCGCGAGCCGCCCAGGCCTTCGAAGCCGCCATTCGAGAAAGGTTCAAATGGAAGGTCGCGGTGGCGCGGTACCTGGATACCGTTGATCTGGCAGGCTGATAGGTTCTAGAAATATTTTTGAGAAATCAGGAAACTAATTTCGTGCTGCCCTCGTCTATACATACAAGACCACTCGCGGGGTAGGGGGCTAACCACCACAGGGCAACCGACCGTCAGCCACCTACCCCTAAAAACTTCGGATGCCGCGGTTTTTCACCAAGTTAGGTAGATTTTAGATGTAGTATGCGCAGTTTTCGACGAAACCCACTGACATTTTGTGCCGTCAGCGATTTCCTATATATTCGGGGAGACGCGACAGCCGTTCCTCGGCTGCGGCGAGCGTAGTTTCCTTCTTGCAAAATGTAAAGCGGACTTGCGTCGCGCCGTCGCGGGCATCGTTGTAGAAGCTGGACCCCGGGACCACGGCAACACCAACCTTTTCCACCAGAAACTTTGCGAACGCGACATCGTCCGGGAAACCGAAGCCCGAAATGTCCGTCATGATGTAGTACGCGCCGCGGGGCTTGAAGACGGTGAATCCTGCGGCCGTGAGAATTTTGAGCAAGCGTTCACGGCGCACCGTGTAGTCCCCCGCCAACTTTTCATAGTATGACTGCGGTGATTTCAGCGCGATGGCTCCGGCTTGCTGCAAAGGTGCGGCGGCTCCGACGGTAAGAAAGTCATGGACCTTGCGGATCGCGGCAGTTGGTTCCGGCGGAGCGATGGCCCAGCCTACGCGCCAACCGGTGACGCTGTAGGTCTTGGACATGCCATTGATCACAATGGTGCGGTCGCGCATCCCCTCAATGCGCGCCATCGAAATGTGTTCTGTCCCGTCGTACAGAATGTGTTCGTATATTTCGTCGGTGACACAGAAAGCGTTCCAGCGGACGCACAGGTCGCGGATAAATTCGAGCTCCCGGCGAGTGAAGACCTTCCCAGTTGGATTGTTAGGCGTATTTAGGATGATGGCCTTGGTGTGCGGGCCAAATGCCCGAGCCAGTTCCTTTTCGTCGTAACTCCAATCAGGAGGACGCAGCTTCACGAAGCGCGGCGTGGCGCCGCTCAGAATGGCGTCCGGGCCATAGTTCTCATAAAACGGCTCGAATACGACAATTTCGTCGCCCGGATTGATGATGGCCAGCATCGTGGACATCATCGCTTCCGTCGAGCCGCAGCAAATCGTGATCTCGCGTTCAGGATCGACACGTACACCCTGTGTCCGCTCAAATTTCTCCACGATCGCGTCCCTCAACGGTTTGGCGCCCCAGGTTATCGCGTATTGGTTGATGTCATCGGAGATGGCTTGCCGCGCCGCTTCCTTGACTTCGGCTGGCGCTGCAAAATCGGGGAAGCCTTGTGAGAGATTGACGGCGCCGTGCTTCATCGCAAGGCGGGTCATCTCGCGAATCACGGATTCGGTAAATTGTTCTGCTTTTGCGGAAAGCATGCGGCGCGCAACCTGCGCCATGCCAGATTCAGAGGGATTCATTTAGCCTGCCCGACGATCTGGATTGTCAGCACCATTGAACCGAACGAAATCGGCCCTACCGGAGAATTACCGGCCGTGCCCCGCCGCCGAAGAAGACGCCGCCCCCGGCTGACCATAAATCATCCGGTAGACTTCGGAATTGCGCAAGACGATTTGCACGTAATCGCGCGTCTCGCTGAAAGGAATGGATTCAACAAGTTCAGGGATTTCGTCGTAATTGCGCTCGGCTTTCCACGCGGCGATGCGGTCTTCGCCCGCATCGAACGCCGCCAGCGCGTATTCGGGCGCTCCCGTCAACTTCACCAGCCCGGAAATATAAAGCATGCCGAGCTGGATGTTGTATTCGGGCTGGAAAAGCTTGTCCGAAGAGAAACGCACGCGAAGTTGCTTGGCGAGAAGCTTCCCCGTTTTCGGGATGACTTGCATCAGTCCGATCGCGTTCTGCGGAGAGAGAGCATCGGCTTGAAACGTGGATTCCTGCCGCATCAGTCCGGCTGCGAGCATGGGGTCGAAATTATTCTTGGCGGCTTCGCGCCGAATCACCGCTTCGTAGGGTAGCGGATAGAGCACTTTCCAGACGTCGATCGGCAGATCGTCGATTTTGCGCGCATCGAAATTGGGAACGATGACGCGCCCGTAGGCCATGCCCGCCGCAAAATGTCCCTGGTCGAAGGCGGCCTGCGCGGCCTCGTAAAGAAATCGCGGAGACGAAGTGGCAAAATACGCGTTCTTCAGTTCGAGCTCGGCGCTCGCATCGAACGCGATCGTACGCAAAGCCTGTGCGCGCGCCCAGCGGTCTGCAGCAGCAGGAGGAATAGGCTCATCGAAAGGCCGCAGCGAAGGAGCCGGTGGAATCTTGTCCAAAATCTCCGGGGGATCTCCGTCGGCGGGTTCCAGCTTGCTCAAACGCAACACTGCGGCGTGCCCAAAATACGTCTGCGGAAATCTCTCGATGTCTTTTCGGAAGTAAGCCCGCGCTTCAGCGAGCTTCCCGCTACGCTCGGCATCGCGGCCCAGCCAATAAACCGCGTCGGATGTGTTGCCCGAGGCTGGATACTTCAGCAGAAAACTCTTGATCTTGTCTTCCGCGTCGGGCTGCCGATTGAGATAAGCGACCCACGCCACACGCCACTCCGCGTTGAACGCATTTCTTCCGCTCGGAAAAGTATCGAGAACACGCTGGTAGTAGCTCGCGGCCTTGGTGCGGTCGAGGTCCACCCAATAATAATTCCCCACCGCCATGAATCCCTCTTCGTTCCACTTGCTCAGCGGATACTTTTGCGTAAGCTCATTGAGCGTCGCAAACATGTCATCGAACTTCTTGTCGGAACGATAAATTTGCGACAACACGTAAAGGCGTTCCGCGTCAACTTCGAAATCCGGTGTCTTGAGCGACGCGACAAGCTTTGGTGAACCCTTCAGTTGCACCCGCGCTTGTGCCACGCGTAGTTCGGCCAATTGCCGGTTGGGATTCAGCGGGTCGCGCAGCATTCCCAATAGCTTTTCAAATTCAGCCCGCGCCTCTTTCCATTTGTGAACGTCGTAGAAAGCCTGCGCGCGCTGCTGCTGCAGTTCCACGCCGGGGTATGGATATTCCTTGCCCATCTCGCGCAAAATTTTCTTTAGTGCGCCATCCGCTGCTTTCGCTTCATCGCTCTGGGAACTCTTGTAGTAAATCGCCTGATAATCCTTGGCAGCGCGAGGAAGCTGATGCAACGACTGGTAAGCCTCAGCCCTCTCAAGAAGCAGTGTAGGGCGGCTGCCGGTAGCCGGATAGGTGTTCAAAGCATCGATAGCGTCCTGTGCGCGTCCCAATTCGATGGCCAACGGCGCCAGACTCTCGAGCAACTGCTCCTTCATCGCGGTATTCGGATAGTCGCGCTGGACCGTTTCCAAATCGGCGAGCGCATCCTTCGAGCGCCCCAGCCCGTGCTTCGCCTGCGCCGTCCAGTAGAGGACGTACTCGCGCAACAGCGCGTCCCCGCTGGCCTTGGTAAACCAAGCGAGCGCCTGTTGCTCGTGATTCTTTGAGTGATCTTCATAGCCGAGAGCCAGCGCCGCGCGCGCTCCCCAAACGTTCGCGGCGTTTTTCGCCGCAAAGGCAGAAAGATTGTTGTAAGCGCCGGGCTCTGCGTTATGCGCGTCGCGGGCCAGCCCTGAGAGTTCTTTGCGAAGTGCCTGGTCTTCTGGAGTGTCCGCCGTTACTCCCGGAGCCGCCGTGTTCGGTTTGCAACCGACGCGGCAAGGCACCGGCACCGGTTTTTTTACCTTTTTCTGTTTCTTTTGTGAGCGCGAGGACTGCGCAAAAGTTTCCCGCGCACCACCAGGCACGAGCGCGAACATGAGCACGAGCGCACAAACCCTTCGCGCAGCCGCATTCCTGTCCGCTATTTTAGCGATGCCGTGCGGGCGTGGCGTACGGGTATTCGCCGAGAGCGTGGGCATCGCCATCCGCGAGGATTTCCACCATCCAGCGATAAAAGTAATCCACTGGGTGGTCCATGATGGGTTTGAAACGCCGGTCGTATTCCCGATGAGCTTTTTCAATGTCATCTTTCAATCGAATGCAAAGATCCTTCTTCTCGCGCCCTAGCCGCACTTGCTCCGGTCTGAGCATTTTAATATCTTGCATCGAAACTTTCGCCACCCGATTTGCTCGCCTGTGCAGTTCTTGTTCCTCGGGCGTTAGCTGGTTGACGTCAAAGTCGCCCTCGAATTCAGCTTCGGGCAAAACCGCGGGCACCAGGGGCTCGATCAACTCAATCGCTTCCGGCTCGGCCCGCACATCGATCAAAGGCTGCGGTTCGACTGGTGGAGGCGCATGTACGGGCGGTTGCACGGTAGTCTGCTGCGCCGGCGCCTGCGCCATAGGCGTAGGAATCGAAGGGTGCGGCGGCACCGGTTCGGCGGCAGGCTCAACCACAGCCGTACTGATAAGATGCGCGATTTGCGTTTCCAACGGAGAGCGCTGCCCAGGCTGCACCGCCATGGTAACGAATCGCGTCAGTACGTCCAGCGCCGCTGACAATGACGCTGCCGAAGTCTGCGCCCTCAGCATCGACGGCAGCGCATTGGTCGGCTTAGTGCTCGCGCACGCAGCCACGATATCGCCGACGGCCTGGTGCAGCTCGTCGGCGTTTCGTTGGATCCGTTCGAGGTTCTCCCGTAAAGCGCGCGATACGGCTTGTTCCACGGTGTTTGGCTCTTGTGCCATTCCTGTTTTCTGGGGTGTTTTGCCCGGTCTACCCCGTTTTTTGATTTTGGAAGGCAACCTGTTTGGAGTCAACCGCCTAGCAGTACCTATGTGCCCAATCGTTGCTTAGTGCCAAGCCCATTGGCTGCCTTGGTCCTTCGTCGAGCGCCTATCCTTCCGTTGGCTGGCCGTCCCCATCGAACTCCCTACCCAGTGCTATAATAAGCGTCAGGGGGCGACTCGGTTTCGACGGAAGCTGTCGCGGCCCGAAGGCATGCCGGGACCCACCTGCCCGTAACTTGGTGGAAACTAGAAATGCCAACAACAACTTGGCACTTGCTGCTTAATTAATTAAG
>Ga0210398_10005940_pt1 | contig 11316 bp, 7 predicted proteins | sample IncBWC4OmetaG_FD_161047 | JGI IMG/M metagenome (GOLD analysis project Ga0210398, IMG submission 161047) | Forest soil microbial communities from Barre Woods Harvard Forest LTER site, Petersham, Massachusetts, United States - Inc-BW-C-4-O | ecosystem: Environmental > Terrestrial > Soil >... | reverse complement strand
TCCTTGTTCTCGTCAAGAAACGATTCCACGAGGTTTGTAATTCCAAAAACGGCATTTTCATCCGTCGCCTTCGCCTCATCGAGAATGGTTTCCAGAACGTTTCTCGCAGCCCTTGCCGGGTCCAGCGTCATCAGCGCTGTCCATCGCTGCGCCTCATTGAAATTACGCCATTGATCCGTTGTCCCGTTTTCCTGGATGTATTGATATAAAAAGACAGCCAATTCATTTTTCCGTTTATCCCCAAAGCGCAGATCTTTTTTCAGCTGCATGATAAGGTGATTTCGGAGCGGAGGCGCCATTTCATATATGTCCCTGCCAGTCTGTTTCAACAACGATGAGAGTATGAGATCTGAAACGGCCAGTACAGGGATAGTCTTTTGTCTGCCATCAATCCCGGTATACGTTTTGAAGTTGACCCATAGCTGGTAAAGAAGATGTACTGTTATAGCGACAGGAAAGGCGGCATGCCTGGCAAGGATAAGATGACCTTCCCCGTATTCGTCGAGGAAGCGGTCTGAAAAAAAATCGAAGCTTTCGATGATCTCCTCTGCAACCTGGTTTTCTTCATCTCCCATGATAGGCGTTTTAAACGATTAGCGGGTTTATCTTTGACTTGAACAACCTGACGATATTCCCCAGCCGCGAGGCACTCATCTCCCCGATCTCGAACATATTCGTGAGCGTTGCGATAGTCTCCGCAGAACTGCCCTCCCATCTTTTTTTCGGCAGCGGGTTCAGCCAGGCCACCTTGTGCCCCTCAAGCCGTTGCAGGAAAGAATAGGTTTGGCGGATCCTTTCGAAGTTGTAATTTCCCCTGGCTGCTCCTGCATCGCTGATGATAAGGATGCTCATCGGCCGGGTGGCTATAAAACTCTTCAGCGCGACCGATTGCTTATGATCCGGATCCCGGTATAGGAAGTTCACCGGCCAGTTCTTGAAGTAAAAGATCCTGCTTTCACTGCGTTTGATCGCCTGCCCCCCGATCCGTTTGTTGACCAAAGCTTTGGCAAACTCCTCGGCAAAAACCTGGAAGGCCACCATCGAGCCCTCATGATCGATAAGTATCTTCCAGTCCGTGCCGAACGTATCTTTTTTCTCAAGGACATAATCGGCAAAATTCCCCGTCCTCGCAATCTTATCGATGGTAGCCCCGATATCCAGCACAAAGGTATCCCGCTTATTGATCCGCGCCCGGCTCGAACGGACTGTCTGTTCGATATGCCGCTGATTTACCGGCATGTAATCGCCGCGGGTCACATACTTGCGGGCGGCGAGCAGGTCATTCATCTGAGTGTCAGATATGGAAGAGGAAGTTTGCCTGGCGGTTTCGGGCAGATCGGCCACATACATGCCGTATTTTCCTTTATCGGAAATCTGGCTATTCCAACCAACCGTACCGGATCCGGTTCCCGTTCCTTTACTGTTGTCTTTGCTTTCAGTATCCTCCGTAAACTCATTTCCACCGGTTCCCCCCTTACTGCCATCTTCCTCCTGCCGGTCCGGGGATGTTGTGGCGACATTGGACGACGCCGACGGGGTCGCATCCTTTTCAAATTGCTCCAGCGCCCTATTCAGCTCGGATCTCAACAGATCTCTATTATATACCGTGCTATTCTCATGATAAGGCTTAAGCCAAAGCTTCTCACAAAGGAAAAGGAGGTCTTCCCTGGCCATCAGTACCCCCCCTTTCCTGATCATCTCGATCGATAGCAAATAGGAACTAATATCCACGCCCTTCCTTCCCATCTGCCGATCGAGTTTGCGTAGCCCGTCAAATACCTCGAAAAGCGGTAGCTCTATTTGTTCTGCGGTAATCATGAGGTGTTATTTTTTTGTTTCGAACCGGAGCAGGGAATTGAGGTTCTTGAACAAAACATTCCCAAAAGGGATCTCTTTGCTATCAGGCTTCGGAAATTTTTTGTTTAATTCCTCGATCAGCAGGGCGGTTCCCCTATCTTTGCTTTTACCGTTCATGGAAGTATAATACTGCAATGCGCTGAACCAATCCAGAAACTCGCTGGTCGAGACATTCTTGCCAATCGATAGGAGTTCCTTTCTGATCGTATCGCGGGTAGCAATGAAAACCCTGACGGCATTTTCGATGAGCTCCTCGTCAGCCGGCTTCAAGGGCTTGCCGAAATAATAACGCCCCTTGACGATCTGTTTCAACTTATCGCGATCCAGGGGATCGATATAGTGATAGATACAACGGCGAAGAAAGGCATCCGGCAATTCCTTTTCTGAATTGCTGGTGATGATCACTACCGGTTTGATCTTCGCCTTTACCGTTTCATCCGTCTCGGGTATAAAAAACGTATACTGGTCCAGCTCCAACAAAAGATCATTGGGGAAGTCGATGTCCGCCTTGTCGATCTCATCGATCAGCAGGATCGCCTTTTGGGTGGCGGTGGATTTCCTGAAGGCTTGGTACATGGGTCCATACGTGATATAGTTCTTAGGTTTATCAACCTTGGCCTTGTTTTTTGTATAGTTGGCGTCCCGCAGCCTCCGCAGGTGGTCGAATACATAGAGGCCATCGGTCATTTTAGTACTGGATTTTATATTCCACCTGAATAACCAGTTGGAATAGCCCTTTCCATGCCATTCCCAGGCCAGCGCCTGAGCCAGCAGGGATTTGCCCGAACCAGGCTCGCCCATTAACAATAAAGGTCTTTCCAAAAAAATCGCCAGGTTGACTGCTTTTATGAGGTTGTCATCCGGGATATAGGGCTCGATCACCTGCCTTTGCCTGTCCACCAGGAATTCGATCCTCTTATCGAGTTTATTGCCGTTGAAATTTGTTGTCATATAATTAAATTCAGGTCGTAATTTCCTTTTTGACATAGGATTCGTAGAACTTTATATATGCTTCCTGCTTTTTGTTTGGGTTGGCCACTTTTAGCCCGCTGATCACCCGGACGACCGGCAAAAAACTTCGGTTTGGTCTGTCCAGCACCTGACTGATCTCTTCCTCGTCCAAGAGCATACTATTGGGGAACTCCTTTTTCTTCTGCCATTGCTTGATGGTATCCTTGTTGACCGGCTGGACCACCGGGTAGATGTCGATCGTATCCACACCCGCAACGACAGCCTGATACTGTTCCTCTCTGCTGCTCAAATAATCTGTATCTGCCAGAATCCGGTCGCAATTGTTATCCAGGATGAACAGATAGATCGGATGGTCAAAAGGGCGGTCTCCATCCTGCTCCGTAAACTTCGCCGTCAGCTCCTCCCAAAAGGCGACCATCCCCTTGCGAGTTTCCTCTTTGGCAAAATCGTCTTTTGGTCCATTGATGAACAGCAGCAAAAAGCCTTTTTGCGTTTTGTCTGAATTCTCCTGGCCCCTATAATGTTCGACCATTTCCCGGGCGATGGCGTCGGGATCATGACGGGTAAAATTAAACCCCAGTTGCACGTTCAGCCCGGCCCACCCGGATGCCGGGACGAAGGGAGAATCGAAATCATAACGAATGATGGTAGTTTCGTTTGTTATCTCGAGGATCCTGAAGAGCCTTTTGGTCAACACACTGACGGCGCAATCGGGCGTCCCCTGCAAGATAAATCCCTGGAATTTCTGTTTATCCTGGATTTCGCGAGCCCGTTCCAACTGTCGCTCGTAGTTGAGCTCGAAAAAAGATTCGTAGAATTTATTGACGATCGAATCCTCCTTTGAATTAGCGGACAATTGTGACAACTCCAAGGCAGCGTTATCACTCTGCTCTTTTAGCCCGCTGATATGTGCCTTCAAATTCTTTAACTCCGCCTCCGCATCCAGCAGTCGCGCTTTACCCATATCCCCTGTGCCCTTCAAAAACTCTACATCGCTTTCCAGCTTGCTTTCAGATTTTTTAGCCTCAAGCAGGCGCTTCATCAGCTCTGTCTTTTTTTTCTTGAGATCCTGCTTCTTTTCCTCCTCAGCTATTTCTTCCTCGAGTAGTTTCCATTCCATCATCTTCCGATCGGTCAAGTACAAGCCCCAGGGAACCGGCATTTCCCCATCGTCCAACATGTTGTCTATTTTTTCAGAGGCCCTGGTACCCTCATTGTGACGGAACGGCCCAAAAGCAGTTATCCCCGCTATACTCGCCCCATTTTTGGCCACCAGGTAGATATTGTTTTCCCGGTTAAATTCCTTGTCCTTTGTAAAGTTAGAGACTGCTGTCAAAAAAGCAGATTCCAGCGATACCTTCCGGTTCAATAACAGGTCATAAAACTCCTCTGAGAATTCCCGGCAGGAAGCGTCGACCACCTTATCGTTGGTGGCGATGATCGCTCTCACTCCGGTTGACTCGAAGAGTCTTTTTACGAATCCCCTTGTTGAACAGCCGTTGAGGACCACGAGCTTTAATTCCCCGCAGAGGTCAATGTACCGAACGAAATTATCGACGCGCAGCCTCGTCTTTTGCAGGTCCAGGCTAAGGCTGTTCGCGTGGCCTCCATAATGTAAGACCCGCACTTTATTCCTCCACAACTTTACGGCCTCCAATACCTCGACTTTTTCATCGACTTCGATCGTCGTACCCGACAGCTTGTCGTCCGCTTGAAGCATATCTATTTTTGCTTTCAGGTCCTTTAATTCGTCAGCCAGGGATTCCAGGTATTTAGCCGACAAATCCGCATAATTGGCAAAAACCCCGAGTATGGCCGGCAGGCTGGTCATGAGCAAAAGATTTGCTTTAGCGTTTCCAGGGACGCGGGTTCCTCAAAATAATTCAGATGATGACACCCGATCTCATGAACATCCTCCGGCTTGCAATAACCCGCCGGTAACGCAAGAATACCTTTGACGCTTACCGCAATATCATTCGGGTTATCCCCATAAGCGATCCATCCAATCATCAATTTGCTTTTTTCAACAAATTTCTTGATAACCCCGTCACCGGCCAGTGAATATTTCTCTGTATCCCCTGCCACAACTATGTATTTTGCCGGGACGGCAGTTGATGATTCGTTGAGCTTCTTCAGGAATTCCGACCCGCCCTCCATTTCGGCAAGGGTGTGGGTTAGCGCAGCAGTCCCCTTTAATATGGTGTTTGCAACCTTTATCACCGGTCCCCAATGACCGAGGAATTTCATCCCGAAATTGATGCCAAAGCCAATAACTCCGGTCACCCAATCCCTTATCTTTGGCAACTCTCCGAATACAGAGCCGCCATTCGGCGTACCCGCCATGATCATCCTTCCAACCAGGACGTCACCGGTGGTTTTTTCGATCATATACCGGCAGACCAGCCCCCCCATCGAATGCACAAGCGCGTCAACCCGTCTTTCTGTGGTTATGCCAGCTGCTTTAAGTCGGCTCCGCAACTGGTCCGCTATCTTCTCGATCTCGGTATTGAGGTTCTCATAGTCGAAGGCAATGATCAGATCGTAGATCTTTTCGGTCAGCAGGTATTCGAATGGTTGTGCCATGGACTTCGTATTTCCGATGATCCCATGCACCAGCAGCAGGATCCGGGGTGAAGTGTCGACCCTTTCCTTCAGCCGTCCATCTTCGTCATACTTGACCTTCCCTTCCTCATACCGGATCGACCGCAGCTTGAATACCTCATCGTCCTTCTTTGTGACCACCTTCAGAAAGCAGAACCAAAAGGCCCGCATCGGGCTCTTGGCTGCGGCCCGCCGCTGATCGTCGGCAATGCCCGGCAGATGGCGGATGGTACAGATCTGTTTGTTCCCCGCCGGGTCACCAGGCCGAAGCAGGTCGAGCAAATACACAAATTCGCCGTCATAGGTGAGGGCCACAGCCTGCTCATCCTCTTCGAGCCGGCACTCGAGTTCTATATTCAAGGGATCGGCCTCCAGCCGCTCTTCATTCAGCACACCGCTAAATTCAACGATAGACCTGTCCGTATCGCCGTCGGCTGATTTGGCGGTTTGATCCAGGTTGAGAATGGTGTACTCACTGCCATCGAACAAGTGGTTCAGCGCCGCTATCGGCCGGATGTCTTTTGCGCCCACCTGGATAGGGGTCAGCGTGACGCCAGCTTCGAATGAACTGTGAGGTGCGATGGAAAGGATCCCGCTTTTTACCTCCCCGGCGCGGCTAAGCCGCTGGCCCTGCCGCACAGTCCGCACAGTTATGGTCTTTACAAACCACTCTGCTGCTATTTCCTCCGACGCTCTGTTCGGTTCACTAGCTTTCGACAAAACAACGGTCTCCCTGGGGATGGCCTTTTGCTCCAGGAAATAGTCGCTGAACGCTTCCCTGCTGACGATTAGCTTGAAAGTGTCGACGTCCTCATTCATGTTCGATGGCAGAAAAAATGTGTTTTTCCGCTTTGTCAATATCAATGGGTCTTCATCTTGTGTACCGCCGGTCAGCAGGCTGCTGTCTACCGCTGGGGTGAACCGTTCGATGCCATAGTCGCTCGAAAGATGATAGAGTGCCACATAGTAAGGGTTGCCACTCTTGTTTTTTAAGAGAAAGCCATAGGGTATCTTTGGCCAGTCTACCGTGAGGTCGAGCGTTATTTCGTTCTTCTCGCAGATCACTTCCCCTTCCTTTTTGTCGCAGATCAGCCGCCATTCAACCTCCCCATCCGGGAAGGCACCCGTTTTGTTCTCGAGCCGCTGAAGATGATGCCATTTTTCTATGGCCTGCATCGTATTAAGGATATGGTCGACGCCGGCCTGACCGACGTCTTTTACGCCATGTACAAACCGACGGGTAGTGGTATCCATCAAGATGAGTTGCCCGTCCCCGACTGAAAGAATATAGTCGGCACTCGTTTCCGCACCGGTGTCAAGCTTTTGGCCGGTCACCACAATAGTGGGTAGCCTCAGGCGGCTGTTTTCATAACAGGAATATATCGCAGCCTTTGCTTCCTCCCTGCCCTCCAGCCAGATGGTCAGCGAAGGAGTCTTGTTCAACACCTCTGCAAAAAATTGTCGATCTTTTTCACCCGGTCTTGACGGCAGATCCAATATGGATTGATCCAATCCTGGTGTACGGATGGGACAGGTAGCTACGGGCACGCTATCGCCCTTATTCGTATAAAGCGCCACCCGGTAGTTGACCAACTTGCGTGGATCAGTATCGAGACCGTGCAGGGCACCATAGTTTATCTTCCAGTCGCCACCGGCCAATATGACCGTATAACCGGGGCGGCCAGCCGCCAATTCATCAGATAGAAATATTCGGGCAGGGTTAAAACTACCCTGGACGAAGAGTTGAGGCGTCTGCTGCCGAGTCAGCCATTTTAGTTCAGTATACAAATGCTCATAAAGTCCGGCATAGCTAACGGGAGCTGGACTTTTGGTTACCAACTTTAAAAGCATCTCGGTAAACAGACCGCTCGCCTCATCCGATTCATAAGCTACCTCGCCCCTGTCGCAGGCGGAAAGGACGAGATGTGGCGGTTTAGGGATGGCAAGTGGACTCAGATCGGCATAACCTTTTCCATGAACGGTCAGGTACTCGTTCAACTGTCTTTCCCTTTTGTCACCGACCGAGAATTTCGGGAGCCCCAGTTTGATATCATCGATACCACGGGTTATTGACCCCGAATGACACGAATCAGCGATCACCACGATATTTGTTCCGGGCTTGACATGCGACATCAATAGGGCCAGTTCCTTATCCGCCAGATCAAAATTGCCAGGCAATCTGCTGTCATATAAGACAAGGGTCTCGTCCCTCCCCATTGTATCCTCCCTCAAGGCTTTGAATTCCGCTGAGGTAGTGGCATATGACCCGTGTCCGCTAAAGAAAAACAAGACGGTATCCCCAGGGGAAATGCGCGGGTTATCGCATAAATGCTCGATAAAATTCTCAATAACTGCCACCCTCGTTGCCTGCTCGTTGACAATCACCCGGATATTCTCCTGCGGCAAAGGAGAAAAGGCTTTAAAAATATATTCGGACATCCGTCGCGAATCGTTCGCACAGCCTGTTAGCGACGTTACGCTTGAATCAGGATGATACCGGGCAACTCCGACGAGGAGACCGAAGATCTGAGCCATAAGTAGAATTAATACGCCCAATTTAAGGCTTTCCCGAGGTTAACACAGGGTATTTTTAGGTTTTTGCATCCCGTTTTAGCCAAAAAAGGTGTTTTCACGGTGTGCAAAATAAATCACTATTACAGGATAGGTAACCATCAGGTATTGGACGCGGCAAAGGGATTTCTTTTAACCGAACGGTTTGTCGCATCCACACGAGAATTTCATACATTTGCAATCAAATTCACCCAAATCATACGGCGGAAAATTCGGTGCCCCGAGCCAATCAGTCGAGCCCAAAGCATTGAAAATAAGCGCGGAGAGCTCATAGGTTCCTTTCCCGCCCTCTTAGCACGACCGAAACGATGCCCCCGCCAGCGGCGGGGCATTTTGTTTGTAATAAAGGAGCGAAGCGAACGGACACCGTTAATTCGTTCTGGCCGGATCCTGCTATTCTATTTCAAATATGAATACTTGTTTTGCCAAAGCTAACTTTGTATAACCTGCTTTATCAGCTGTATCTATGGATGAAGACGCAATGCCAGTCAAAAGGTCTTCATTGCAATCCTGCAAGTCAAAGAGGAAATTCACAACCGCAGGTTCCGCAGAACCGTTGTAACAATTATTTATGCCCTCCAGGACAAGAAAGCTAAGTAGATATATCCCTGCCTGTCTTGGGATTACTCCTGCTGAATAAACAAGGTTGGGCTCAGCGCTGCATGCCGTCAGGTTTGTATCGAACAATGTCACGGCAAATGACCCTCCCGATGTATTTTGTACAAAAGTTAATCCATTAGTGCTGGTATAAAAATATCCAAGCGCTGGTATGGGTTGGTTATAGTTGTCTAATCTGGATATTCCGGCGCGGATCGTATATCTCAAAGAATCGGCCTTGATAAAGGTATTGGATATCGTATCGAGTAACATTTTTCCTGTGTCGGTGAATCCAAACCGAATGGTATCGCCAATGTTATATTTTTCCTGGTAAGGGACCAAACTCACCTGTTGAAGAAACTGATACTTGAGAGGTAATGCCAAAACGGATTTACAGTCGCCGCCGCAGGCCGTGAGTTCCAGCGTCGATATGAATACAAGGATTATAGTTTTTGGTAAAGGCAAATGGCGCATAGAGACTAAGTTAGCGAAATTATTTTCAGTTTTTTGTCCTTTTTTGTTAAACAAAATGGAAATGAAGCACTCACTATCTTTGCACAATATATGGCAAACAATATGACATACGAAGAACTCGTGCGACAACATCCAGGGTCCCTGGTGGAGAAAATCGTGACGGAGGTACTCAATAAGAGTAGTGTCGAAGTTCACTTTGAAATGCAGGACGACGAAGAGTGGTCGGTAATAAAACTCCACCTCTATGAAGAAGACAAAGAGATGGCGCTCCGATTATTATCAGAAGACAGATGGGTGTTGCAGTTTGGATACTATGATGAAGATGACGAGTTCATTGAACTGCTTCAACCGCTGACCCGGCCGGAAAAGGACCTGATTCCAAAAGGCCTTCAAAGGGTCATGCTCAAAGTCCTCACCAGCGAAGAAGGCCTGCGGCTCCCGGGGAATTTCTTATCGCGATAATCGCGATAACGGATCGTTTGTCGAAAGTTTTCTGTTGTTTGTCGAAAAGATGTACGCAACTGCTGACATGGCTCTATTTTTGGAAACAGTAGAAACCATTATTATCCAAAGCGTAAAATCAAATCATTCATGAAACCGGGTGTCCTTTGTATTATTATGTTCGCGTCGCTCACCGCGATGGCTCAGCGTGATTCGCTGCCTTATGCGGCATTCCCTCCCGCACCGGACCATTACGGTGCCGGTACTGTGGTCTCAAGGCTTCTGGATGGGCTGGGCTTCCGTTATTATTGGGCTACGGAAGGGCTGCGCCCTATAGACCTGGCCTTCAAGCCAAGCCCGCAAGCACGCACAAGCCAGGAAACCCTGGAACACATCTACGCTTTGTCTACCATGATCATCGATGCAGTCGAGCAAAATCAAGTCGCACATGGCCAATATAAAACCTTTGACGAACTGCGAAAGGCTACCCTCGACAACATTAAAAAAGCCAGTACCATAATTGCCGGATACAGTGACAGTGACATGCAAAACCTGAAGGTGGCGTTCGGGGATAAAACACTTCCTTTTTGGAATATGATCAACGGCCCCATTTCGGATTGCCTGTGGCATGTTGGCCAAGTAGTGACGTTCCGGCGTTCCTCAGGAAATCCGTTTTCCAGTAAAGTGGAGGTGTTCCTCGGTGTAATTATGAATTAGATGCGGCATTGCTAAAAGAAAAAATGTATAAAACCGAACATCGAGTGTGCGGAACCGGACAATTAATAAAATAAGGGAAGGCGCAACTTATTGATTATTAAGATGTAAAAAATAGGTACTTTTCTGGCTACTGCTCTGGTGTATTGTTAATCCAAGAGCATGTTCAAAAATTATCTCCTCCTTACGCTCCGCCAGCTTCGCAAGAACCGCGGCTACACCCTGATCAATGTTGTCGGCCTCGCCATAGGCATGGCCGCCGCCCTCGTTATCGGCATCTGGATCGCCGGAGAATTCGCTGTCGACAAATCCTATCCCGACCGCTCCAGTATCGTGGAGATCATGCAGGACCAACGCCCGAAAGGCACCCCGCCGGGTTCGCCCATCACCTACAGAGGAATGACCGTCTCCTCCGCCCTCGAGCCCTTTCTGGAAAATAGCTATAAGGATGTCTTCGCTCAAACGGCGATGGCCGATTGGCCGGGGGATTGCCTGCTGACCAACGGTGACAAAAGCATCATCCGCCAGGGTTCCTTTGTGGATCATACTTTCCCCTCCATCTTCGGCTATCGGTTTCTTAGCGGGAACGCGGAGTCGCTGCGTGACCCTTCCGCGGCGCTGATCTCCCGGTCCACCGCCATCGCCCTCTATGGGACCCAAGAGGCACTGGGCAAAACCTTTAAATACAACAGCCAGGTAGTGTTCACGGTCGGAGGCGTCTATGCCGATCTGGCCCAGACCTCATCCTTGCATGACGTCGGCGTTTTGACGCCGATGACGAACAAATTGATGGATGATCTCACCCACAACACGGATTTCAATAACCATGGCTGCCGCATCTTCGCCCGCCTCGCCGGCAATACCACCACCGAAGAGGCCACAGCGCGGATACAGAATCTCTGTACACCCTTTGTCATACACAACATCGAGACCTATACCGTACTTCCTTTTGATGAGCTGTACCTGCATTACGACGGTTCCGACGTCGCCGGAAGCGGGCGCATCGGCTTCATCCGGCTCATCGGGATCATTGGTGTCTTTATCTTGCTGCTGGCCTGCATCAATTTCATGAACCTTTCCACGGCCCGA
>Ga0210398_10005938_pt1 | contig 11316 bp, 8 predicted proteins | sample IncBWC4OmetaG_FD_161047 | JGI IMG/M metagenome (GOLD analysis project Ga0210398, IMG submission 161047) | Forest soil microbial communities from Barre Woods Harvard Forest LTER site, Petersham, Massachusetts, United States - Inc-BW-C-4-O | ecosystem: Environmental > Terrestrial > Soil >... | reverse complement strand
AAGCTGGAAGCGAGTAACCAGAAGCCAGTCGCTATCATGAAACGCATCCGCTACAGCAAATACGTTCCCGACCCGGCGGGCGAGATGAGCATCGAGGACCTGCTCGGCGCGCTCTCGGATTACCTGTTGCAGAGCGGCTTCCAGAGCGACATGTGGTACGAGATGCGGGAGGGTGAACAAACGCTAGATGATCTTCGGCAGGCCATCGAACAGGCTCTGATGGATGGCGACGCGTTCGACGACGAGATGCGCCAGCGTCTCGAGCAAATGGCGGCGGACGGGGAACTCGACGAACTCATCGAAAAACTGATCGAGCGCATGCAGCAGGAGGATTATATTTCGATCGATCAGCCTCCCGACCCCTCGCGCCCATCCGGCGTGGGCGGACAAGTTGGGGAAAACCGGCAGCAGGCGAAATTCGAAATCACCGACAAGAGCCTCGACTTTCTCGGCTTCAAGTCGCTGCGCAATTTGCTCGGCTCACTGGGCAAATCCAGCTTTGGACGCCATGACACGCGCGACCTCGCCACCGGCATTGAAGCCAGTGGGGCTTCCAAACGCTATGAATTCGGCGACACGCTCAACCTGGACATCACGGCCACGCTTTCCAGCGCCATTCAGCGCGAAGGCCTCGCTCTGCCGCTTAACATCGAATACTCCGACCTGCAGGTTCATCAGTGCGAGTATCAATCTTCGTGCGCGACGGTGCTCATGCTCGATTGCTCGCACTCGATGATTCTTTATGGCGAAGACCGATTCACCCCCGCGAAAAAAGTCGCCATGGCGCTGTCGCATTTGATCCGCACGCAGTATCCCGGCGACTCGCTTTCGCTGGTGCTCTTTCATGACTCCGCCGAAGAGGTCCCGCTCTCGCAGCTGGCCCGCGTCAAGGTCGGCCCCTATTACACCAACACCCGTGAAGGCCTGCGCCTCGCGCAAAGAATCCTGCAGCGCCAAAGAAAAGACATGAAGCAGATCGTCATGATCACCGACGGCAAACCCTCCGCCCTGACCCTCGAAGACGGACGCATCTACAAAAACGCCTTCGGCCTCGACCCGCTGGTAGTAAGCCAGACGCTCGAAGAAGTCTCGAAATGCAAGCGTGCCGGAGTCCTCATCAACACCTTCATGCTCGCCTCCGATTACGGCCTGGTGCAATTCGTCCAGAAAGTAACCGAAATGTGCCGCGGCAAAGCCTACTTCACCACGCCCTACACGCTAGGCCAGTATCTGCTCATGGATTACATGTCGAGAAAGACGAAGACGATTCACTGAACAAGCGTCTTAAGTGTTACCCCGTGGTAAAGATTTTTCTCGCCCCTGCTGATACTCTTTTAACAACCCATGGCAAACTGCATTCGATGCGGCCGCCAGCTCCCCGGTTTATCCTTCGGGAAGAAGATCTGCCAGTGGTGTGTCCGCCACGAGGCGGCACAACGCGGCGAACTGGACGACGCGCCCCAACCAGTCATGGCCACTCCGTGGATCCGCCGCGGTGAATCATCGATAACCCTCACGCAGATCCTCTTCGGGGCCAACCTGGCAGTTTTTCTGGCAACGGTCTATGCCTCATCCACCGTGATGGACTTCCCCGGCGATGTCCTCGTCTGGGGCGCAAACCTCGGCCCCTACACGCTTTCAGGCCAATGGTGGCGGCTCTTCACCTACATGTTTCTGCATGGCGGCCTCATGCACATCGCCTTCAACATGTGGGCCCTGTGGAATCTCGGCGAACTCTGCGAATCGCTCTATGGCCGCTGGACCTTCTTGGCGCTCTACCTCATGACAGGCATTGGAGGTGGCTTGGCGAGCATCGCCTGGAATCCCGGCGCGTTCACCGTCGGCGCGTCGGGCGCGATCTTCGGTCTGGCCGGTGCGCTGCTCGCGTCCTTCTATCTCGGTGAGTTCTCCGTGCCCAAGGCGGCTCTCAGCGGCACCCTGAAAAGCCTCGCCTTTTTTGTGGGCTTTAACCTGTTCTTTGGACACCTGTTTTCGGGCGTCGACAACTCCTGCCACGTCGGCGGCCTCATCACCGGATTGATCCTCGGCGCGCTCATCGCGCGCGTAGCTCCCGGGCACGGCAGGCCTCTTCGCCGCGTAGCAGTTCTCGGCGTTGTGGCGCTAGGCCTGGTGGGCAGCGCGCTCGGCGTGCAACGCTGGCGCGGCCACTTCGTCGGCGGACGAGCCCGTCTGTCGCAGGACAGCCCCCAGCAGTTGGTGATTGACCTTCAGAAGATCGTCAAACAGCGTCCCACGTTCGTGCCCGGGCACGTTGCATTGGCGAAGGCATATTTCCTTCAGGATCAGTTTGATTCCGGGGAAGCGGAACTGCAGCAAGCATTGAAGCTCGATCCGCAGAACGCCGAAGCCCGCATGATCCTGGGGGCAGCCTACCTGGAACACGAAGAACCCAAACAAGCACAGGACGAATTTGCGCAGCTGCTGGCTCGTGAACCAAACAATGCGGAAGCTCGTGTGGGCTTAGGCGTGGCCCTGGCCGACCAGGGGAACCATCAGGCCGCGACTGAAGAATACAAAGCGGCCCTGAAGCTGGACCCGCAGGCCAGCGTCGTCCACTACAGAATGGGCGTTTCCCTCGCCCAGCTGAAGCAATACGACGAAGCCATCGCCGCCTTCCTAAAGGAACAACAACACGGCGACAACTACGTACTGGAGACCGCACTGGCCGACGCCTACCAAGCGAAAGGCCTGACTCAACCCGCCCAGGAAGCGAGAAACAAAGCAGCCCAACTGAAGAACCACGCAACAGATTGACGAATATCAATATATCTCTGTCATGAAGCTCTGTCATGGTGAGTGAAGCAGGATCGCTCAAAGGACAATCCGGCGCAGTCGAAGCATCCGATAAGCACCACAACTCTCGGCGTTGCGACGACACATCGTTCCATATCGATGCCCAAAAGCACGTTTACCAGGTACTGGGTACTAGGTATTGTCCTTCAACTCCCCCACAGCCCGCCAAGCCTGATTGATAGCCTCATCTGTATAAGCGTAAGCCCCGGCATCCGCATTGGCGATCGCAATCCGTCCAAAAGTTTTCCGCGCCACTTCGCACGGAGTCTCGCCGCCCTCCAGCCAGAATGTATCGACCAGCGAGTTATATTCGTAAGCGTAACCATGCGGCCATCGATTCACGGTAATGGCGGCGATATCGCGGGCCGGATCGAAGCCCCCTCGACCTAGCGTTCGAGCCAGTTGGGAGCGGATCTCGCGCTCCATCGTTGCAAACGACGTTTGGAACAATTCAATGCGGCCCAGCATGTGCTGCTCGCGCGCCGGGCGGCCGGGCTGACAGGGCGTCTTCATCATGTGAACGACGATAGGCTCCTCGGGCTTGCGGGCGCATTCGTAGCCGCCCATGCTGACCGCCAGATCGAGGCCGACGCGTGTGTGATAGCAGCCGGGCGCGTAAACCGCATTCGTGTTCAGCTTCTGAAATGACGTCCAGTTGCGCAGGGCAACGTTGGTATAGAGCAATGGCACTTTCTGAGCGGAAGCGAGAGCGTCCCGCTGCTTTTGCGGCAGCTCTTGGCAGAGGTAAGGGATGACCACATGCCAGCAGGCCAGGATGCAGTTCTTCCCTTTCGCGGTGTATGCCTTGCCGCCGCGGGCGTAGGCCACTTCGACTTCCTTTGCCGCAGTTCGATCGCCGACGTGCTTCACGCGAACCGCAGTACTGTTGAGGCGAATTTTTACCGGTGATGCGGCCCTATCCAATTTGGAGTAATTCGCACGGGCCAGCACCACATCGGTTGCCGAGCTTCCGGCGATCGCATCCGGAATCAGCTTGCGCACCAGGAGGCGCGCGATGGTCGCGTTGCCATCGGGAAAGTGGAAGAAATATTTCTCGGCTTCTTCATTCGGAATCGCATCGCGATTCATGCCCTTGCCCGGCGCGGGATCAAGCTTCATTCCTCCGAAGCCGGGCAGATCGAATCCCCAGGCATCCTGCGCCGAAACCGCGTCGATGCCTACGCCAAACAGAGGATGCGGCACAGCCTGGAAGACCTTTACCACCTCGGGATGAACTTTTACCAGGTCGATGAGGAAGCTGGCATAACTGATACGCGCCAGCTTGGCTTTTTTCTCGGTGGAGGTGAGGCCCGGGAAATAATCCTGCGCATCGCGAAGCAGGCGATCGAAATCGATCTTGGCTTGCGGGGCAATGGGCGCTTCGGCGAGCATCTGCTTCCAGGCTTCGATCTCACCGGCATTGGCGTAGTCTTTTTCACCGCCGCTGAACCACGCGGGACTGGTGACCATGCGATCTTCGCCGAAGGTTTCTTTGTCGAAGAAGATTTTCGGACGCAAGCCGAGGGAGCGATACAGCTTGGCATCGTGATATTTGGGGTACGATGCCACGTCGATGCCCAATTCTTCGATCAGGCCGCGAGCTTCCTTGCTGTAGGGCGCGGGGCTCTCGATGGAATACGTCCCGCCAAAACCCAGGCGGAACGCATTGTCAACCCGGAATTCGTTGCGTTTGGCGTGTCCGCCGAAATCGTCGTGATTGTCGAGAATGAGGATGCGCGCATTCGCACCCGCGGTTTGGCGATAAAAGTGAGCGGCGGAGAGGCCACTGATGCCGCCGCCCACGATGATGAGGTCGTAGGTTTCGCCGGTGTCTTCCGGAGCGCCAGTCGTGTCCCAGAAAGTTCCGTCGCGCAAGGCATGCGCGGCGTCAAAAGATCCGGGATGGCTGCCGCGCAATCCGGTGAGCGCGGGCGGATAGTAGGCGGGTGACTTCTCGGGATCGCCGTCGGCGAAAAGATGCCACGGCATCAGGGCTGCACCAGCAGCGACGGCCACGCCGTTGAGGAAGTCTCGGCGCGTGATGCTCCGATTCATTCCTAGTTCGCGGTCGGTTCGGTCGGTCATCCTCATCCCAGTCCCAGAATTCTAGCCGTCGGCTTTCTTGACCGCTAATTCCGCGCCTTGGAATCCGATGCGGCTGTGGGTGCCGTCGCAGAATGGCTTGTTGACCGATCCCCCGCAGCGACAGAGAGAAAAGGCAGGCTTGCCGGCGAGATCGTACGGGGTGCCGTTGACGTCGACCAGTTCGACCGACCCTTCGGGAGCCTCGATGCGATACGGGCCATTGGGACGGACGGTGATTTTTACTTGCGCCATGAGTAGTAATTCCTCCAACCTTACGGGTTTCTAGTAAGGCTAAGAAGATACCACCAAGCGAGGGTGCCTGTCGCGGGGGCGGAGTTTGGATTGCACTAAATCGGTAACTCTTGGGCGGTTGGGAAGTGATGCTGCTCGCGACCGACTTTGCCGTCATACTTTGTCGTCATTTTGAAGAGCTCCAGGCGGCCGTCGGAAGCGAGGAAGCGGCATTGGTCGCGCAGAGCCTGCATCTCGGCGGCCGCGAGCGGTTCGAAGTTTACCGCGACTTTGAGATTCTGGTCGAGGACCTGCATGGTGTCCACGCCGCTGATGGTGGTGGCCACGGGAAGGCTCATGGCGTAGCGGAGTCCTTGTTCGGCGGTGACTGCGCCGTGGCGCACGAGTTCGCCGCTACCTCCCAAGCTTTTCATACCAAGAGCGGCGATGCTGCGGCGGGTGGCTTCGGGCAGGACTTGGGTTTCGAAGCTGCGAAAAGTGGCGTCGCAACAATTGAGCGGCATCTGCACGGTGTCGAAGGGGAAATCGTGGGACAACATGCGGAGATGAATTTCGGGATCCTTGTGACCGGTGAAGCCGAGGAAGCGGACCTTGCCTTGTTGCCTGGCGGCGACAAGAGCTTCGGCGACGCCGTTGGGGGCGAAGATTAAGTCGGGGTCGTTCTCGTAAACGACTTCGTGGACTTGCCAGAGGTCGAGATGATCGGTCTGCAGGCGGCGCAGGGATTCCTCCAGCATGCGCAGGGCAATTTTTTTATCGCGGCCGTGGGTGCAGACTTTGGTCATGACGAACGCCTGATCGCGCTTCCCCTTCAGCGCCTTGCCGACGCGGTCTTCACTGAGGCCGTCGTGATATTCCCAGGCGTTGTCGAAAAATGTGACGCCGTGGTCGAAGGCTTTGGCGACGATTTCCATCGCCGCCTGCTCGGTTTCGGCGGAGCCGAGATGGTAGCCGCCGAGTCCCATGGCAGAGACCTGGACGCCGGTGCGGCCCAGCGGTTTTTTCGGTACCTGCCCTTCGGGGATCTGCTGTGATGGATCGGATGGTTGCTGCGCCATGCTTCCTCCCGGTAGGAGCGGAGCCGCGCCGAGGACGGCCGCTCCTTTGATAAAACTTCGGCGATTCCATTCGAACATCGAAACCACGTCGCTCTCCTAAAATTGCTTTTCCGGCCAGGGGTGACCGGTATTTTCCGGAGTCCCGAGCATGTCCTTGACTTCGGATTGCTGCGTGTCGAGCGGAAAACCGTGAGCGAGGCGGGCTTCGGGATTATCGAACTTAAGCGACAACTTGTAGAGTTCGTACCGGCCATCGCTGGCGTCCGGCTTGCACCGATCGCGGAGGGCATTCATTTCCGATTCCGTCATGGGTGTAAAGTTCTGCGCGATCTGCAGATTCTGGTGGAGCACGTCGAGGCTGTCGATGCCGGTAATGGTTGTGGTAACCCCGGGAAGGCTCATGGCGTAACGCAAAGATTCTTCCGCGGTGATGACGCCGTGTTTGATGGCGTCGCCGTGACCGCTCAACGGCTTCATGCCGAGGACGGCGATACCGCGCTTGAGAAGTTCGGGAAGCACCTGCCTTTCGAAGCTTCTGGTGAAGGTGGCATCGAAAGCGTTCAACGGCATCTGCACGGCGTCGAAGGGAAAGCCGGTATTCAGCATGGCGAGATGAACTTTGGGATTCTGATGGCCGGTGAATCCGACAAAGCGGACTTTGCCGTCTTTCTTGGCTTTCTCCAAAGCTTCGGCTGCGCCGTTCTTGCGAATGAACAGCTCCGCGTCATTATCAAAGGCCATGCCATGAACCTGCCAGAGGTCGAGGTGGTCGGTTTGCAGCCGGCGCAGGGATTGTTCGAGCATCTGCAAAGCCAGACTGCCATCGCGGCCGTGAGGACAGGTTTTCGACATCAGAAAAACTTTGTCGCGGCGGCCTTTTAAGCCTGCGCCCATCCAGACCTCGGTTTTTCCGCGGCGATACTCCCAGCAGTTGTCGTAGAACGTGATTCCGCCATCGACGGCCTGATGGACGATCTCGACCGCGGTGTTTGCGTCGGGAGCTTCGCCGAGATGATGGCCGCCGAAGCCGAGGGCAGAGACTTTGGCGTCGGCCCGGCCGAATTTTCGTATCGGAACGGTTCCCCTGGAAGTTTGCGGCACAGCTCCACCTCTGGCTGCATAAAGATGCAGACGAGGAAAACTGGGTTGCGGAGAAAACTTTGGCTTCAGGCGGCCAGGGTCCTGGGGTGGACCAGGCTGCGGTAAAGATCGAGATAGTTATCGATCATGCGCTGAGCAGTGAAGCGTTCCCGAGCGCGGGCGAAGGCGCGATCGGCATAGGCCTGGCGCAGGGGACGGTCGGCATCCAACTGGCGGAGGATTGAGGCAAGGCTGCCGGCGTTGTTGGTGCGAAAGTAGAGCGCGGCATCGCCCCAGACTTCGCGGAAGCTGGGAATGTCATTGGCGACGATGGCGCAGCGGGAGAAAGCGGCGTCGAGGGCAGCCATGCCCAGAGGTTCATACCGGGGAGTGGCGGCGTAGACGGCGGCGCGGCTGTACAGGGAGCGGAGTTGAGCTTCGGTCTGAGGGCCGCGAATGGCGACGCTGGCTTCGGCCGTCGCGACTTTTACGTCGGCACGGATGGGAACGCGCGGGACCGGCACAGTTTGCTCCGCACCGACGATGCACACGGGGAAGGGATGAGCGTGCTGGGTGAGGAGGAAGACCTGCTTGCAGGCATCGACGAGCCGGCCAACAGAAAGTACGGAGTCGTCCTTGCTGATGTAGGGATTGAAGAAGATGGGATTGCGTCCCGGATAGATGATCGCTTCGCGGCGAGGCTCGGTGTAGGTGGAGCGGAGAGCATCGAGCATCCAGACGGAGGGGGCGATCACCGCATCGGCGGCCGAGATGCCGCGAACGACGGTCTCGCGATACCACTTGAGCCAAGGCGTGGAGCGCGGCGTACAGCCTTGAACAGCCTGGCTCCAGGTAATGAGATCGCCGTGGGCCATGATCACCCGCGGCACCTCGACCGGAAGATCGCCGTGACAGAATTGATGCAGCTGAAGCAGGTCGGGACGAACCTCGCGCACCAGGGTGGCGAGGAACCCCGAGGAATCGGAAAGATCCTGCGGGGCCTCGTCCATCCACTCCAGGCGAAAAGCAGTGGAACGATACTCGAGCCCGTGAAGATGGTCCATCCAGGCAATCTGATCGGGCAGGGGAATGTCGCCGAAGGTGACCAGCGTGACCCGCACGCCACGCGTGACCAGTCCGGTGACCAGTTCGCGCGCGTAGGTCCAGGAGCCGGACATGGTATCGGCAGTGACGAGAACGTGCAAAGCGCCTCCGGGGAGCATGCGGGAGGCCGCGGTGGAAGCGGCGCCCAGCGAGTCGCGCTCGCCTATTCTAATGCGAATCAGGGTGAGGCGTCGAAGAATTCTTGCCAGGCTCAGGTCTCGCTCCCAGCCGCGATGCCAGCCGGTCGCTTGCGTCGCCCCAGTATTCGCGGAGCCAACGATTCATAGGCTCCGAGTAGAACCGGGCCACCAGTTCGCCTGAAAAACCCGATGCCAGGACGACGGCGATGAATAGGACGGGCACCGCCCGCATGGGTTTACCAGCTATGACGAAGAGACCAAAGAAGGCGAAAACTATAAACATGTGAGTCAGATATACCTCGTAGCTTCGCTGACCCAATTTCACGAGAGGGCGGAGCGTAGAGGGACACGTCCAGTTCGCCTGCGATACGGAAGCCATGACCAAGCAGGTGCCGACCGCGAGGATGGTCATATTGAGGCCGTTTGTGACGAGGCCCCAGGCGGCGGCTTGGAGGGAGAAACCCAGGCTGAAAATCAGAATGGCTGCGCCAACCACGCGAAGAACCGAGAGCCGGGGACGGGTAAACTGTTTCCCGGAAACAATTAACCCTGTAAGGCAACCGAGGGCGATCGCATCCATGCCTCCGAGATAGGAATATTCCCGCCAGATCTCGTTGTTATGCGCGAGGGTTGTGCGGGCAAACGGCCCGAGTACAACAAAGATCAGAAAAAGCGCGATAAGCAGCTTCCCTCGACCGAAGAGACGGCAAACGGGAGGGAAGAAGAGATAGAACATCTCTTCTACAGAGAGGGACCACAGGATGTCCCAACTGCCCGGAAGATACCCTCGGCGAGCCTCCAGGACGTTGACGTGGAAGGTGAATGCGGCCAGGAGCGCTCGGCCAAGGCCGCCTGTCTCCGGCATGACAATGAAATGTTTTACCCGCGCTAGATGGAGGAAGGTGAGCACCGCAATCAATAGGACAAACAATGGTGCAATGCGGGCAAAGCGAAGCAGGTAAAAGTCTCGCAGGTTGACACGGGAAAGCGAACTCCAGCGCCGGAGCGTAGTCGAAGTAATGAGAAAGCCGGAGACCGCGAAGAAAATCTGAACGCCGGACTGACCGTTCCAAACCAGCGAGGAGACCAGTTGGTCCGGGAGGCCTTGGGTGTAATCCACATGGGCCTGCATAAGTCGTATGTTGACGTGGTTCATCAACACGAAGAAGATCGCAAGGCCGCGGAGCACATCGACGCCCTCAAGCCGCGTCCAGCTGGGCGCAGGTCTGGGTGGGCTGGACGGCATTTCTTATTATGCAGGAAGGGCGGAGGATTGGGTCGTGAAGCGCTGCGATCGATGGTCATTGGAACCGCTGGGATCCTGGCAGACGGACAGCGGGCTCGGATGGAGACCGGCAGATCGGCTGACGCCTAACCGTTGCCACATTTCGCGCTCCAGATTATCTACGGGGAGGATTTTTTTTCGCGGCCGGCGCGGGAATGCGGGGAACGGCCATCACCAGTTCATAACAGAGCGACATTGCGAGGTCACACGTCACTCCAGGCGGGAACCGGGCCGGGGAAAACAGGCGAAGGGATCTTGATTGTGCAGCCTAAGCAGCGAGGGAAGAGACATTTCGAAAGCTGATGCTAGGCTAATCATTCGCTCGAAGCGCTGTTGTCTTTCGCAATCGAATTGGGACCGGTGAGCGAGACAGGGGCCGTGAGCCGGAAGGTCAGGCGACGTCCTTTTTGCACCCAGAAGCCCCTCGATCCTGCGTTTGAACGGTCGGCGACGGACGCAACCAGCGGCTCGAGCGTTCCTTTTGCGAACAGACTAGAAGTCTGGAGTCCGAGCTTGGTGCCATCGACGGTGACGGTCCTTAAAGTTAGGCGGAGAAATCCCGGATCTGGGCTCAACCCGGGGCGATCGACCGCCAGCTGGGCGGACTGAACGCAGCCACCGACGGGCGTACCCCGTTCGATGGTTGTCTCTCCGTCCACGGTGACCGGCTCGGCCAGCGAGGCTGAGAATGTGTCGCCCGCACGGACTAACGAGATGGGCAGAGAGCTATCCAGGCGGACCGTGATGAGGGTTCCGGCTGGCAGACTGTGTGCAGTGGAATGCGATCCAGCTCGAAAGGGCGTACCGCTGCTGCTCACGGGGCGATCCGCGGGCACCGCCGGGTGAGCGCTGTCGTCGGCCGCATGATCGGGATTTGGATGGAAGGGGAGATCCTGCTGAGCGGGCGGAGCGGTGCTAATCGGCATCTGGCCAGGTCCATCAGGACCCCCGCATCCCAGGTTGATACCGATTCCAAGGCAGAGCGCAAGCACCGTGGATCGGAACTTGCAACGATCGCGGCCTTGGTGGTTCTGCATACAGATTATGGTTGCTCGATCCTCCAGCGCTGGGTAGTGGCAAGTGAAATACCAGATCAGGGTTATAAGAATCAGGCAGATACGCGCGCGGTCGGGCGGGCATGTGTAGAAGTTGCCTTCCATCATGCAAAAAAAATCGCGGAGAGCATTTTAGGCTCTCCGCGAACTGACTGCGACCCTAACCGAAAGACTAGTTGGTTCCGCCTCCAACAGAAGCGCTGTGCGATTCGTTTTCCGGCTGAGCGATCACGCCGTCAAACGGAGTCGCTGCGACGTAACGGCCGTGCACGACGCTGATGTGGCGCAACGGGAAACCTGAATCCGGTCCACGCTGCCAGGTGCTGCCGCCGTCCGTGCTCTCGAACACAACGCCGGTCTGGCCGCTGGTGGCGAGCAGACGTTTGTGGCTGCCATCATAGGCCACAGAGGTTATGTCCTTATCGGGCAAACCGTTGACCAGG
>Ga0210398_10005937_pt1 | contig 11318 bp, 6 predicted proteins | sample IncBWC4OmetaG_FD_161047 | JGI IMG/M metagenome (GOLD analysis project Ga0210398, IMG submission 161047) | Forest soil microbial communities from Barre Woods Harvard Forest LTER site, Petersham, Massachusetts, United States - Inc-BW-C-4-O | ecosystem: Environmental > Terrestrial > Soil >... | reverse complement strand
ATGTAGTAGTACGACACCGAGGCGAGATCCCCATCCGCCGACTGTTGAAGCATCACCAAGTTTTTGGCATTCGCCGCGGCCGGCAGATCACGGAACAGCAGCGCCCATTTCGAGCTGTACACGTTGGTGGTCAGCCCAATACTGAGTCCCATCGAAAGGATGCCGACCAGCGCGAAGCCGGGCGACTTGAGCAGCGCTCGCAGCGCGTAGCGCATATCGCCGCGCACCTCGCTCAGGTATTCGAGCGGTACGCGAATCGCGATGTCCGCGATTAGCCGGATCAGTCCCGCGGCTCCCTGCCTTTTGGCAATCTCTTTTACGACGTCCTCCCCGAGTTGCATCACCTCTCGACCATAAGCCAATTTGAATTCGTGCGGAAACGCTTGCGCCAACCGCCGGTAGATTCGCCATGCGAAATTCATTCCGTCACCATGGCTTGCTTTACTCGAATGGTGCGAACCAATTCCTCGAGGCGCCCACATTCCGCGTCGAGCACTCGCCTGCCGAGAGCCGTCAACCGGTAATAGCGGCGTCGCGCGTCGTCCAATTCCGGCGCAGGCCGTTCGTCGGACTCCTCGATCAGGTCGGCTTCGATCAGCCGCTTGATCGATCCATATAGCGTTGCCGGCCACAACCGCACTTTTCCGGTCGTGCGATTCAGGACGTCCTGCATGATTCCGTAACCGTGCTGCTCTCCGGCTGCAAGTGACAGCATGATGTGAAACCAGTGCGTCTTGAGTGGAATAAAACTCTGCGGATCAATCTCAGCCATGTTGATATATATATCAGATCATATCTATAGGTGTCCATAGCACTTACATGGGTGCGCTAAAAAATGCAAGCCACACGCTAATGCATAGATTTTAAAAGACTTATAATTGAATTAGGCTTCTGCTATTGGTGGAACTTCGGCTTCGTCCACCTGCAGTTCACCAGGAATTCATCTTCGCTGCATTGACCCAAAAGGAGGGACTCGGCAAAGTGGCTGCGGCACTGTAGTGCAGCACGTCCGTATTCTCAAGGATCGCCAAATTCACCAAGCAGGAGACCCCATGAATGTCAGTTTCACGAGTCCTATCAATTGTGCAGTCACGCCCCCAGGTGGAACAACGACCGCAACCACCCAGTGCGGAACTCTTTCAGCGCCAGCCAACGTCACCGCCAGCATTTCCGCCGATACCTCCGGCGGCGCACTGAAAGTCTTGTCGGTGACCAGCTTTATCATGGAAACCGAGATCGAGACTCCGGGCCCCGGCGAGTTGCCTCCGGGTGTGAAAACCGCGCCCGTCAAAGTACAGGTGCCTGTCCAGGTTGCGCAATCCAATGGCATCACACCTCTGGCTGTCGCTAGCGGACAATTTGTCGTGGTGACCATTCAATTTGCGCCTAGCGCTTCGACTCCGGCTACCTGTACCGCCTCGCTTCTCATTAATGGCGATACGTGGAATCCGGTCTCCGTTCCAATCACTGCAGCCGTCGGTGAAATCTCTGTGAAAGTCCCGCACATCGTCGTGGACCAAGGCAAGTCCGTGGCCGTGGGCATCACCGTGACCTTGACCGCCGGTGCTCCCACAACGGCCACGCTGATTATCGACAAAGACGGCTCAGCGGATGCGCCAAATGTCACTGTGACGGTAAGTCCTACATCTCTTCCGCTAACGAAAGGCACGCCTGCCCCGGCGACGCTTACCGTCACCGCCGACTCTACCCTTGCTGCGGGCGAGTACTCGTGGAACCTCGCTGTGTGGTCTTATGACAACACTTCGAGCTTCAGCGTCCTTGTCACCATAACGGTCGCCGTCGTGGTGCCGTACTTCTTCATTAAAAGCAAGCTGAACGGCAACGTGATCGACATTCTAGGTGCCTCCACAAAACCCAACACGGGTCTCGACTCCTATCCACAGAAAGCCAGCTCGGACGGCAACGACAACCAACTCTGGCATTTCCTCCCCGATCCTTCTGGCTCCGGCTACTTTTACATCGTCAGTAAGCTGAACGGGAACGTGATTGACGTACAGGGAGCCTCGAAGGCGCCTAGAACGCCACTCGACGCCTATCCGAAAAAAGACGGGGCCGACGCCGACAACCAGCTTTGGTATTTCGTCTCCGATCCCGAGGGCTCTGGCTTCTGCTTCATCGTGAATAAGCTGAGCGGGAACGTGATTGACATCCAGGACGCCTCGACAGCCTCGGCGGCGCCTCTTGACGCCTATCCAGTTAAGTTTACCGGGTACGATAACCAGCTCTGGAAGGTCGTCGATGGAAGCTTTCCCTCCGTGGTTGCAACCGCGCAGGCCCCCTCAAAAGGCCTGGTGGGTAAGGTTAACTATTTTCTGGAAGCCAACAGCGAAGCCCTCTACGGTCTCTCGGTGACCGTAAAGTTCACCGAGGATTTCGTCAGTTCTGCCAACGGCTACAGCTTTCAGCTGAACTGCTGGTCGACAGCAGGTCCAACAACCGAAATCCAGCAATTCGTCGTCTACGCCTCACCCGGCAGCAACCAACTGGTCGCCAGAATCGACACCTTCGCGGCCAGTGATGTAGAGCTGAACCGCATCGACTCTAACCTTGGCAACTTGCCGAGCTCGACCGTACCGAAGGGCTATTCATTCAACATAACCCTGAACTATTACAACGGCGACAGCGCCCTCATCTCCGGCGCAACCTATACGTTGTTCGACGGTGCGGGCAATCCGCTGGGCACCACCAGCATCACCATTATCGGGAACGATCTGCGCACAACGAACCAGCCCGCCACGCTCGCCAATCTGTCTCCGGTCGCGGCCCTTCAGTTCATCATCGGCGGAGACTACGGCGGTGCCCTTGCGACACTCACAAGCGGCGCTGGGACGGTCACCTACAACGCCTCGGTCGGTCTCGTCGCCCAGGGTGGCCGGCCAAGCTTCACGCCCGGCGACGGCGAAACGAAGGAAAACTCTAACGTTATCTGGGGCTGGTTGCCGTGGCCGTTCTCCATTTCCATGGAGAACGACAACACGTCGGTTGTGCAGCGGTTTCAGGTACCCGCCGCAGGCGCGTCTCTGGTCGACCCCGCCGCGATAGAACGCAAAGGGCACGAACTGCCCCCACCCGACGACCGCAGTCTCGGTCGCCGCACCCTGCCTGCGGCCGGTCGATAACCTCGCTGATGCTGCGGGGTTCTGTTTCAGTCGGCAGCGACCTCGGGGCTTCGGACATTTTCGCTACTTGAACGGCAAAGCCGTCGCTGAATGTCTCGCTCGAACGGCTTTGGTCGTGAACTGCCACCGGCCTCTACGGATCGATCTAGTGCGTTCGACTGGAGGCACTTCTACGTCGTAGCGTTAGACAACACAGCGGGAAACCGCCTAGCGGTCGCCAGGAGCGACTTCCCACAGCCATGCTTCTCTCGTAGATGTCAAACCACAACCGAGAGAATCAGGGCAATCGCCAATCCAGCGCATAAATTTCCTGATTGCTGATATCGCGGACGAACAGCGGAGAGCCATCGGGGGCCAGACCACTCCAAGCGCCGAGGGGACCATAGAAACGTATGGCCTCCTTCAGGCTGACGATAGGGGCAAACGTGAAATCCGCGATGCGCAGCCTGTAGATGTAGGGGTCTTGCACTTCCTGAGTATCGAACACCAGGGATTTCGAGTCGCGGGTAAAAGCAAAATACCCCAGAGTGCCTATGCCCTTTACGACGACGCGCCACTTTTCGACAGAAAAATCGTAGATTAACATCTGGTCGAAGGAATCTTTTTCGGCCGCGAGATATCGGCCGTCGGGAGACCACCGCGGACAGCACATGCCGCCTGAACCCGGCAAGGGAGTGACCGTATGGTTTTCCAAGTTGAGCAATTGAATGGAGCTGTGGACCGGCGCGGAGGGAGCGAAGGTCTGTCCAAAGGCTAGAGTCTTACCATCCGGCGACCAGGTAGGATCAAGGTCGGAAACAGAACCAAACGTGATTTGCTCAGCAGCACCTCCGGAGGAGGGCAGGAGAAAGATGTTCCAAGCCTGCCCCTGCTTCTGCGCCGAAAAAGCGATGCGATTTCCTTGCGGAGACCAATGGGGAAGTGCCACGCGCAGCAGGGGACTGGTGAGTTGCACGGGCTCGCTGCCATCGGCCCGGCTGCGCCAGAGTGTCTGGTCGGGATAACGCACAAACACATAGGAGTTCGAATCTGGGGAAGCCTCCACATCCCCAGCGGAGATGCCTCGAAGGAACGGCAGAAACTGACCGGAGCTCGAGTCATAGCGCACCAACTCGGCGCGCGGCTGCTCTGCCATCACAAACAGTTTTTTACCGTCACGGCTGGGAGCTGGAGAGTAAAAATTCAACGGGTCGGTGGTCAGCAGCACGGGTACGGGCGGCATTTTGCGCAGGGACGGTTGGCTGTCCGGAAGAATCCAAATCTTGCTCGAGCCCCGCTCGAAGCTTTGAAAAACATAGTAGCGTCCGTCGGCAGTCCAAGTTCCACAGCATTCCTGGGGTATGGCGTGCCAGCCAGGCAAGAGTTCGTGAAGTCCCGAGCCATCGGCGCGAGCTTCCCAAAGCGCACCCACGAACTTGAGCTTATCGACCACACTCATACGAATCCGTGTGCCGTCGGGGGAAAAACCCACGGAGTAGATCATCCCTGGAGCTGTTAGCAGCTTCTGTCGGCCCGCGCCATCCTGACCCGCGATGAAAAGTTCCGAGCCCTGGGCAAAAACCAGTTTATTGCCAGGGGCCCAAGCCACGGATCCGGAGTCCATTCCGGGGATGTCCTTAACCGAAGCGGATGCCAGATCCATGACGCGCACCGGCGTCCGGGCCGGCATCTTGTGGGGTACAAAGAGAAGCTGAGAGCCATCCGGCGAGATGGCCCCAGGCAGAAAGCCAGGGCTGGTTGAATCTAGTGCGGTAGGCGATCCCCCAGCCAGAGGGAGTTGGAATGCGGAGTATTGGCCCCCCCGGCGTTCGCCAAAGAACAACGACTTTCCATCGGTTCGAAGGTTGTCCTTTGCCAAGCTGTCCCAAGTAAGTTGCGTAGAACCTGTAATCTGCGGCGGCGGCAGAGGTGAACGCAGCCATACAACAAACGCACCTGTGCCCGCGGCCAGCAGCAGAGCAAGCACCGCGGCCGAGAGCCGCGCGGGAGTCGAGATCTTCCTAGGTTCTTCGGCCCGAGCAACCGTTTGCGGCATCGATCCGTCAAGCGGCGCAATGAAGCGATACCCGCGGCGAGGAACAGTTTCTATAAATCGGGGCACGTCTGCGGAATCGCCGAGCGCTTCACGAAGGCGCTTGACGGCGGAGTTGAGCCCGGTGTCGAAGTCCACAAAAGTGTCAGCAGCCCAGAGCGCGGAGTGAAGCTGTTCGCGCGTGACCAGGTTGCCGGAGTTCTCTAGCAACTTGAGCAGGACCTGCAGGGGTTGTTCCTGCAACCTAAGCTTGGTGCCGTTGCGGCGCAGTTCACCGGAGCTGGGGTCGAGCACGAAGGCTCCAAAGCGATAGCCCGGGGTGAGTTGTGACGAGGCTGCCATCGGTGTGTCTCGCTACAATTATAGACGGACGAAACCCGATATCTTTTCAGATTTCCACGGTCAGCAGGAGCCGCAAACGCAAGTTTAGCCAAAACTTAGCATGTCAGATAGATGTCATAGCCATAGCAGACGCGATCCATGGTGCTGCCCAGGGGCTTAAAGCAATCTCGGCGCGACCGCACAAGCGGCTGAGGTGGCGCCATGACGAAAATTGCCATAGGGCTCGTCGGATTGTTTTTGTTGTCTCAAATTGCTACAGCCCAGGCCCGCAAGGTCTCGCTCGAGGGATCTACAAACGATGAACTGTCGTTTGAACTGGTGTCCGGATACTTGGTGGTCGTGGATGGAAGCATTGGCCCGTTCGACGGCCTAAAGTTCGTGCTGGACACAGGAGCAACCCACAGTGCGGTGAGTAGCAAACTCGCAGATCGGCTTAAGCTGCGACGCCTGGCCGGAAGAGTTTTTAACATTGACAAGATGGCGAAAACGGATTGGGCAACGATACCGGAAGTTGCATTTGGGCCGATTCGGGCGACCCAGGTTCCCGTCATAGTCACGGACCTGGATTATTTCAAGTCGTTGCGGGCTCATGCGGATGCCGTAATCGGGCTGGATTTGCTCCGCCAGAAGAATTTCAGCATTGATTTTGCGGGCAAGAAAGTGAGATTTGGCGAGCTCGAGACAGGGCGGCACTCTACCCCCATGTTGTTCGACGACATCTCGCTGCGAGTCGAAGCGCATGCCAATGGAAGGCTCCTACACCTGATTGTGGATAGCGGAGCGCCTGGTCCAATGATCTATGAAGAACGTCTTCGGAACCGTGCCGTTGATTATCGCATCGAGGAACAAGACTACGGTTATCGCATGGACGGAATTCTACGACTCACACGGGCGAGAGTACAGAATTTCGACTTGGGTGGTAGTGATATCGAGCACCGGGTCTTTCTGACGCACTCACCCGCAAAGGGCGAACTGGACGGAGTGGACGGATTTCTTGGGCTGACGGCCCTGAAAGCTCGTAAGATCAATTTTGATTTCGAAACGAACACGCTGAGCTGGACAAACTAACCTGGAAATTGCGCCGCGCGAACCGAGTTTCCACGGAACGGTTTATGCCCCCGCTTCGATTTACGTGCGTTTCTGCTGTGAAAACGGCAAGCCTGCTCGAGAGCCGTTCTGCCAACGCTTCCTTGTCGTCGCCTGGAAGTTTCAAGACCGATGGATGCTGAAGCTGTGGTATAAATCTTGCCAAAGTACCAGCCCTAATCCCACACACGAGATATTCGGGGAAAGCTCAGGAGGTATGCGATGACTCAGGCTATCCACCGCCGCGTGATCACCAGCAGAAACCTGTTAGGTCTCTGGCTCATTTCCGTTTCCGCGTTGATGGCATTTCTGCTGATTGGAACTATCCGTTCGGCCGGCACGAGCGCTCCAGCCGGAACTGTCCTTCTCCCACGAGGGGCTGAGCGCACCATAGACCTTTCAAGTTTTAGCGGTCAGTCGTATCTCCAAGCGATGGAGGCCAGCAGCAGCGGCATCTTTGACAAAACCCAAGCCGATGATGGGGCTAGCGTGACCATCGCCACCGCAGAGCAGATCGTCGCGGACGTAAATCAATTTGATGCCAAGGTCAGCCAGCAAGTGTTCGGCATGTTCGAGAATGGGCAAGCTGACTTCCAATCGCTGATGTCGAAAGTTCAAGGACAATCATTCTCACCCCAGACTATACGAGGCGGGATTCAGCATTTCATTTCTAGCGCCAACCTGAAAGCAGGCGCGAGCCCCAATATCGCGGTAGACGCCAGCGCCGATATGGCCCTGCTGGCAAGCGGTTCAGGAACCCTGGTAACCATCGATCCTGCGAATTACTTTTACAATCTTGGATACCAAAAGCCCAACGTGAAGTCCGGAAGGAGCTATGCGGTGGCTTCCGGGCGCGCGCTCCTCGATCCTTCCGACAAAGACTATCTCACCGAAATGGCGGCGTATTTGAAACCTGTTACAACGCCTGACGCCGGCCCATTTTACACCGCTCTGCTGAAGGTCCTTACGAGCAGTGACCCCTCGGACTATCGGACTTTATCCGCTCCCGCCCAAGTGACGGCAACAGATTTTCTGGCGATCTACACCGCCGAACTCAATCGTCACGTCATGGTCAATCTTGTCCCGAGCACGCATCCTTGGGAAATTGATCTTGCCGAAGTGACGTTTTTGACATCCTATGGCGCGCCCTCTGGAATGGTGATGAAGAACGGGTCGCTCGTTCCGGGCACAGCCGTCGCTTACTACGCCGTCGGCACGAGTGGAAGCGGAATCGGCGAGACACGCAAAGACTTTGTAAAATTGGCCACGCGAATCACTACGTTTGAGAGCGATCCACAGCATCACCCGGAGTTGGTCAAGGCCATTGTGAATCTAACCCCTATATCGGACCAGAAGATTCTGTCTCAGGTTAGCGGGGACGTCCTCCGGCGATACCTGGTGTATCTCAATCGTTCAGAATTTCAAGCCAACGTACAGAGTCATTCGAGCGATTTGGTGAATGCCATGGTGGCATTCCTTAAGCAGATCAACACCGACAACAGTCAGATCACGCAGTATATCCAGAGCAATCCATAAAACAGGGCCGATGACTTGTTTCACAAAGGGAAAGCCTTCATGGGGGCGTGCTGTCGGCTGCGGCTCTGAAGAGTTCCTGAAGCAAGGCAATCACCTCAGAAATGCGGAATGGCTTCTGTAGATGCCGAGGTTCGGCGGGACTCCCTGGCGTATCTGGGGTTTCAATGAGCTCTCCCGACATGTAGATCAGAGCCGGTTTGTGGTTTCCGGCGGCGCCGAGGAGGCGCTCTGCTGCCAGTCTGCCGCTGAGATGGCCGCCGCCATTCTCGGAGAGATTCAGATCGCAGAGGATGGCGTCAGGGGATCGCTGGGCGACGAAGGCCAGCGCTTCGTCGAGCGTGGCCGCACAGTCCACATGCAAGTCGCTAGCGGTGAGGCCTTCAAAGAGCAGGCTGCGCAGGCTTTCTTCGTCGTCCAGCACGAGAACGGAGCGACCTTTCAATAGATCCAAGGGGCCGGGCGACACGGCGCTCGAAGGAAGTGGAGTGATAGAGAACGAAGCGGCGGGCATTTCGTCCAGAGCGGCAGGAAGATAAACGGTGAAGGCCGAGCCGCCTGCCGGGAGGGCTTCGGCTTCAATCGTGCCGCCGTGCTCGCGCACGATGGACAGGCAGATGCTGAGGCCGAGGCCGGTGCCGCCACCGGGCCGTTTGGTGGTGTAGAACGGATCGAAAAGGCGTGCGATCGATTCCGGACGAATGCCCACGCCGTCATCCTGGAAGGTGATGGAGATGCGGGCGCCGACGCGGGCCAAGCGAATTTGGATGCGGCCCGATTCACGGACTTCCCGGATGGCTTGCTCGGCGTTGGTGACCAGATTGAGAAACACTTGAATGAGCTGATTGGCGTCGGCAATGGCGCCGGGAAAGTCGGGCTGGGGACGGAAATCCACTTCGACGTTATTTCTGCGGAGCGAGTGTTCGTGCAGTTGGAGTGTGCGTTCGATGACGCTGTTGAGATCGACGGATTTTTTTTGCGGCGAGGCCGGTCGGGAAAACTCGAGAAGATTTTGAACGATGCGGGCGGCGCGGCGGGCCTGGCGATGCGTCAATTCAAGTTGGCGCTTGGTCGATTCTTCAAGACTCTGCCCGTCGCGGAGGAGTTCGGTGACACCCAGGATGGCGGTGAGGGGATTGTTCAGCTCGTGGGCCACACCGGCGAGCATCTGGCCCATGGCGGCGAGCTTTTCTGCCTGGATGAGCTGCTCTTCGAGGCGCTTGAGTTCGGTGACATCGCGGCCGGAAAGGACCACTCCTTCGATCTTTCCAGTTTCATCGGCGAGGGGGCTGAAATTGAAACGGATGCGGCGCCAGTCTCCCAGCTTGTGGCGCACGCGAATTTCGAGAGAGGCGAAGGATTGGCGTTTGGCGAGAATATCGGCAAAGAGCGCGAGCAGGGCGGGAAGATCTTCGGCATGGGTGCGGCCGCCGAGTTCCATATTTGCGGTTTCGCTGAGCTCATAGCCGAGGACTTCCTGGCAGCGCGGACTGACGAAAGTGTAATGCGCATTGGGATCGACGACCAGAATCAGATCGGGGAAGTTGTCGACCAGGCGGCGCGCGAATTCCTGTTCCTTGTGGAGCTGGCGCTCCATTTGGCGGCGGGCGGTGATGTCCATAACCGAGCCCTGATAACGGATCACGCGGCCGGTGGTGTCACGGACGGAAGTGGCCGTGTTGAGACAGACAATGGGAGTGCCATCCTTGCGCAGCAGATTGATTTCGCGGCCCTGGGGTGAAGGCTGGCGCTCGACTTCTTCCATAAGCGCTTTTCTCTCGCTGTGGTCGGGGAGAATATCCGGAACGTGCATGGAGAGCAATTCTTCCTTGGAGTCATAGCCGAGCATGCGGACGAGAGCGGGATTCGCGTCGAGGATGTTGCCCTCGGGCGTGGTGATGTAGATGCCTTCCTGGAGCGTTTCAAAGAGTTCGGTGAAGCGAGCTTCATTCTTGCGCAGCGCGGTGATGTCGCGGCCGAGAACGGTGAGGCCGTGGACTTTGTTGTCGCGGGTCATGGCATGGGCGACGCAATCGTAATAGCAGACCGAGTTTTGCTTCTTAAGGCGGATCTGAATGATGCCGGACCAATGGCGGCGCTCGACGAAACGCGGCATAGCCCGGCGGATCAGTTCCTCGCCTTCGCCGCCGCCTTCTTCGAGGAAATCCGTGACCGGGCGGCCGATGATTTGCTGGTAGTTGGCGCCGACGAGGTCGCAAAAGCTGCGATTCACGGCGCGGATTTCGCCCTCCAGCGTGAGGGCGATGAGGATGTCGTCGAAGGAATCGATGAGGTCGCGGTAGCCCTGCTGGGAGCGGGAGATGACCGAGAAGAGCTGGTCGAGCTGCCGGTCGCTGGGAGGAGCGGCATCATGTTGCTCCAGGCCGCGGACAAGACCGCGGAGTTCGGAGATTTCCTGAGTGCGCTTCCAGGCATAGGCGATGAAGAGCAGCACCATGACCACGAGTCCGGGAAGAAGGGGTTCGAGGCGTTGCGTGAGCGTCCGTATGGTGCTCCAGGAAACGACCGCAAATCCGATGGAGACCGCAAGAAGGATGAGAAAAGTCACACGCCAGAGCTCGCGCTGGCGTTTTTCAAAGAGATCGAGGCGCGAGGAGATGGTGGGGCGGTTCGCGCCGCCGGCTGGAGAATCTTGCGCCGAACCTCGGGAGAACTGGTCGTTTTTGGACATGAAGACGCGGGCGACAACTGGCCAAGCTACCTGGGAAGCCCCCCAGAGTCGCTCAAATCATTGTAGAAATAGCGCGAGGCTGCGGCAATGACGCACCCTCCGGGTCGTGCCTGAATGGTACCGATGCAAATTATGTAAAAAGAAAGCGTCCCGGTGTTAAGCGGGACGCTTTGCTGTTTACGTTTGGCTCAGAAAGCGGCGGAACCCGCCCTTCGAGCCTCTTACCCTTCGGTAGCGGCGTCGGCCTCGGAGTCCTTTTGGAGGAAGTCGAGCGCCGCGGCTTCTTCCGCAGTGAGCTCGGCGGCTTCCGGAATTTCCTCGACAGGAGAGGGAGCGGGCATTTCCGTCAGCAACTGAATGCTGCGGTAGTGCTCGAGGCCCGTGCCAGCGGGAATGAGGCGGCCCATGATGACGTTTTCCTTGAGTCCGCGGAGGTAGTCCACCTTGCCGGCGACAGCCGCTTCGGTGAGTACGCGCGTGGTCTCCTGGAAGC
>Ga0210398_10005936_pt1 | contig 11319 bp, 7 predicted proteins | sample IncBWC4OmetaG_FD_161047 | JGI IMG/M metagenome (GOLD analysis project Ga0210398, IMG submission 161047) | Forest soil microbial communities from Barre Woods Harvard Forest LTER site, Petersham, Massachusetts, United States - Inc-BW-C-4-O | ecosystem: Environmental > Terrestrial > Soil >... | reverse complement strand
CGAGGCCTACGGGATTCCCTTCCCCGCGACGGGCGAACGGTTCGACCGGCTGGAGGAGGCGCTGGCGGTCAGCAGCGAACTGCTCACCCAGCAGCGGGCCACGTTTCCCGGGAAGTTTTACACCCTGCGGGAGGCGCGGAACTCGCCGCGGCCGGTGCGCGGGACGGTGCCGGTCCTGGTGGCCGGCGGCGGGGAGCGGCGCACGCTGGACCTGGTGGCGCGCTACGGCGACGCGTGCAACGTGTTCGGCGGTGACCCGGCCGAGGTGCGGCACAAGTTCGACGTGCTTGACGGGCACTGCGCGCGGGTCGGGCGGGACCCGGCGGAGATCACCAGGACGGTGTTCGTGTTCGACACCGGCGACCTGGGCGCGTTCGCGGCCGGCGCGCGTTCGTGGGCGGACGCGGGCGCGGACGGCGCGGTGGTCGTCGGCCCCGAGGACCCCGGGCGGATAGCGGCCCTCGGCGAGGTGCTCGCCGAGGTCTTCCCGGGGTTACCCGGTTTACCCGGCCGCCAGCCAGGCACGGGCGGCGCAGGCCAGTGCCGTGACGCCGGTGCGCAGGGTCGGCTCGACGACCGGCGCGAACAGCGGGGAGTGGTTCGACGGCAGGCCGTCGACGACGGCCTTGGCCTCCGCGATCGACGTGACGTTCGCGAACAGCGCCGGATCGGCGCCGCCCAGCAGCCAGTACGCGCAGGGCGCCCCGGCGGCGCTGGCCAGCACGCCGACGTCCTCGCTCCCGGACACCGGGCCGGGATCGAGGACGAGACCCGGCCCGATGCCCTCGTTGAAGGCTTCGGTCAGCCGGGCGCACGCCGCCGGGTCGTTGACGACCGGGGGGAACGACCCGGTCACGGTGATCTCCGGGTCGGCGGGCGCCGCCGCGGCGGCGGCCTCGGCCCGGACGATGCGCTCGATCGCGTCCAGCGTCGTCGCGCGGACCGACTCCTCGAAGGTGCGCACGGAAAGCAGGAGCTCGGCCCGGTCGGGGATGATGTTCTCCACGGTTCCCGCGTGCAGCGCGCCGACCGTCACGACGGCGATGTCGGCGGGCGCCAGTTCCCTGGACACGACCGTCTGGAGCCGGAGCACGGTCGCCGCGGCCATCACCACCGGGTCGACCGTCGTCTCCGGGCGGGAGCTGTGGCCGCCCCGCCCGTGCAGCACCACGCGCAGCGCGTCAGCGGCGGCGAACGCGGGCCCGGCCCGCAGCCCGAGCAGGCCGGCCGGCATCGGCGATACGTGCTGGCCGAGCACGACGCCGGGGACGCCGAACCGGTCGAACAGGCCGTCGTCGATCATGGCGCGCGCCCCCTCGGCGGTCTCCTCGGCCGGCTGGAAGACGAGCAGCAGCGTTCCGCTCCAGGACGCCGGGTCGGCGGCGAGTTCGGCTGCCGCGCCGAGCAGGCAGGTGACATGCATGTCGTGGCCGCAGGCGTGCATCAGCGGCACCTCCCGGCCGTCACGGCCGGTGCCGCGGGCGCTGCTCGCGTACGGCAGGCCGGTCCGCTCGAGCACGGGCAGCGCGTCCATGTCGGCGCGCAGCGCCACGGTGGGCCCGTCGCCGTTCTTCATGACACCGACGACGCCGGTGCGGCCGACGCCCGTCGTGACCTGGTAGCCGAGGCCGCCCAGCCGCGACGCCACCAGGGCGGCGGTCCTGTGCTCGGCGAACGCCAGCTCGGGGTGCGCGTGGATGTCCCGGTACACGTTGGCCAGGTCAGCGGCATCAGGCACGGTCATTTCCCCCATCAATGGCATAATCTTTTGCCATGCTAGGACCGCGACGGGTTTTCTTGAGTCATACCTCGGAGCTTAGGCGGTTCCCGGCAGCCCGGTCATTTGTGGCGGCGGCCGAATCGGCGGTCACCCGGGCGGGCGACGCGGTCACCGATATGGAGTATTTCGGCGCCCGCGATGACAAGCCGGCCGACTACTGCCGGGACGCGGTCCGCGGCTGCGATGTCTATGTCGGACTGATCGGCTTGCGTTATGGCACGCCGGTCAGGGACCGCCAGGATCTGTCCTACACGCAGCTGGAGTTCCAGGCCGCGACCGAAGCCGGATTGCCGCGGCTGGTGTTCCTGCTCGACGAAGAAGAGGCGCTGCCGATTCCGCCGGCGTTTCTGCTCGACAAAGACCCGGACCTCGAGGCCAGGCAGCGGGCGTTCAGGAAGCGGTTGCGTGACCTCGGCCTCATGCCGGTCAAAGTGGCCACTCCCGAGGACCTGGAACTGCAACTGCTGCACGCCCTGCAGAAAAGCCAGCCCGACGCCACGCCGGTCAATTCCACTGAGTATGAGCCGACGCCTTTCCTCATTGTCGACGGGAGTTATCTCGACGCCGAAAGGATAAAGCCGAAAGAGCCCTATATTGCCCATCCGCCGACATGGGCCGACGTCGTGCATGGCGCGGACCCCGATACCAGGTTCCTGGAGCGGGACCAGTACGGGGCGCTGCTCGAGGAGATCGACCGGCTGCTTCTGCAGCCGCTGCGCAGGGGCAGCGACCGGAGACTTCCCACGCTGTTCGTCACGGGCGCTCCCGGCTGCGGCAAGAGCACGCTGGTCAGGCACGCGGCGGCCACCCTGATCGACCGTGGCGAGGCGATCGTCGCGGACCTCGGGGTCAATCACGGCCGCCTCGCGGCCGAGGACCTCGACTCCTACGCCCACGGCCTGGCCCGGCTCTCCCAATCCGGTCCCCCGGTGCTGTTGCTGATGGACGACCCGTTCTTCGCCAACTCCGGCTGGGACATGCTGCTTGAACGGCTCGCCAGGCCGAATTACTCGAACGTCGCCGTGCTCGGCGCGAGCCCGACCTACCTGTACGACACCTACGCGCGCCGCATCGCCGGCCGCCAGGTCGTGCTGAACAAGTTCGACCTGCTGCCGACGACCAGGGGCGAACGGCAGGCGTTCGCGCAACTGTACGGAGTAGCGGACGACGCGGCCGCCGACGGTCACGAGGACCTGCTCGTCTTCGCGATGGAGACCGTGACCGGCCAGCCCTTCGACGAGATCATCGCGAGAATCTGGTCCACGCTGAACGACGGCATCCCGGTCAGCCGGCGGCTGCGGACCGAGGAGATCTCGTGGCCGGTCGCGGCGTTCCTGCTGACGTGCTACCTGCACCGGCACTACGTCATGTGTCCTGAACCGCTCCTGCGCAGCGCCCTGGTGCAGCTGGCGCACAGCACGCAGACGAACTACGCGGCGGAGTTGAGCGAGCTGACGCTCAGCGAGGGATGGCACATCTTCCGGATTTCCGAGCAGGCGCTGGGAAGCAAGCCGGTGGCGATGATCGGCGCGCTGCACGCCCGCGTCGCCGAACGGGCGTGGCAGCTGAGACCGCTGAAGGCCATCGACACCGGCGAGTGGCTCGCTACCGCGTCGATCGACGCACCGGAGTTCGCGCCGCAACTGGCGGACTTCATCCTCGCCTGTCAGTCGACCATTGACCCGCAGGACCACAAGTTCGTCCTGCGGGTGGCCGAGACGTGGAACAACGACCGGATCAGCACCGCACAGCTGAGCGCGCTCGTCCGCGGCATCCGCAGTTCGCCGACCGCCGCCAGGCTCTTCAGGCGCGCGCTGCGCAGACGGCTTAACCGGCGGGATTCAGAAAGCTGGCTGGCCGCGGTGGAACTCATCAACATGGCGCGCCGGGGGTCGAACGAGCACAGTCAGCTGGAACAGGTCGACCTGCCGGCCGCCCTGAAGCAGGCCAACCTCGCGGCGGGTTCTGAGACGGCGATCGAGATCCTCACCAGGCGCGGCGGCCGGCCCGCGCTGGGAGCCTTCACCGAGATTTTGTGCTCCAGCCTCGAAGGCAACCTCGACTGGCAGCTCGACGGCACCCTGCTGACCTGGCTGCTGAGAAACCATCGCGCGGCGGCGCTGCGGCACCTCATGCCCAAGATCTACGAGTGGCTTGAGGCTCATCCGGACGACGTGCCCGCGCGCGTAGCCCTGATGGAGTGGTACGCCGACCGGGCCGCCACGCTCGATTACGCCGAATTCCAGGTCGCGTGGGATGAGGTACGGCAGTGGACGGCGCTGCTTCCGGCCAGCCCGGCGATCCCGGCGGCGGCCTTTTCGCTGATCGACGCGATGCTGAAGGCCGGCGCGCCGCCGCCGGACGACCTGTCCGACGAGGTGCTCAACTGGGTTCGCACACGGCCCGACGACGCACGCCTCCGGCAGCGGATGCTCGAGCTCACGCTGCAGATCAGGGACTTCCCCGTGGCGCCGCTCGACCTGATCGAGGACACCAGGTCCTGGCTGCGCGACCACCCCGAGGACACCTACGTGCGCGAGGGCGTGCTGGCCTTCGTGCGCGCGGTCCCTGGCAGCCCCGTCGGCGAGATCATCGAGGAGACCAGGGAGTGGCTGCGCGACCGCCCCGACGACATCCAGGTGCGCGCGGGGCTGCTCGCCCTCGTCCGGGCGGTGCCCGGCGACCGCGCCAATGAGGTCATCGAGGAGAACCGGCGCTGGCTGCGCGAGCATCCCGACGACAGGCACGTGCGCGCCACCCTGCTCGCCCTCGTCCGCGCGGTGCCTGGCAGCCCCGTGAGCGAGGTCTTCGCCGAGGCCCGCGACTGGCTGCGCGACCATCCGGACGCCACCTACGTCCGCGAGGCCCTGCTCGCTCTCGTCCGGGCGGTTCCGGGAGACGCCGTCAGCGAGGTCATCGGGGAAACCAGGAGCTGGCTCGCCGAGCATCCCGACGACACGAACGTGCGCGTCGCGCTCCTCGGCCTGGTCCGCTCCGTCCGGGGCACGCCGGTCGCCGAGGTGTTCGGTGAGGCCAGGGCCTGGCTGCGCCAGCACCCCGGCGACGTGAACGTGCGGGTGGCCATGCTCAGCCTGGTGCGGTCCGTGCCGGGCCGCCCGGTCGGCGAGATCATCGAGGAGACGCGGGCGTGGCTGCGCCAGCACCCGCGCGACATCCACGTGCGCGCGACGCTGCTCGCCCTCGTCCGCGCGGTGCCCGGCAGCCCCGCCCGCGCGGTCATCGAGGAGACCAGGCAGTGGCTGCGCCAGCACCCCGATGACCTGCACGTGCGGGTGCTGCTGCTCGGCCTGGTGCGGGTGACGCCGGGCAGCCCGGTCGCCCCGGTCATCGAGGAGACCAGGCAGTGGCTGCGTCGCCACGCGGGCAGCGTGGAAGTGCGGAAGGCGCTGCTCAGCCTGGTGCGGGCGGTGCCTGGCGCCCCCGTCGGCGAGCTCGTCGAAGAGACCAGGGCCTGGCTGCGTGACCACCCCGGCGACAGCGAGATGGAGGAGGCGCTGGCCGCGCTCGAGCCGGCGGTGCCGGCCTTTCCGGACGAGCCGGCCGGGCCGGCCTTTCCGGAGGAGCCGGCCGGGCCGGCCTTTCCGGAGGAGCCGGCCTTTCCCGAGGAGCCGGCCGAGCCGGAGGAGCCGCCGGTCACTGCATCGTGAGGACCAGCTTCCCGGCGACATGCCTGGTTTCGCCGAGCTCGTGCGCCTTGGCCGCGTCAGCCAGCGGGAAAATGCCCGCGATAACCGGGCGGAGCTTGCCGTCGGCCACCAGGTCAGCGATCGCGGTCATCCCGGCGTGGTCGTGTTCCACCAGCATGATCTCGGCGCGGACACCCAGCCGGCTGGCCTCCTCGGCGACCTCCGGGGGGAACGGCAGCAGGGCGACCAGCAGGCCGCCGGGGCGCAGCGTCCGCAGCGAGCGCGCCGGGTAGTCGCCGCTGATGGTGTCAAGCACCACGTCGACGTCGCTCACCGCGGTCTCGAAATCCGTCGTGGTGTAGTCGATCAGCTCGTCGGCGCCGAGACCACGGACGAGGTCGTGGTGGCGCGCGCTCGCCGTGCCGATCACGTACGCGCCGCGCGCCTTGGCGATCTGCACGGCGAGATGGCCGACTCCCCCGGCCGCGGCGTGGATGAGCACTCGCTGCCCGGCCTCCAGGCGCGCGGTGTCGTTGAGAGCCTGCCACGCGGTCAGCCCCGCGAGCGGCAGCGCGCCGGCCTGGACGTGATCCAGGTTCTTGGGCTTCGCCGCGAAGGCGCGGGCGGGGCCGGTGACGTACTCGGCGTGCGAACCGACGCCGTGCGGGTACGGCAGCATGCCGAACACCTCGTCGCCCGGCTTGAACAGGGTGACGCCGAAGCCGGTCGCCTCGACCACTCCGGACACATCCCAGCCCAGTGTGTACGGCGGCGGCCCGAGGAAGATGGGGAACGCCCGGTGACCCCAGTCGGTCGGGTTCAGCCCGGCCGCGTGCACCCGCACCAGGATCTGGCTGACGCCAAGTTCCGGCTTGGCGATCTCGACCTCCTGGAGCACCTCCGGTCCGCCGAGGACCACCTGCCGCATCGCGCGCATCGTCGGTTCGTTCATGAGCCAAGCGTGCCGCATGGGGGCGGCCCGCGCCAGCGGGCCGCCCCGGTGGCTCACAGTTGAGCGGTGACGGCCTTCACCTCCGTGTAGGCCTCCAGTACCTCGTGGCCCATCTCGCGGCCCCAGCCGGACTGCTTGTAGCCGCCGAACGGGAGCGCGGCGTCGAACACGTTGTAGCAGTTGATCCAGACCGTGCCGGCGCGCAGCTTCTTGGTCAGCGCGTGCGCCTTGGAGATGTCCTGGGTCCAGATGCCGGCGCCGAGGCCGTATTCGCTGTCGTTCGCGGCGGCGGCGATCTCGTCGAGGCTGCTGAACGGGGCGGCGACGACGACCGGGCCGAAGATCTCCTCGCGGACGACCTTCATGTCCGGGCGGGTGTTGGTCAGCACCGTGGGCTCGACGAAGTAGCCCTTGTCGCCATGCCGGACGCCGCCGGTCACGGCGGTAGCGCCCTCCTCCTTGCCGGACTCGAGGTAGCCGGTGACGCGGCGCAGCTGCTCGTCGGAGACGAGCGGGCCCATCTGGGTGGCCGGGTCCATGCCGGGGCCGAGCCGGATCGACTTGGCGATCTGGGCCACGCCCTCGACGACCTCGTCGAACCTGCCTTGCTCCACGAACAGCCGTGATCCCGCGACACAGCACTGACCGTGGTTGAAGAAGATCGCGCTCGCGGCGCCCTCGACCGCGGCGGGTGAGGCGTCGTCGAAGACGATGTTCGGCGACTTGCCGCCGAGTTCCAGGCTGACCTTCTTCAGGTTGCCGGCGGCCGCGTGGACGATCAGCCTGCCGACTTCGGTCGAGCCGGTGAAGGCGATCTTGTCGACCAGCGGGTGGGCGGCAAGAGCAGCCCCGGCGGTCTCGCCGAAGCCGGTGACGACGTTCACCACGCCGTCGGGGACGCCCGCCTCGGCGATCAGCCCGGCCAGCCGCAGCGCGGTCAGCGGGGTCTGCTCGGCGGGCTTGAGGATCACGGTGTTGCCGGTGGTCAGGGCGGGTCCCAGCTTCCACGCCGCCATCAGCAGCGGGAAGTTCCACGGGATGATCTGCCCGACCACGCCGACCGGCTCGCGCAGCGTGTACGAGTGGAAGTTCGCCCCGGGCATGTACGGCACCGAGATGTTGATCGTGTTGCCTTCGAGCTTGGTGGCCCACCCGGCCATGTAGTGGAACAGGTCGGCGGCCAGCGGGATGTCCGCGGCCCTGGCCACCGCGTACGGCTTGCCGTTGTCCAGGCTCTCGAGCTGTGCGAGCTCGTCGGCGTGCTCCAGGATCAGGTCCCCGATCTTCCAGATGATCCGGCCGCGCTCACTAGCGGTGAGCCGGCCCCAGGGACCTTCGTCGAACGCCCGGCGGGCGGCCCGGACGGCGCGCTCGATGTCCTCGGCGTCGCCTTCTGCGACGTGGGCCAGCGTCTCTCCGGTGGCCGGATCGGGGGTCTCGAACGTCTTGCCCGATGCCGCCTCGACCCACCTTCCGTCGATGAACAGCTGCCTCGGCGTTGCGGTGAACTCCTCGACGCTCCGTTCGGCTGTCACTGTCATGAAATCTCATCTCCCTCACGGACCCGGGCACACCTTTGGCCCGGACCGGGTAGTCACAATGAGATAACAGGACCGTGACCCGCACAAGGGGCACCCCCCGAGAGGAGAGCTGTCATGCCGAAGATCTTGATCGTCACCGGAGACGCCGCGGAATCGCTGGAGGTCATGTACCCGTACCAGCGGCTGCTCGAAGAGGGCTATGAGGTAGACATCGCCGCGCCGTCGGTGAAGAAGCTGCAGTTCGTCGTGCACGACTTCACCGACGGCTTCGACACCTACACAGAAAAGCCCGGCTACACGTGGCCCGCCGACATCGCGTTCGCCGACGTCAACCCGGCCGACTACGTGGCGCTCGTCATCCCCGGCGGGCGCGCCCCCGAATACATCCGCAACGACGGGGACGTGCAGCGGATCGTGCGCCACTTCATGAGCGCTGACGAGCCAGTCGCCCAGCTGTGCCACGCCCCGCAGGTGCTGGCCGCCGCCGGGACGCTCACCGGCCGCCGGACCGCCGCGTACCCGGCGCTGGCGCCCGACGTCACCGCGGCCGGGGCCGAGTTCGTCGATGCCGCCGCCGTCGTTGACGGGCAGATGGTGTCGGCACGGGCCTGGCCCGACCACCCGGCGTGGATGCGCGAGTTCATCCAGATCCTGCGGTCCAAGGCGCCCGCCTGAGCTCAGCCCGGCTTAGTCAGGCACGGACACCATGACGTCTGAGGCCTTGATCACCGCGGTGACCTCTCTGCCCTCGGCGAGCCCGAGGTCGCGGACCGCCTCCACGGTGATCGAGGCCACCAGGCGCACCCCGGCCGCGTCCAGCGTGACGTTGGCGATCGCCTCCCCCGCGTGGATGGCGGTAATTCGCGCCGGTATCTGGTTGCGCGCGCTGAGCCTCATGCCTAGCCCTCCCATGGTGATCGGCGGTCCTGCCGCCTTAACGCTACTCGCCGGCATGCGCGCATCGGGTCATCTGATCGGCGCGTCGCCGTAGCTACCCTGGTCCCCCGCTTCCGCTGGTTGCCCCGCGCAGTCCGGCCTTGCGCAGGATCCCGGGCGTCTGCATCATGGGCGCATGCGGTCGCCCGACACATCCCTTCCGGCGCCGCCCGCGCCGGCCAGCGCGAGCCGCCGGTGGGACGAGATGCTCCTCAGCCTCGCCGGACTGCTCCCGGCCGGGCCCGCGTCCGTGCTCGTCGACGGCGACGGCGAGCAGCCGGCGATGCTAGCCACCCGGCTCGCCGCGACGCTGAGCGCGAGCGGGCGGGCGTGCGTCCGGCTGACCGGCACCGGCGGCGGCTATCCCGGCCGCGAAGCGCAGCCCGGCGGCCGCGCGGAGCCCGGCGGCGGAACGGAGCCCGGCGGCGGAACGCGGCCCGGCGGCCGCGCGGAGCCCGGCGGCGGAACGCGGCCCGGCGGCGAAGCGGAGCTCGGCGGCGGAGCGCAGCCCGGCGGCGACATGTTCGGGGGACCGGTCAGGCTCGCCGACGGACCAGGCTGGCGCGCGGCCCGCGCGCGGGACGCGGCCCGTTCCCGGGACGCGGCCGGCTCCTGGGACGTGGTGATCTGGCTGCGCACCGCGGGCGCGGGCCGGGCCGTCGACGGTCCCGGCGGCCAGGCCGCCGAGGACGGGTCCGACGTCGTCGTCGACATGCGCGACCCGGACTGGCCGGTGATCCGCCGCGTCACCGCCCCGCTAGCGGCCCGCGGCCCGTGGTATCTCACCGAGACGCGCGCGTTCTTCTCGTGCCGGGCCGCCACCTGGAACACCAAGTTCGGCGACGACCTGCCCGCCTACGCCGCCGCCGTCACCCAGGCCGGCATCCCCCGCGGTGGCGTGGTCATCGACGTTGGCTGCGGCACCGGCCGGGCGCTGCCCGCCCTCCGCCGGGCCGTCGGCCCGGACGGCGCGGTCATCGCCGCCGACGTGACTCCCGAGATGCTCGCCGAGGCACGGCCGCTGAGCATGGCCGCACGCGCCGCGCTCGTCCTTGCCGACGCCCGCCGGCTGCCCTTCGCTGACGCGTCGGCCGACGCGCTCTTCGCCGCCGGCCTGGTCGACCACCTGCCCGACACCGAAGCCGGGCTCACGGAACTCGCCCGCGTCACCCGCCGCGGCGGCCTGCTCGTCCTGTTCCATCCGTCGGGCCGCGCGGCGCTCGCCGCCCGGCACGGCCGGACGCTGACCCCGGATGAGCCGCTGACCGCCGATCGGCTCCGGAAATCGACAGCGGCCACGGGTTGGCGGCTCACCGCATACGACGACGCCGTGGACCGCTTCTTCGCCGTCGCGATCCGCGGATAGCGGCCCTTAGCGTCCCGGCGGTCAGGCCGGCCAGGCCGGCCAGGCCGCGAGCCGGGAGCTGCCTGCCGGTGCGCCGCGGGCTGGACCGCACCAGGCCCGCGAACAGCGGGGCGTTGAGGCTTATTCACGCGGCGGCCGACGGCCCTGGAGCCGGTAAGCCGAGTCGGCAGGGTCGAGCCCGGGGTATGCCGTACCGAAATTCCCTGATTTAATAGCATAAATCCCGCAAGGAGCGCCTTCATGATCACGAAGATTTTGTTTTTGATGTAAGAAAAGTCTCTTATAGGTGACCAGATCTTACGTGATCATGGAATTTCACCCCGCGCCATACCCGGGTCGGGTATTCACGGCCGAAAAATGAGGCCACAACCGTCCTGAATAAGCCTCGTTGTCTGCTGCTCCCGCGGTCCTAAAGGTTCGGATCTGCATGCGAGCGCCGGGGGTGGATGACCAGCGCCTGCTCAGCAGGCCCCGCTGCACGCCGGCTACCTAGCCTGGCCGGCGCCGATTCGCACCGCTCGCACCTGGGACGACACCACCCCGCAAATCTGGACCAGTTACTGTCGAATATTCATCTGAACAGCAAGAAACCTCCCGTTAATGGCGAAACGGCGTGTCAGCGATTCATTTGCGGACACCGATATTGAGCAATGAGTTTCGTGTTACGTGTGTGTTCCGTGTTGGGTATCAGCACCTCGCGCAGGCTCCAATGGGAGCCGACTAGTCCTGGCGCGGAATTCGGGGGGGTTCTGCATGAAACGACGGAAAATCACAATTTCGGTGTCGGTCGCGCTATTGCTGGTCGCTGGCCCAGCGCTCGTACTGAGCGCAGCGCAGGCGAATGCGGCGCAGACAAAGGCGGGCACGCGAGCGGCGCAGGAGGCGAAAACAGAAAAATTCACGCTATGCCGCACGGATAGCACCGTCACGGTGACCGGGCAAGGCGGTCATTACCTGGTGGACAACAACAACTTCATGGGCCGGGGAGAGTGCCTGACCGGTTCGCGCACCACGTCGGCCTTCCGGGTCAGCCTGTCCCGTGCGACATCGACCGGGCCCGACTCGGCCGCATACCCCAACATCCTCGTCGGCTGCTC
>Ga0210398_10005934_pt1 | contig 11320 bp, 10 predicted proteins | sample IncBWC4OmetaG_FD_161047 | JGI IMG/M metagenome (GOLD analysis project Ga0210398, IMG submission 161047) | Forest soil microbial communities from Barre Woods Harvard Forest LTER site, Petersham, Massachusetts, United States - Inc-BW-C-4-O | ecosystem: Environmental > Terrestrial > Soil >... | reverse complement strand
GGAAGGGGAGATCGACGTAGCCGGACCAAACCTGGCAGGGAGCCTGACCAACCTTGGTCTGATTGATGAGTATCGACTCTACATCCATCCCATCGTGCTCGGGTCCGGCCAGCCGTTCTTCGCCGGCCCCCGGCCGCGGCTGCGCCTCGTGGCCAGCGACCGCATTGGCGGGGATGTAGTCAGGTTGACGTACGTTCCCGCTTGATGCATACCGTATTGACAATCATTCGCATTCGCGTTTACAATGGCGCCATGATCGTTTGTGTATGCAAAGCCGTTTCGGACCGACAGATCCGCGCAGCCGTCAAAGGCGGCGCGGCCAGTTTGCGCGACCTGACGCGCGACCTTGGGCTTGGCACGTGCTGCGGGAAATGCCTGCCCGAAGCCAAAGCGGCGCTGTGCGCGTCCCTCGAGGCCTGCGATTCCTCGAGGCCCGCTCTGTTCTCGCCCGCCGCCCCCGAATTCGCGCTCTAGGCGCGATCCCAAAGCCACTGCCCTGCGAACCCGACCGTCCGGAGTCCAAGGCTCCGATGGATTCCTCGCGCGTGGGTTCCGGCTTACAATCCAGGCACCCATTCAGCCGCAACAAATAAGGGGCCACCGTGCAAGGCGACACCCAAGTACTGGACTTCTTGAACCAGGCCCTGAAGAACGAACTGACGTCGATCAATCAGTATTTTCTGCACTCGCGCATGCTCGACAACTGGGGCATGAAGCGTCTGGGAAAACTGGAGTACGAAGAATCCATCGACGAAATGAAGCATGCGGACCGCTTGATCAAACGCATCCTGTTTCTGGAGGGACTGCCGAATCTGCAGGATCTGGGCAAGCTTTTCATCGGCGAAGATGTTCAGGAAATCCTGCAATGCGATCTTCGCCGCGAGATGGAAGCGCATCCCATGTACCAAACCGCCATCGCGCACTGCGAGAGCGTGAAGGACTACGTGACGCGCGATCTGCTGGTCCATATCCAGAAGAGCGAAGAAGAACACATCGACTTCATCGAAGAGCAGCTGGGCTTGATCGACAAGATGGGCTTGGCGAACTATGTCCAAAGTGCTGTCGGAGAGCTGGAAGAAAGCAACGGCGGTTAAACCAAAAAAAACGTCCGGGAGATAGTCATGCTCAGAAAATTTCTCACGGTGCTCATCGTGGGCGTGTTGTTGATCGCCGCCATTGGACTGATATTGCCGCGCCATGTCGTTGTGAAACGTACCGTGACCATCGACCGCCCCGCCAGCTTGGTCTATGCCACGGTGAATTCCTTCGTGTTGTTCCCCAAGTGGTCGCCCTGGCAGGACCTGGATCCCCACATGATCCAGACCACCGAAGGACCGCGCGAGGGCGTGGGTGCGAAATTGGTTTGGAAGGGAAATGACAAGGTTGGCTCCGGCACGCAGGTGATCACGGCGTCCGTTGTGGACCAGTCCGTGGCCAGCGATCTGGATTTCGGACAGATGGGGACCGCGAAATCCACGGTAAGTCTGACGCCCGAGGGCGGTGCGACGACCGCCACCTGGGCCGTCGACATGGACATGGGCGCCAATCCCATCGGCCATTACATCGGTTTGACGATGGATGGCATGCTGGGAAAGGATTTTGCGAACGGCCTCGGCAAACTCAAAGCGCTGGTCGAGACCATGCCGAATGCCGATATTGCCGGATTCAACGCCCAGCCCGTTGAGCTCACGGCCACCCCGCTGCTGCTGGTGAGCGAGACAGCGGCGCCCGCTGCCATCGGCAAGGCTTATGCTGACGGATTCACACAGATCGGCAAATTCATGACGAAGAACAAGCTGCACCAGGCCGGCGCGCCCCTGGGTGTCGACGGCGCCATGTCAGGGGGCAATTTCGCCTTCGACGCCGGCATCCCGGTGGACCGCGCCGATGTTGCCGGCGCCGACGGGGTGCGCGTCACGCAAAGCTATGCCGGCAAGGCGCTGAAGACCACTCATGTCGGCCCCTACGACAAGCTGCCGCAAACCGAAGAAAGGCTGCGTGCCTTCATGGCCGCGCACGCGTACGTTCAGAAAGGACCGGTCATCTCCTGGTACGTCGATGATCCCGGAACGACCCCCGTCGAGAAATTGCGTACGGAGATCTACGCGCCGATAGATTGAGCCATCGAGGCCCAAACCGGTCCCAAAATGGTGCAACAGGTTGTTGCACGATGCTTACACCCGAGTGCCGCTGAAGGTGGCGCTGCCCAGCAGGTGGCGGGCATGGCCGCTGATGCGATCCTGCTCGATGCTCGCGGTGAATTTGAAGCTCAAGCGCATCGGCTTGGTTATTTTTGCCTTCCAGGTGAGCTTGTTGCCATCGACGCGCCCGTCGCTGATGGCGACGTGGTGTTCGGCATCGGAAAGCGATCCGTTCAGTGTGTTGCCGCTGACCTGAAGATCGAGGATGCCCGATTTGTCGCCCATGGGCGTCTTGATCGTAATATTCCATTTGCCTTGAACCATGGGACTTCCTTCCAAGTTATGCCGACGCGCAGGACTGCGGCGGCCGGGGACAAGCGCCGCTTCGCGGACAAATGACGCTGGCCGGTGAACTGAGCGCATCGGCAATCCATGAAATGTTCAGGACCTGGGAGGCGGCACGAATGGCGGCAGAGGCTTCGGGCGGGATGGCGCCGTCGCCGCCGCCGCGGCGGCAGGAGTCGGCCACCGCCGCGACCAGTTGCTCGCCGTCAAAACCCTGGGCATCGAGCGCCGGCAATAAATCCACGCCCACGGACAGGACGTGCAGCTCGTCCAAGGCATCGCGCGTGAGCAATGAATGACAGCAATACAGACGCGCGCGCTTGCCGTCCTGCATGACTGAGATCTGGGATTTTGGCCGCTGCTGCGCGGGCGTTTCGGGCGTTTGTTGCAGCAGGCGAAACACCGCCCACCGCGGGCAGGGATCGGATACCAGGCTCATGTTGCCCCAGGGCAGCGGAATGCCGTTGCCGCGGTAAACGGCCCTCAGGTAGCCCGGCGGATAGGCATCGAAAAAATGCCAGTGCCGGTAGGGAGACACCGCGGTCATGCGCCGCATGACCAGCGCAGGCGTCACGCCGACTTTGCGGCACGCGCTCACGCTATGCGCCTCGCGAATCAAAAACCGCCTGAATGGAATCCGCGGGCACAGGAGCGCACCGGCAAAAAAACTGCACTCAAAGTCCCGCCAGGCATAGAGCACGTCCTGCGCGCCCATGCCGCGCACCGAGCCGGGAGTTTCCGCATCGCCGGACTGTACGGCACTGTGCGGCGATATCATCCCGTCGCCATTGTGCAGTATTTTGTGGCCCACGAAGAACGCCAGCTCGTATTTCAGGCGTTCCTCCTGCCGGCGCAGGCGCTTGTTGATCAAGACGGTGCCGGGTGCCTCGAACCGGGAGCGCACCAGCGCGCCGTTGGGCTTGCGCCCATCACCGTCGAACCATTTGATGTCCAACCCATGCCGCTTGCCGATGGCGATGACGGCCTCCAGATCGAGGGGCATCTGCCGCTTACCGCACTCCTCAGCCGCCCGTTCGATGTCGGGAAAATTATTGTGCCGGGTCTCCTGCCAGACTCGGATCAGGAGCTGCGCGAATTGCCGTCCCGTCGTGCCGGTCTGGGACAGCAGTTCGGGCAGCGCGTTCTGCAGCAGTTCATTTGAAAACAAGAAGGCCGGTTCGAGCGGCATGGCCTCCAGGCCACCGCGCTGGCGCGCCGCCGGCGCCGCCTCGACGTCCGTGTTCTCGTCCAAGAACCAGCGCGCATCCTTGCTGAAGATTCCCGCGAGCATCCCCAGCATTTCCGCCGACGGCATGCGCTTGCCGGTTTCCACCATGCTCAAGTACGACACCGAAGGAGCGCTTACGGCGTCCACTTGAATGCAGCGCGCCGAGAGCTCATCGAGCGTCAAGCCGTTGCGCTTGCGCAGCGAACGCAGCTTGGCGCCGAGAAAATGCCCCTGCCGGATCAGTCCTGCCATGGCCTTCCTGTGAAATTCACACTGTTAAATTTCTATAGTGTAAATCCTCAATATAAACACTTTAAGCTTGCCGCATACCCATTGGCAAGCAGCACCCCAAGGAGAATGGCTTTGAATGCACAGTTGAATGATCGGTGGCACGGCATCGAGCGCCCCTACACACCGGCAGACGCCGCGCGCCTGCGCGGGTCGGTGAAGATCGAATATTCGTTGGCACGATTAGGGGCCGAAAAATTCTGGCGCCTGCTGCACAGCGAAGCGGTGGTGGCGGGCTTGGGCTGCATGACCGGCAATCAAGCCATTCAAACGGTGCAGGCGGGCCTGAAAGCCATTTACTGCTCCGGCTGGCAGGTGGCCGGGGATGCGAATTCCGCCGGCGAGGTGTACCCCGACCAGAGCCTGTACCCGGTCGACTCGGTGCCGAAAATGGTGGAGCGCATCAACAACGCCTTGCTGCGCACCGACCAGATTCACCATCTGGAAGGCAACTCCAGTATTGATTGGCTGGCACCGATCATCGCCGATGCGGAAGCGGGCTTCGGCGGCAATCTCAATGCATTCGAGCTGACCAAGGCGCTGATACGTGCGGGCGCCGCCGGCGTGCATTTCGAAGATCAACTGTCCTCGGCAAAAAAATGCGGCCACCTGGGGGGCAAGGTGTTGGTGTCGACCGCCGAGGCCATCAACAAGCTGGTGGCGGCGCGTCTCGCCGCCGATGTCATGGACGTGCCCACCGTGATCATCGCGCGCACCGATGCGGATGCGGCAGACCTGCTGCTCACCGACCATGACCCGCGCGATCAGATGTTTCTGACCGGTCAGCGCTCCAGCGAGGGATTCTTCTACGTCAAGGCCGGGATCGAGCAGGCGATCGCACGCGGCCTCGCCTATGCACCCTACTGCGATCTGATCTGGTGCGAAACCTCCAAGCCCGACATGCTCGAGGCGAAGCACTTTGCAGCGGCCATTCACGCTAAATTTCCCGGCAAATTGCTGGCCTACAACTGCTCGCCGTCCTTCAACTGGGCGGCCAAGCTGAATGCCTCGGCGATGAAAAAGTGGCGCGAAGAGCTGGCGGCGCTCGGCTATCGCTTCCAATTCATCACGCTGGCCGGCTGGCACGCCCTGAATCTGTCGATGTTCGAATTGGCATCGGCGTACAGCGCTGACGGCATGCTGGGCTATTCGCAATTGCAGCAGCGCGAGTTCGGCCAGGAGGCATCGGGTTACCGCGCCACCAAGCATCAGGCATTCGTCGGTACCGGCTATTTCGATGCCGTGCAAACCGCCATCAGCGCCAAGAGTTCCACCGTGGCGATGGCCGGCAGCACCGAGACGGAGCAGTTCACCGCACCGGCAGCCGCCCCGAAACGCGTGGTGGCCTAGAGGAGCACTCATGGGCGCAACCTTCACCGCCGCGGCGGCGGAGATCGCCGAGCACTTTCGCCTCTACAACGAAGAATTCGGGCGCATTACCCGGCGCGCGGCCGGGCATTTTCTCGCCGAGGACTGGCAGGCGGCGCAGCTCGATGCGGTGGCGCGCATCGAGCTGTACGAAGAGAGGGTGGCGCGCTGCGTCGCGGTCGTCGGCGACCGGCTGCAGAGCAAACGCGTGGAGGCTGCGCTGTGGAGCGACATCAAACATGCCTATGAAACGCTGGTGGCACGCCGCCCCGACAGCGATTTTTACCATACCTTTTTCAATTCCGTCACCCGCGATTTGTTCGGCACCGTCGGCGTCAACCCAGAGGTGGAGTTTTGCGCCACCAGTGTGGGCCGCGCCTCCGGATCGGTGCCCATCCGCGTCTACCGTGTGGGCGGATCATTGCCCACGGCGGTGCGCGAAATCCTCGCGGATCTTCCTTTCGGCGCGACGATCGGTGACGCCGATTCGGCGGTACACCGTATCAGCGCGGAGATCGGCCGCTACTTCGCGACCGGCCGGCACAGCGGCGCGCCGGAATCCATCGAGCTGATCGAACCGGTGTTCTACCGCGGCATGCAGGCATTCGTGGTCGGCCGGCTGATCGGCGACGGCGCCATCACGCCGCTGGTGTTGGCCTTCACCAATTTGCAAAAGAACGTGCAGGTCGATGCCGTGATGCTGTCGCGCGCCGACGTGGGATCCTTATTCGGCTACGCCCGCTCCTATTTCCACGTGGATTTGCCGGTGGTCAGCGCCGCCATCACGCTGCTTCGCTCCTTCATGCCGCGCAAGCCCGTCGACGAGCTCTACACCGTGCTGGGGCGGGCCAAACAAGGCAAGACGGAACGCTACTTCGCCCTGCAGCGCCACCTCGATCAATCGATCGACAGTTTTGTGCACGCGCCCGGCGAACGCGGCCTGGTCATGATCGTCTTCACCCTGCCCTCCCATGATCTGGTGTTCAAAGTGATACGCGACAAATTCGGCGCGCCGAAAACCACGACGCGCGCCGATGTCATCGAACGATATCAATTCGTATTCCGGCACGACCGCGCCGGGCGCCTGGTCGATGCGCAGGAATTCAAGCGGCTGCGGCTGCCTCGCGCGCGCTTCATGCCGGCCTTGGCCGAGGATCTGCTGCTCCACGCCAGCGAGAGTTGCCGCGTCGAAGGCGAAGACCTGATCATCGAACATTGCTACATCGAGCGGCGCTTGCGGCCCTTGAGCTTGTTCCTGCGCGAGGCGGAGCCCGCCGCCGCGGAGTCGGCGATCATCGATTACGGCAACGCCCTGCGCGACCTGGCGGCCAGCAACGTGTTTCCCGGCGACCTGCTGCTCAAGAACTTCGGGGTCACCAGCCACGGACGCGTCATTTTCTACGACTACGACGAGCTATGTCCGGTGTCCGACTGTGTGTTTCGCGATTTGCCGCGCGCGCGAAACGAGGAGGAGGAAACCAGTGCCGAACCGTGGTTTCACTTCGGACCGCGCGACGTGTTTCCGGAGCAATGGCTGCCATTTCTCTCCATTCCCGCCGCCTTGAGCGAGGTGTTCATTCGCCATCACGGATGCTTGCTGACCGCGGCTTGGTGGCGCGCGCAGGCAGCCCTGGCGCCGGAAGCCGCCGCGGCCCTGATGGTTCAGTCATCGAATGCCGCGTAGACCAGATCTCGGAACAAGTTGCGGAAGTAATCGCGCTGACCCGGCCCCTGGATGAGCATGATGGCGAAGAGTTCTTCTCTCGGATCGACCCAAAAGTCGTACCGGCCAAACCGCCCCAGAAATACTGGCCGACCGAGCCGGGGACATGCGCGATACCGGGCTCCAGCCGTACGGCTACACCTAAGCCGAATCCGTAGCCGGGCAATAGCAGATCGGGAGCACCGGTGATCGGCCCCAGATGGTCCGCGGTCATGAGTTCGATCGTCTTGCGGCTCAAGAATCGCATGCCATCCATCCTGCCGCGATTGAGCAGCATCTGCAGGAAGCGCGCATAGTCGCCGGCCGTGGACACGAGGCCGCCGCCGCCCGATTCGAATTTCGGCGCATCGTGCACGTTGATCAGTTGCACGCCCGCGCCGGTGTCAGGATCCTTGGCGAAGGCCTCGGCGAGCCGGCCATGTTCCTGCGCCGGCACGTAAAACGCGGTATCGATCATCCCCAAGGGCGCGAACAGGCGCCGGTGCAGATACTCCCCCAGGGTGAGTCCTGACAAGACCTCGATCAGCCGGCCGAGCACATCGGTCGAGCGGCTGTATTCCCACTTCGTGCCCGGTTGATGCAGCAGCGGCAATTTGCCCAAGGCGGCCACTTGATCCGCGTTGCTCTGGTTGCGGCTGTAAATCTTCGCGGCCGTGTACATCTTGTGCACCGGGCCGCTTCCCCGAAACTCATAGGTGAGCCCCGAGGTATGGCGCAGCAGATCCTGAATGGTGATGGGCCGCTCCGCATCCACCAACTCGGTTTCGGTGCCGCGCACCAGGGCGACCTTGCGATGGCCCAGTTCGGGCAGGAATTTGCCGATCGGGTCGCTGAGCAGGAAGCGGCCTTCTTCCCACAACATCATCGTGGCCACGGAGACGATGGGTTTCGTCATGGAATAAATGCGGAAGATGCTGTCCTTCGCCATCGGGTCGGCCTGGGCGGGGTCGCGCCGGCCGAAGCTCTCGAAGCAGGCCAACCGGCCGCGGCGCGCGACCAATGCCACGGCCCCGGGTACCCGCCCGCGTTCGATCTCGGCCCGCATCACCGAGCCTAGGCGTGCCAGGCCGGCGGTCGAGAGTCCGATGTCCTCGGGTGTGGCGTGCGGCAGGGGAAGTGCGGTCATGAAGCATCCTGATGAGGGTTGACCCAATGGATTATAGTTGAGCCTTACCCAGCGTCGCATTCATGAAGCTTTATAACGAACATAATCCCGCGCCCAATCCCCGCCGCGTTCGCATCTTTCTGGCGGAGAAAGGGCTTACCCTCGAGTTGGTGCACGTGCCGATGCGTCAAGGCGCGCACAAGAGCCCTGAGTTCCTGGCGAAGAATTCACTGGGACAGGTGCCGGTGCTGGAACTCGACGATGGCACGACGCTGTCGGAGAGCATCGCCATTTGCCGCTACTTGGAAGAGCTGCATCCCCAACCCGCCCTGTTCGGCAAAGACGCCTGGCAGCGCGCGCAGGTGGAGATGTGGATGCGCCGGATCGAGTTTGCCTTGATGAGCCGCATAGGTGCCGTGTGGGTGAACACGCACAAATACACCGCGCATTTGGGTACGCAGTACAAGGACTTTGGAGAGGCCAGCCGCCTCAGAGCTCTCAAGGCCATGCACTGGCTGGACGATGAATTGAAAGACCGCGAATTCGTCGCGACCGGCGATTATTCGATGGCCGACATCGTCGCCCTGACCACCATCGACTTCGCCGCCTTCATCGGCATCGAGACGCCGCCGGAATTGACGCATTTGAACGCGTGGCACGCACGCGTATCGGCACGCGCGAGTGCCGCCGCCTGAGAGTTCGTGCGGCCGGCGTTTGCAGCTTCCTTGCCCGTGAACCCAATGAGCCCGCAAAACGCAGCCACCGTGGTGGCCGCCCAAAAGATCAACAGTTGCTCTGTCATGGCTCACCCTCGGTGGGTAAAAAAATCTAAGGTCGAGGACCTGCCGGCGCTTTCGGGTTTTGTGCCACGTACCGCAGCAGACCAAAACCGTAATTGCTCAAGTCAGGAATGGCGATCCCTAAGCGCGCCATCTCGTCCGCCTTCGCCATGGCCAGCTGAGCCAGGCCATGGGTGAACGACCACAGCGTCACGGCGAGCATCACGGGATTACCGATATCCGCACGAATGCTCCCATCGCGAATGCCGCATTCAATCGCTTGCACCACCACGGTGATCGCCTCATCGCCTGACGCCTGGCAGGCTAGATCGGGCGAACCGGGATCGGGGGCCAGGGAATGGGCGTGAAATTTCGAACAGAAATCGAAATAATGAGGAAATTCAAACGCATACTGCATGTACGAGCGGCCAATGGCCTCGACCTTTTCCATCCCCAATGCTTGAGTGGCCGACGCGGCAACGAACCGATCGCGCAGCAACCCCATGGCCCGTTCCCCGATGGCAAACAGGATGTCCTGCTTGTCTTTGAAGTACACGTAGACCAAGGCGCGCGACAGGCGCGCACCACGGGCGACCTGATCTACCGTGACCAGCTCCCACCCCTCCTTGGCGTAGATTTCCTCGGCGGCATCGAGGATTTCGGCGCGCCGACGCTCTTTCTCTTCCACGCGTCGCTGGGCGATATAGGACATGGGCTGAACCATAGTCAATTATTGACACTTTGTCAATAATAATCGAGTCGTCAATTCCTATCCACGGGGCGCCCCTCCATATTTCACCGACGAGGGGCGCCCCTGTATATTTCGCCGATGCAAAAAACTCCCCTAGGTTTTCTGGCGGCACCGGCGCTCACGGCCGCGGTTCTGGCCGCCGCCACGGCTCTGGCCCAGGCGCCGGCCGAAGACCCCTTCATATGGCTGGAACAAGCCCACAGCGATCACGCCATGGCCTGGGTCGAGGCGGAGAACGCCAAGACCAGCGCAGGCCTGGAGAGCAACCCGCTTTTCAATACCTTGTTCAAGGATGCGCGGGTGATCGCCGAGGCAAAAGACCGCATTCCCGAGCCGACCCTCATCGGTGGCCGAATCTTCAACTTCTGGCAGGACGCCGAGCACGAGCATGGCATCTGGCGCAATACCAGCCAGCCGGACTTTCAAGCGGCGTCACCGCAGTGGCGCACCGTTCTTGATCTGGATGCACTGTCCAAATCGGAGAAGGGCAACTGGTTCTGGAAAGGAGCCATTTGCCATGAGCCTCAGGAACATCGATGCATGGTGAGCCTGTCGGACGGCGGCGAAGATGCCGTGACGTTGCGCGAATTCGACGTGCCGAAAGGCGGTTTCGCCGACGGCGGCTTCTCGCTGCCGAACGGAAAACAGGATATGGCTTGGGCCGATGCCGACTCGCTGCTGGTTGCGCGCGAATGGAAATCCGGTGAGCTCACCCGTTCCGGTTATGCCTTCGTCGTCAAACGGGTCAGGCGCGGTGAACCTTTGGATGTGGCGGTCGAAGTATTCCGCGGAACGCCGGATGACGTCGGCGTCACTCCCTTTACCCTGACCGACGGCTCCGGGCACAGCGCCGTCATGATTCAGCGTGCGGTATCGATCTTCGAGTTCGAGTTCTACCTGGTGGGCGACAAGGGGCCGTCGAAACTGACCCTGCCCATGAAGGCGGAATTTCTCTGCCTGGTCGACGGCCGTTTGATCTTGAGCCTGCACGAGGATTGGAAACGAAGCGGTGCACCCACACTCGCGCAAGGGTCGTTGGTTTCCCTCGATCTGGCAGCCGTGGCCGCCAATCCGCGCCGGCTGCGCCCGGTGTTGATCTATGCGCCCGGCAGCCGCGAAGCCTTCGTGGACGCCGCCGCCACCCGAGGACACCTGCTGGTGCATACGCTCGACAATGTCAACGCGCGCGTGTACTCGTACACACCCGAACCGAACCATCGCTGGTCCAGGCGCCAACTCGACCTGCCCAACAACGTTTCAGCCAGCCTGGTCGACAGCGATTTGCACAGTGAGCAGGCATTCGTGCAGCTCACGGGCTTTCTCACGCCTTCCCAGCTAATTCTCGCCGACTTGGGGCAAGGCACTCTCTCGACCGTGAAGACGCTCCCCGCAAAATTCGATGCCTCGCACCAGGTGGTCGAACAATTCGAAGCGACCTCCAAAGACGGCACAAAAATCCCCTACTTCATCGTCCATCGAAGCGGCTTGAAGATGGACGGCAGCACGCCGACGATTTTGAATGCCTATGGCGGCTTCCTGGCTGCCCGCACGCCGACCTATTCGGCGGAGCTCGGCAAGCTGTGGTTGGAACG
>Ga0210398_10005933_pt1 | contig 11320 bp, 9 predicted proteins | sample IncBWC4OmetaG_FD_161047 | JGI IMG/M metagenome (GOLD analysis project Ga0210398, IMG submission 161047) | Forest soil microbial communities from Barre Woods Harvard Forest LTER site, Petersham, Massachusetts, United States - Inc-BW-C-4-O | ecosystem: Environmental > Terrestrial > Soil >... | reverse complement strand
GTGGCGCAGCAGCTCCAAATTGGCGTGAAACTCGGCGACGTTGCGCGGCCCCGGGATGATCGCCGCCACCGCCGGATGGGCGAGCGGGAATTGCAGCGCCGCCGCCGCAAGCGGGACTCGGTGGCGCTCGCACACGGTCCTGATCGCGTCGACCCGGGCGACGATCTCGGGTGGTGCAGCGCGGTAGTTCCAGGTGTCGCGGCCGGCAAGGATGCCGGAATTGAGCGGCCCGCCGACCACGATCGACGTCCCGGCTTCGAGGCATTTCGGCAGCAGATCGTCGAGCGGCGCCTGCTCGAGCAGCGTGTAGCGGCCGGCGAGCAGGAACGCGTCCCAGGCGCCCCACGCCATCGCTTCGAGCAGCACCTCGCGCTCGTTGACCCCGATACCGATCGCACCGACCGCGCCGGTGCCGCGCAACGTCTCGAGCGCGCGATAGCCGCTGTCCCGCAGGGTGCGCATCAGCCCAGGATGAGCCTCGCCGTGCTGCATCGCGCCGATGTCGTGCACATAGAGAATGTCGATCCGGGCGAGGCCCAGCCGCTGCAGGCTGTCCTCGAACGAGCGCATGATCCCGTCGTAGGAATAGTCGTAAACCACGTCGAACGGCATCGGCTGACGAGGCGCTTCGCCGTTGGCCGGTCCCTGGCGAGGGCGCAGCAGACGGCCGACTTTGGTCGACAGCACCCATTCGTCGCGCGGCGCTGCGCGCAGCGCATCCCCGACGCAACGCTCGGCCCGGCCAACCCCGTAGAAGGGCGCGGTGTCGACATAGCGCACACCGGCCTCCCAGGCCGCGCGCACGATGGCTTCCGCCTCCTCGCGCGCGACCTCGATGCGGCTGCCGCCGAGCGTGGCGCAGCCGAGGCCAAGCGCCGTGACTTCAACACCGGTCCGCCCGATCCTGCGTTTTTCGAAACTGGGCATCCTGCGATCCTCTGCCTGCGATCCTCTGCCGTTGTCCGCGTCAGGTCGGCCGAGCCGGCATGCTCGCTGCTTGAGATGGCGCAATCAGCCGCTGCTTGTCACTCCTGTTTTGTCCCGGCCAGGACGTAAAGCCTGCCCTGCCGTCGCGCACGTGGGCCGCGGTGATCGGAGCGCACCGTGGCTCCCCCTGTGGCCCCGCACCCCACTGTGGCCCCGCACTGTGGTAATGTCGCGCGCCGTTTGCTAATGATGCGGCGGCGAAGATTCTTTTCGCATCGACAAGGGGTGGCGACGATGGCCTACGAAGGCATGATTGCGGAGACGATCGGGATCAACGGCGACAAGAACGAGACGATCTCGGCCTATGTCGCGCGGCCGTTGGGGCCGGGCCCGTTCCCCGGGATGGTGTTGCTGCATCATGCGCCCGGCTGGGACGAGTGGTACCGCGAGGCGACCCGCAAATTCGCCCATCACGGCTATGCCACGATCAGCCACAACCTCTATCACCGCGCTGGCGAGGGCAAAGCCGACGACGTCGCCGCCAAGGTGCGCGCCGAGGGCGGGGTCCCCGACGCCCAGGTCATCGGCGACACCGAGGGTGCGGTGCGATGGCTGAAGGCGCAGCCCTGGCTCAACGGCAAGGTCGGCGTGTTCGGCACCTGCTCGGGCGGCCGGCAGACCTTCCTCTATGCCTGCCACACCAAGAGCATCAACGCCGCCTGCGAGCTGTGGGGCGGCCGGGTTGTGATGAGCAAGGAAGAGCTGAACCCGAAGCAGCCGACCCCGCCGATCGAGTTCACCCGGAACCTGTCCTGCCCGCTGCTCGGCCTCTTCGGCAACGAGGATCGTTCGCCGACCCCCGAGCAGGTCGACCAGCACGAGGCCGAGCTCAAAAAGCACGGGAAGAATTACGAGTTTCACCGCTACGACGGCGCCGGGCACGGCTTTTTCTATTACGACCGGCCCGCCTACCGCATCGAGCAGGCGCTCGACGGCTGGCAAAAGGTGTTCGCGTTCCTCGGCAAGCACCTGGCCAAATGATCGCGGCAGCGCTTCGTTAACCGCGATGTGCACCTCGATCGTCGAGATTGTCGAAGCGGCCGGGGCCGGCAAGGCTGGCGACGGGTGGATCGAGCTGACCCATTCGGTGGTGTCGTACGACCACCCGCACCATGCCGTGCTGGAAGAGGCCATCACGATCGACTTCGTGAACTCGGCGCTCGGGCCCGGCGCGCGGGTCGCGGTCGAGCTCACTCTGGAGTCGGCAAAGGAGCTCAGCGCCGCGCTCGCCCGGGCGATCGCGGCGGCCGAAATCGAGGAAAGCGCCCGGCGGCACACGGTGTAAAGCCGCGCCGACGGGCCAGGGTCGTCGCGCGCCGCCCGATCAGTGGCCAGCGCGGCCTTTCGGCGGGCTCTCGCCGGTTTCCGGTCGGGTCAGCAAATGGCCGCAACCGGCCTTGTTCGCCCAGTACTCCCAGGTCCGCCAAGTCTCGGGCGAGTAGGGGCTGTAGCCGCGATTGCGCGCCGCGATCTCGCCCGCCGACAAATAGGCGATCTCGCCGCCCAGCGCCTTAGCGCGCATCAGCGCGCGCGCGTTGCGCGGCAGATACACCGACAGGCGCACGACCTCGATCAGCGAGCGGGCGGCCGACGCGAAGCCGTGGCCGCGCATCAGCGCGACATTGCCGTCGCCGAGGCATTTGGCGAGATCGCGCGCCTGCTCGATGTTGGTGACCAAGAGGTTCGTGTCGCCGAAACGGTGTGCGATGTCCCAGACCGGCACCTGGCTGCCGATAAAGCTCGCGGAATGGATCACCGGGCGCAACTTTGTGCCGTCGGCGATCCCGAACGGCAAGGTGTCCTCGGCATGGGCGTGGACGACCGCCATGACATCCGGCCGTGCCTCGAAGATCGCGGCATGGATAAAGCGCTCGAGATAGAGCTGGCGATCGTCGTTGCCGATCGGCTGGCCGTCGAGGCCGAGCTCGACGAAATCGCCGGGGCCGACCAGTTCCGGGGCCAGCGAGCGCGCGATCAGAAACCGCGTCGGGTCGTCGGGGTGGCGCACGCTGACATGGCCGTAGGCGTCGACGACTTCCTCGCGCGCGAGGATGCGGTTGGCGATCACCAGGTCGTGGATCAGGCTGTCGAGGCTGCTCATCGTCGGTCCACCGGAAAGAAGCCGCCAGCGCCGCGGCCCCGCTTTATATCATAGCTGGATAGCATGGCTGGCTTCCGCACGCCGCCGGCGGTGGCGCCTTGCGCCGCCCCGGCGAAGCTGACAAGGGTTGACGGCGCCAAGCGCAGGCATGTCGAAGGGCGGGGGAAGCAGTTTCAATGGATCCGAAGCGACGGGGTGCGGCTCTCGGCGGCGCCGGGACGGCAGGGTGGGTCAATTGAGCGGGCCGGCACGCCGCGCCGCGCCAGCGCTGCAGGTTCCGGCCGAATGGGATCGCGCGGCCGACGTCGTCGTGGTCGGCTCGGGGGCGACCGGGCTTCCCGCCGCGATTGTCGCGCGCGAGGCCGGCTGTTCGGTGATCGTCGTCGAGGCCGAAGCGGACATCGGCGGTCATGCCATCACGAGCGGCGGCAATGTCCCGCTTGGCGGCGGCACCAGCGCGCAGAACCGCCACGGCATCGAGGACTCACCCGACCTCTTGTTCCGCGACCTGACGGACTGGTCGGTGGTCGGGCCCAACGGCTTCCCGGACTACCGCTACAACGACCGCGAAATCATTCGGGCCTTTGCCGACAACAGCGTCGCCGCCTTTGAATGGCTGGTCGCGCACGGCGTTGTCTTTGTCGACAAGGCCCCGGATGCCCTCGGCGGCACGTCGGTCGGAAATTCGGTGCCGCGCGAAATGCATTGCGCCGTGACGGACTGGCCGATGGTGCAGACCGGGGCGCCGGCCGACCCCAGCACCCAAAAGAGCCGCTCCTCGGGCAACGGGTTGATGCGGCCGCTCGAGGTCGCCGCCAAGGCGGCCGGCGTCGAGATCCTGCTCGAACACCGCATGACCCGGATCTATCGGGAAGCGCCGAGCGCCGGCCCGGTGCTCGGCATCGCGGTCGACCACCGGGGTGCGGCGTTGAACATCCGCGCGCGCAAGGCCGTCGTCATCGCCACCGGCGGCTCGACCGGCAACGTCAACTTTCGCCGCATGTTCGACCCGCGACTGACCGAAGAATATTGCGGCCTTGCCGGCATGCCGTGGTCCGACCAGGACGCCAGCGGCGAGATCGCTGCCATGGCGGTCGGCGCCGCGCTGTGGGGACTATTCAACCAGACCGGCGAATTCGGCGCCAACGTCACCAAGCCCGGTTCGATCGGGTGCCAATACAATTATCGCAATCTTCAATGGATGCCGGGTAGCCGCGTCTTCGACCGCGCTCGCGCGAGCGGCCTCAAGGTGGCGAATTGGCAGGACGTGATCCTGGTCAACATGCTGGGCAAGCGCTTTTATGACGAGACCGGCGGGCAATACGCCGCCAACAACTACAACTCTCTCGATCCCTATGTGCAGGGCAGCTGGCGCAATGCGAAAAACACCGAATACAATCCAAACAATTTCCTGAACGCGGCGCTCGCCGGGATCGACGACGGCCACAATGGCGGCGGCCCGATCTGGGCCATTTTCGACGGCGCCGCGATCGAGCGCGAGCAGTGGACTCCAGCCCCGCCCCATGTCGACATCGCCGCCGGTTTTTTCTTTGCCGCGAACCGGCTGTCCGACCTCGCGGAGAAGATCGTCATGAAATACCAGCGCGTGCCGATGCCGGCGGCCAATCTGGAAGAAACCGTGGCGCGCTACAATGCCTTTGTCGATGCCGGCGTAGACGAGGACTTCGGAAAGCCGAAACCGGCCTACAAGATTGCCCGTCCGCCGTTCTACGCCGCCTGGGCGACGCCGGTCGTCCACGACACCCGCGCCGGGCTGCGGATCAACGCCAGCTGCCAGGTGATCGACATGAACGGCGAGGTCATCCCCGGGCTCTATTGCGGCGGCGAGTCGGCGGGCGGCTTCAGCCAGCACGGGCTCGCCCGCGCCACCTGCCAGGGCTACATTGCCGGCAACGCGGCCGCCGCGGCCCCGGCTCCCGCCGCCGTGCCATCTGCCGCCGGTGCGGGCCGATCGCGTTAGCGCGGCGCGACGACGCTCGCGAACTGCCCCTGCTGGGGCGCTGGCGGGGCAATGACTCCAATGCCGCCAAACGGCATAGGGATCGGCGAGCCCGTGAGCTGGAACGCGCCGTATTCGTCCCTCGCCTCGTCGGCGTCGTGGTTGAACGACAGCGTCTCCAGGCGGGCGCCCTGCCTGATGTTCCAGTCGTCGTAGCTGGTCGAGCCGGTCCAGGCGATCGAGTTCGACAGCCAGCTGTATTGCGCCAGGCCCGCGCGCTTTTCCGCATAGCACACGGCGCCGGACCCGTAGACGCCAACCGCGTAGTCGGAAATCCCGCCGCTCGCCGCGGCTAAGCCTGCTCCCACCCCACGAAAGTAATCGTCGATCAATGCGAAATACGGTTCCTGAACATTGAAGTCGACGGCGAAGTAGATCGCGCTGCCAATCGGCTGGCCAATCGCTTTCGCCTGCGAATAGGCGGTCAACGCGTCGCTGTAGCCGGTGGCGTAGGAAAAATGCGCGGGCGTTCGGGAGTGCGATTCCCAGACCGCGACGATTTTCAAGCCGAGCGCCGACAGCCGTTGCGCCTCGCCGGCCGAAAGTGGCGGCCAGCGGGAATCGGGTTCGCGATAGTAGCGGGCGACAAAATTGAGCCCGCTCGCCTGCAATTCGTTCAGCACGTCGCTCGAATCGGTCGCGAGATCGACCCCCTGCCCCGACCGAACGAGCACTGGCGGCTCGATCGCCGCCGGAGGCGGGATCGGCGGCTGATGGCACGCGGCCAAAAGCAGCGCCGGGAAAACCGTGGAGAATTTCGGCAATTGCAACGTGCTTGCTCCGTGCGAGACAGTCGCCGATACGACCGGCCGCAGCCTTGATCGGCCTTCCTGTGACAATTTTTCGTTATCGCGCGGGTTGCTGCAACAAGATTTGTTCGCGATTTCGGTTTGTGCCGCTCGGGCGGGCGCTCCCGCCGCTTGGCGGCGGCCGTCTAGGTCGTCGGAGTATTCCTCGCGGCGTCGTATTCCGCGGCCAATGCGCGGATGCGCGGGATCAGCTCCTCGCCGTACTGGACGGCGTCCGGCCGCGGGTCGTAGCCGCGGATCAACAGGCTCGTGGCGCCGAGCTTGTAGTATTCGAGCAATGCATTGGCGACGATATCGGGCGTGCCGACAAGTGCCGTCGAGTTCCCCTGGGCGCCGGTCGCGGCGGCGAGCGCCGTCCACAGGCAGCTGTCGTGCACCTCGGCTTCGGCGGCCGCCCGCAGCAGCCGTTCCGAGCCGATGTTCTGGCGCCTTGGCGCCGGGGCGCCACCGCGATTGGCCAACACCTCGGCGAGAATGGCCCTGGCGCGGTCCCACGCCTCGCCGTCGGTTGCCCCGAGGATCGGGCGGGTCGACAGGCTGAATGTCGGGGAGCGGCCGTGGAGCGCCGCCTCCCGGCGCACGCGCTCGATGAAACGGGCCGTGTCCTTCAGCGGCTCGCCCCACAGCATGTAGACGTCGACGTGTGGCGCCAATGTGCGGATCGCCGCGTCGGAGCCGCCGCCGCCGTAGATCGGGATATGCGGCTGTTGACGGCAGCGGATCTCCGAATGAGTCCCCCGGGTGCGGTAGAATTCGCCGTCATGGTCGAAGGGCGCCCGTTCGGTCCAGGTCCGGCGCAGCAGGGCGACGTATTCGCCCGAGCGGCGGTAGCGGGCTTCGTGGCCCGCCCAGTCGCCGTCGCGGGCCTGGTCGGCGTCGCTGCCCCCGGCGATGACGTGCACCGCCAGCCGGCCGTCGCACAGCTGATCGAGAGTGGCGAGCTTGCGGGCGGCGAGCGGCGGTGCCACGAACCCCGGCCGATGAGCCAACAGGAACCCGAGCCGTTGGGTGGCCGACGCCGCGTGCGCGCCGACCAGGAACCCGTCGGGCATGTCCGAATAATACCCGATCAGCACGCGGTCAAAGCCGGCCTGCTCGTGAATGCGCGCGGTCTCGGCAAGCACGCCGGCCGAAAATACCGGCCCGCTGGGCGGGATCAGCTCCGAGGAGACGCGCGGTGCAATCCAGCCGATCATCTCCACAGGCATGGCAAACGTCCCGAACTCGTTCGGTCGTCAGCCTCCAGCCGTCGCGGGAGTTGTCAAGCCGCGTTTTTACACGGCCTCAGGCCGAGCCGGCATGGCCTGGACCCGGCAACGCGCGACGGACACCTGTCAGGTTCGCGCTACCCGCAGACGGCCCTTCTGCGACAGGCTGCGGAAGGTGACCGACCAGCGCGTCACGGCCATCGCGGCAATGCTGTGCTCCCATTCATGCCGCGCCTCGCCGGTCAGATGGTAGATCGACCGCGGCAGCAGCAGCGCCGACGCGCGCTCAAAGCCGCCCGGCCGGCGGCGCCGGAAGCGCATCGTTGCCGCGGCCCCGAGCGAGATGCCGACGACGTGCTCGAACACCGGCCGGTCGCGGTGCCAGCCGATCCCGGCGCCCGGGTCGTAGCGGATCAAGAGAGCCTGGACCAAGTCGTCCGGCGGCACACCGGCAAACCGGGCCGCCCTCTCGCGGGCCGGCAACAGCCACTCCGGGATTGGCTCGGCCGGGGTCAGGCTGGCGTCGTCGAAATCGTAGCTCCAGCCGTAATAGGCGGTCAGCCGTTTACCCAGCCATTGATGGAACCGGAACGGCGAGAGCTCCGTCGCGTCGATCGAGGCGATCAGCATCCGCTCCTCACCCGGAGTGACGATGGCGTCCGCCTGGGACAACCCGGCAGGACCGGGGGCCCCAAACAGGTCGGGCTCTCTAGCGATCAGGGACATTGGTCGGTGAACAGTTGCCGCGTAGCCCTATGTGGGAAGCAAGGCGGCCGATCTCGACCCGTTCACGGCGTCCGAAGGTCTTGCTTCCGCTTGCCCTTTCCGATTGGATGGAACGGGCGGCAGGAGGGCCAATGGACACGATTACGGAAGAGACGGGCGCCGAAGCAACGCGCCTACCGACGGACGTCGAAGCGCAGCCGCTGGTTCAGGCGGCGATCGCGTTGCGGCCGGTGCTCCGCCAGTACCACGACGAGATCGAGCGCGACCAGCGCATGCCGCCCACCCTGTTCGAGCAGCTGCGCGAAGCCGGCTTTTACAAGATGGTGATCCCGCGCTCGCTCGGCGGCTTCCAGGTCGACCCGCTGACCTATCTGCGCGTCGTCGAGGCTTTGGCCGAAGGCGTCGGCTCGGTCGGCTGGAACCTCGGCAACGGCGGGGTCGGCCAGCTGGTGACGCTCGGGCTGCCGGACGACGGCGTCGACGAAATCTACGGGAAGCGCGCCGACACGGTGATCGCCGGCACCGCAGTTCCGGGCGGCGGCCGGGCGGTGCCGGTCGCGGGCGGCTACCGCGTCAGCGGCCGCTGGCAGTTCGGCAGCGGCTGTCAGGAGGCCTCCTGGATGCTGGGGAGCTTCCAGGTGATCGGCGAGGACGGCGAGCCGCGCCGCCATCCGGACGGCGGCTCGCTCTATTGGCGCGGCGTGTTCGCGCGCTCCGAAGCGCAGATCGTGCCAGGTAGCTGGGACGTGGCCGGATTGCGCGGCACCGGCAGCTTTGACTGGACGGTCGAGGACGTGTTCCTGCCGGAGCGGCGCACGATGCCGCAAATCGGCATCCCGCTCGAAAACCAGTGGGCGCGCTGGCCGGGCGTCACCTACGCGCTGCCGGTGCAGTGCTGGGTCGGGCCACATCACAGCGCGGTCATCACCGGCATCGCGCGGGCCGGCCTCGACGCGCTGATCGAGCTTGCCGGCGGCAAGACGCCGCGCGGCCGGCCGGGCGGGTTGTTGTGCGAGAACCCGCAGGTTCAGGACGCGGTCGGGCGGGCGGATGCGATCCTGAACGCCGGGCGCGCCTACCGCAGCGCGATGATCGCCGAGCTGTGGGCGACGGTCGCTTCGGGTGAGGAGACGACGCTCGAGCAGCGCGCGCGCTGCCGGCTGGCCGCGATCTACGCCGCGGACAGCGCGCGCCAGGCGATGGATTTGGTGTACCGGCACGGCGGCAGCACGTCGTTCAAGCGCGAAAGCCGCCTCGCCGAGTGCTGGCGCGACCTGCACACCGTCGGCCAGACGGTGACGCTCGCACCGGAGTGGTATCCGATCGGCGGCCGCGTCTACCTCGGGATGGACCCGGGCCCGCGGATGCGCTGAGGCGCGGCGCGGCCGCTGCGGCCGCGCTCGTCAGCGGGTGGCGGGCCGGACCCTCGCCGCCGGATGGCTTGCCGGCAGGCGTGCGTGGCCGGCGCGAAACAGCTTTTCGCGCAGCGTGCCGGGCGCATAGTCGAGCTTGTAGACGCCGCGCCGCTGCAATTCCGGCACGACAAGGTCGACGATGTCGGTAAAGGTCTCCGGGGTTACCGCATAAGCGAGGTTAAAGCCGTCGACGTCGGTCTCCGCGACCCAGGCTTGGAGCTCGTCGGCAACCTCGGTGGGCGCGCCGACGAGGACCGGCCCGCGGCCGCCGATTGCCGCATGCCGGGCAATCTCGCGCACCGTCCAGCTGCGCTCCGGGTCGGCGATCGTGAAGGCCTCGAGCGCCGAGGTCATCGCCTGCCCGCCGTCGAACCGTACCGGCTCGTCGGGCGGCAGCGCCGAGAAATCGACCCCGGTCCAGCCCGACATCAGGGCGAGCGCGCCCTCCTCGCTGACATAATCCAAATAGTCGCCGAGCTTGTCGTGTGCGGCGTCATGCGTCGCCGCGGTAATGACAGTCAACATCGTGAAGATCAGGACCTGCGCCGGGTCGCGGCCGCACTCGGCGGCGCGGCGCCGGATATCGGCGACGATGTTTCCGACGATTTTCTTGGAAGGGCCGTTGATGAACACGCACTCCGCGTGCTGCGCCGCGAACTGCCGCCCGCGGCTTGAGGCGCCCGCCTGATACAACACCGGGGTGCGCTGCGGCGAAGGCTCGCACAGGTGGATCGCGTCGACCTGAAAATACGGGCCGTCATGCGTGATGCGGTGGATGCGCCCGGCATCGGCAAATCGGCGGCCGCCCCGGTCGCGCAAGACTGCACCCTCCTCCCAGCTCGCCTCCCAAAGCTTGTAGACCGCCTGCATGTAGTCTTCGGCGATCTCGTAGCGGGTATCGTGGCTCTCCTGTCTCGACCCGATGCCGCGCGCCGCGCTTTCGAGATAGCCGGTCACGATATTCCAGCCGACGCGGCCCCTGGTCAGGTGGTCCAGGGTCGACATCCGGCGAGCGAACACGTAGGGGTGCTCGTAGGTCAAGGCAGAGGTCACGCCAAAGCCGAGATCGCGGGTGACATAGGCCATCGCCGGGATCACCATCAGCGGGTCGTTGACCGGGACCTGCACCGCGTTTTCCAGCGCGGCGCGCGGCGAGTCCTGGTAGACATCGTAAATACCGAGCACGTCGGCCAGAAACACCGCGTCGAACTTGCCGCGCTCCAGGATGCCGGCGAGCTGCACCCAGTAGTCCAGCGTGTTGTAGGTGTCCGCCTGGTCGCGCGGATGGGTCCACAGCCCCGGCGACTGATGGCCTACGCAGTTCATGTCGAAGGCGTTCAGGCGGATTTCTTTTGGCATTGCGACAACCTGGATCGTCTCCGGGCTCAGCCGTCCCGATGGTTTTCGGGAGCGGCCCACGGCACCGTCGCCCACCCTACACGATGATAGACCTCCGCTCAGCCGCCCTTGGCGAGCGCCTGCGCCTTCCACAATTCCCAGGGCCGGCCAATCTGCGCGCTGTTGGTTTCGGCCGCGGCCTTGGCTTCCTCCCCGTTGAGAAAGGCGACCTGCCCTCCTCCGAGCCGCAGCGCCTCGCTTTCGAGCCGCGCGTTGACCTCGGTGTAGACGGCGCGGAACACCGCTTCCCGGACCGAGCCGCCGACAACCACGTTGCCGTGGCCGCGCATCAACGCCACCGGCATGCCCCCAAGGGCGCTTGCCAATGCGGCCCCTAGCGCCGGATTGCGGATCAGCATGTCGGTCGCCGGGCCGCCGCTGTCGCGGATCTCGAAAACCGGCACCCCGGCGCCGAGAAACCCGCCGAGATGAAAGATCGGCCGCAATGCCACGCCGACGACACCGAACGGGATCACCGCCGGCGAGTGGCTGTGCACGACCGCCTGCACCTCCGGGCGCGCCTTGTAGATCTCCCCGTGGATAAAGCGCTCCAGGTAGCCGGTGCGGCCGCGCGCGTCGACGGCGTTGCTGTCGAGATCGAATTCCATGATGTCGGCGGCGGTGACCAACGCCGGCGCCATGCTTCGCGCCAACAG
>Ga0210398_10005930_pt1 | contig 11322 bp, 11 predicted proteins | sample IncBWC4OmetaG_FD_161047 | JGI IMG/M metagenome (GOLD analysis project Ga0210398, IMG submission 161047) | Forest soil microbial communities from Barre Woods Harvard Forest LTER site, Petersham, Massachusetts, United States - Inc-BW-C-4-O | ecosystem: Environmental > Terrestrial > Soil >... | reverse complement strand
GATGCAGGCGATGCTCGCCCGCGACCTCACTCTCGGGCATGGCCAGCATGTCGATGTGGCGCTGCTCGAAGCGGCCGCGTTGACGATGATCTACGAGCCGGTAGGATTTCAGTACAGCGGCATCGTGCGCGAACGCGCCGGCAAACGCTTCGCCATCGGTCCCTTCATGATCGTCACGCTGAAGTGCCAGGACGGCTATGCAGGCGTGCAGTGTGTCACCGACAAGCAGTTCGAGAGTTTGTGCGAGCTGATGGGCAAGCCCGAGTTGAGCGCCGACGACCGCTTCAAGACTGCGCTCCAGCGTTACGTCAATAACGACGCGCTGCTCGCGATCGTCGAGGAATTTTTCCTCCAGCATGACCGCAAGTGGCTTCATCGCGAGGGGCAGGGGCGCGCGATACCGCTGGTGGGCATTCCTAACGTCGCCGAGTTGCTCGAATGGGAACAGCTCACGTCGCGCAAATATTTCGAAACCATCGAGGACCCGGTGCTGGGGCGGATACAGATTCCGGGTGCCCCGCTGCGGATGGGATCGCATCGGCCGGAGCCCTCGCGTCCGGCCCCGCGGCTCGGCGAACATAACCGGGAAATTTTTAGCGGCCGCCTCGGCCTCAACGATCGCGAACTGGCGGATTTGAAAGCGGCGGGCACAGTATGAAGACAATCGTCGAAGGGAAACTCAGAGTCATCGATCTATCGATGGGATGGGCCGGGCCGCTGCTCGGCGAGTTGCTCGCGGAGATGGGCGCGGAGGTCATCAAGATCGAGGACACGCTGCATTTCGACTGGTGGCGCGGCTCGCTCTCGATGGGCCCGCCGGAGATGCAGGTGATCGAGCGGTCAGCGCCGTTCAATACGGCCAATCGCGGCAAAATCGGCGCGACCCTCGACCTCACCAATCCGCGTGGGATCGAAATCGTCAAGCGGCTGGTCGCGACCGCCGACGTCGTGATCGAAAACTACAGCCCCGACGTGATGCCGAAGCTGGGCCTCGGATGGGATACGCTCGCGCCGCTCAACCCGCGCCTGGTCATGATCTCGATGCCGTCGTTCGGCGCGGAAGGCCCCGAACGCAACGCGCGCGGGTACGGCAACACCATCGAGGCGGTGGCGGGCGTGACCGGCCTGGTGGGCTATCACGATGGCGGACAACCCTACACTTTGAGCAATGCGCTCGGCGATCCTTCGGCCGGTCTCAACGGGCTCTTCGCGGTGCTGGTCGGACTGCGCGAGCGCGAGGACACCGGCCGTGGGCAGCACATCGAGCTGGCGCAGGTTGAAGGCGTGGTGCCATTCGTCGCGGAAGCGATCGTCGAATGCCAACTGACGGGGCAGGTGCCGAAGCCGCGCGGCAATCGTCATCCGGAGCATGCGCCGCATGGGATTTATCGCGCAGGGTCAGGCTACATCGCGCTGGCGGCCGACTCCAATGAGCAGTGGCGCAAGCTCGCCGGCGCGCTCGGCCTCGATGGGCTCGCGCGCGATCCTCGTTTCGCGACCGCATCGGATCGCAAGCGCAACGAGGACGCGCTCGACGCTGAGCTTTCCAACGCGCTGAAAGATCTCGGCGCCGAGGAGACCGCGCGCAAATTGATCGATGCCGGCCTCATCGCGGGGCAGGTGCATTCGGCGGCCGACATCCTCGGCGATGCGCAACTGTCGGCGCGAGGATTTTACGTGCCGGTCGAGCGCGCGGTGGTCGGGACGCATCTCTATCCGGGGGTCGCGGAACATTTTTCCGAGACGCCGCTGGTCGCCGATCGACCGGCGCCGCTGCTGGGTGAGCACAATCGCAAGGTGTTCGGCGAGATCCTCGGAATGTCCGACACCGAAATCGAGGCGCTGGAGCGCGACCGGATCATCGGCACGCTGCCGCGTCAACACGCGACGCCGAAAGCTGCGTGACTTAACCCCGGGCGAGTGAACGGAAATCGTCGTCGCTGAGCTGCACCTTGGCGGCCGCGACGTTTTCCTCCAGATGCGCGACCGACGAGGTTCCCGGTATCGGCAACATCACCGGCGAGCGCTTCAGCAGCCATGCGAGCGCAACCTGACTGGAGGTGGCATGGTGACGCTTCGCGATCGCATCGATGTGTGAGCCGCCGCGCGAGAGATTACCCGCCGCAAGTGGGAAGTAGGGCAGAAAGGCGAGCCCCTCCGCGGCGCATCGATCGAGGACCGGATCGGATTTGCGATCGCTCATGTTGTACATGTTCTGCACTGAGACGATGGGCGCGATCTTTTGCGCGCGCTTCAGCTCGGAGACGGAAAAATTCGACACGCCGATGTGACGGATCTTGCCTGCCGCTTGAAGTTCCGCCAGCGCCCCGATCGAGTCTTCGAGTGGCACGCGCGGGTCGTGAGTATGGAGCTGGTAGAGATCGATGCGCTCGAGCTTGAGGCGCTTCAGACTGCCCTCGCACGCTTCTTTGAGATGCGCGGGCTGGCAATTGGGAGTCCATTGCCCCGCGCCCGGCCGCATCAGGCCACCCTTGGTGGCGATCACGAGGCCGGCAGGATATGGATGCAGCGCCTTCGCGATGAGCCGCTCGGAAACCTCGGGCCCGTAGGAGTCCGCCGTATCGATGAAATTGACACCGAGCTCGATGGCGCGTCGCAGCACGCGGAGCGCCTCCTCTTCGTTCGCGGGTGGTCCCCAAATTCCGCGGCCGGTAAGACGCATCGCGCCGAAGCCAAGGCGGCGAACTTTCAAATCACTGCCAATCGTGAGGGTGCCTTCGGGAAAGTCCATGCTGAAACTCCATGCGGTGGGAAGACGTGATTCAAGGCTACCCGGCCACGGCGCAAGGATCGAGGGAAGTCTTTTAGCGTATTCAGAGTCTCGCCACAGTGAGTTGCACGGCTTCCTGCGTGGACGCCCGGACCGCTAAAATGCGGCGTCCGGGAAGCGCGTCCAGCTCGGGAGGAATCAGTTGAGCGACATCGAAACGCCACCCGCTTTTGTGTGCAATCTCGGGGTCATGAACCAGGTGGAACGCGCCCGTTATCTCGCGCTGGCGCGCAAGCTGATGGGCGCGAGCGAGGAGCGGCGCGAGCTCGCCGACGGTTACGCATTCAGGTTAGCGGCGGCGAAAATCCCGCTGGTGGAAATCGCCGAATGGGTGACCTTCGAGCGGCGATGCTGTCCCTTCTTCAATCTTCAAATCGAGGCGCAGCCCAATGACGGTCCGATCTGGCTGCGAATGACCGGGGCTATCGGAATCAAGCAGTTCATCCTGGCGGAGATTGGCGGCTGAGCCGGACCATCGAGCGGGGAGGCAGGTTCATTGAGTTCCAAGAAGCAACGCAACGCGGCGCGACGCCGCCCCGAGCGCGTCGAAGCCGCCGCCCCGAAGCATTCTCCGCCGCGACGGCGATGGTCCCCGGCGACACTCGCGGATACGCCTCTTGCAGCGCTCGCCATCACACTGCTGGTCTACCTGCGATCCATCGGCAACGCCTTTGTGTACGACGACAACGAGATGATCCTGATCAATCGCTCGATCGGCGACTGGGCGATGCTGTGGCGCTCGTTCGTCAATGACTCGTGGTGGTTTCGCAATCCCAACCAGCTCCCGCAAAGCGCGTATTACCGGCCGCTACAAGATGTCTGGCTGTCGCTGAACTATCACCTCTTCGGCTTCGCGCCGGGAGGATGGCACATCCTGACGATCGCGATGCATCTCCTCGCGGTGTGGCTGGTGTTCCGGATTGCGCGGGAGCTGACCGACTCGCGCGAGCTCGGCGTTTCCAAATGGACTCCGATCATCGCCGCGACGCTGTTCGGGGTGCTCCCGGTGCATGCGCAGGCGGTGGTGTGGCCGACCGCGATCCCTTTGCCGATGAGTGCGGTGTTCATGCTGGCGGCGCTGCTCTTTTTCATTCGCAGCGAACGCGACGAGCACGCATCAAAGTTCCTAGCGCCGATGCTTTATGCGGGGGCGCTGCTCAGCCACGAATCCGCGGCGCTGTTTCCGCTGATCATCGCCGCATATGTCGTTCTCCTCGGGCCCGAGGGAGGCGCGGTTTCGACGATCGCCACCTGGCGCAAGCGCGTGGTGCGCGCGGCCATCGCGACCGCACCGTTCTTCATCGAGCTGGCGATCTACCTGGTGATTCGATTTCTCGTGCTCGGCTTCATCAGCCGCCTCAATATCGCCAGCACCATGACTCGTGCCGAGGAACTGCTGACGATACCGGGCGTGCTGGCGACCTATGCGCTGATGTTGATCGAGCCGTGGCGCGCCTCTCCGGTGCATCCGGTGGATATTGTGAAGTCAGCAGCCGCGAGCGAGTTTTATCTTCCGCTGCTGACTCTGAGTGGCCTCATCGCCGCCGCCACTTATGCTTTGTGGAACGATCGCCAGCGGAAGTTCTATCTGTTCTGCGCGGTTTGGATCGCCGTCAGCATTGTGCCGGTGCTGAATCTGCGGGCCTTCAGCCCGATCGCGCTGGTCGAGGATCGCTACCTGTATATGGCCTCGGCGGCGTGGTGCATGGCCGTGGCTCAACTGACGGTGACGTACATGCCGAAGCTTGAAGCAACGGGCCGGCTGCTCGCGGCGACTACCGCGATGGCGGTTGTGATCTGCGCGGGAATTCTTTTCCACGTCGAGAGCTTCTGGCATGACGAGTACGCGCTGTTTTCCACCTGCGTCGAACGCTCGCCGCGCTCCAGTCTGTGCCACGATCGTCTCGGCGTTGCGCTGATAGACCGGGGCGATCTGGAAGCTGCGGAACAGCAATTCAAAACCGCGAACCAGATCGATCCCGACGGCGGAGCAGTCCTCTATCATTTAGGACTGACGCACGTCCGGATGGGCCGGCCTGGCGAGGCGATGAGCGAGCTGAAACGCGCGCTCGCGATACTGACCGATGCGCCTGCCGGCGCGTATATCGAGTATGCGAAACTGGCGGATTCTATCGGCAAGACCCAGGAACGCGACGAGGCCCTGCAGCATGCCGAAGGACTTCCCGATGGCGTAAAAGCCGTCCAACTGGCGCGCGCCGAGCTGATGATCCAGCACGGCGATTTCGCCGGCGCCGAGAGCCTCATGCGCGCGGCGATCGCGCAAGAACCCGACACTGCCGATTACTGGACCATGCTTGGGGTGAGCCTCTCCCGCCAGGGCCGCAATGAGGAGGCGCTCGAGGCCTACGAACGGTCGCTGCGGCTCAAGCCCGACGCATCGCTACAACGGATAGTCGCGCAGTTGCGTCGTAACGCGGCGGGTCAGTTGGTTCCGCCATGAAGTATCTGGCTATGACTAAATCTCCGTAGCAATAATTCGATAGTCTTTATGACTCTTTGGCTAGTCAAGTTGTGTTATGCGATGGCTCATCCACAGCTAGTTCTATAGCATCCAAAATTAACTGAAATTAGCCTCGTAACACTTATTGTGAAGAGGTCGACATTTCAGTAGCTATTTACGGGCTAATGTAGTCGATAGTGCGACTACCTCGCTTGAAGCGGGCCCGGGCCTTTTTGACATTGCAGGAGGGGAAGAATGTCGGACTGCGTTCGGGCCCGTTCTCAGTGGTGGGTTTGTTCCTGCATTTTTAGGATCTGCGTCGATACCGTCTCCAATGAAATACCCGGCCCTCGCGCGGGCCGGGTATTCGTATTCTGATCGTCAGTTTTACCAATCGAGATGCTGCACGCGGTGCTCAGGACAGCTCGATGTTGCGCTTATTTATCCGGCTGAGGAGTCACGCGCAGATACGGGCGCAGCTCCTTCCAGCCTTTGGGGAACTTTTTCTTCAGTTCCTCGGGATCCTGCAGCGACGGCGCGATGATGACATCGTTGCCCTGCTTCCAATCCGCGGGCGTCGCCACCGAATGGCTATCGGTCAGTTGCAGCGAATCGACCACGCGCAGGATTTCCTGGAAGTTGCGGCCGGTGCTCGCGGGATAAGTAATGACCAGGCGCACCTTCTTGTTCGGATCGATGATGAAGACGGAGCGCACGGTCAGCGTGTCGTTCCATTCCGGATGAATCATGTCGTAGAGTTTTGCGACTTTTTTGTCGGCATCGGCGAGGATCGGGAAGTTCATCTTCACGCCTTGTGTATCCTCGATGTCGGCGATCCATTTCTTGTGCGAATCGAGCGGGTCAACGCTGACGCCGATCGCCTTGATGTTGCGCTTCTCGAATTCCGGCTTCAACTTCGAAACCGCGCCCAACTCGGTGGTGCAAACCGGGGTGAAATCCTTGGGATGCGAGAACAGGATGACCCATTCCTTTCCAATCCAGTCGTGGAAATGGATCGGTCCCTGGGTCGATTCCTGGGTGAAGTCCGGAGCGATCGCTCCGATATGCACTGACATGATTCTCTTTACCTCGATGTTTAGTTTTTTGGTCTTACCGAGCCTAATTCGAAATGATCTGCCCTTCGGCTTGCCAGGTTAGCCCGCCGACGGAAGAAAGATGATAAAGAAGACTCGCTAAGTTATGTATTCTTATGCGGCCCACCCGCTCGAATCAAGCCCTGTTCCGAGCCCGGCGAGAACGCCCCCCGCTATCGCTTAATCCTTGAGAAATCCGGCTTCCGCTTCTCCATAAACGCGGTCACGTACTCCTTATGCTCGGCGCTGACGTAGCATTTCTCCAGCGCAAACATCTCGAACTGCATCGCGGTCTCGAGGGTCCCGTCCATCGCCTGATGAAGCGCGTGCTTGGTAAAGGCCTGCGAGGTCGGCGAGCATTGCAGCATCTCGCCCGCCAGCTCGCGCGCCTTTTCCATCACTTTGCCGACCGGGGTGACCTGGCTGATAAGCCCCATCTGGAGGCATTCGGCAGCGGTGTATTGCTTACCGGTCAGCATCATCTCGGATGCGCGCGCGAGCCCGATCATGCGCGGCAGGAGATAGGTCGAGCCGAGTTCCGCCATCACGCCGACGCGGCCGAAGATGACGCCCATCTTGGCGTTTTCGGACGCGATGCGCACATCGAACAGGATCGGAATCGTCATCCCGACGCCGAGCGCGTAGCCATTGATGGCGGCGATAGTCGGCTTGGAGAGATTGCGCATCAGGGTCGGCAGGGGCGGCAGCGCCACGCTGCGACGGCCGGAGAATTCGCCGCGCCCGCCGCTCTCGCGGGTGCCGACATCCTTGGCGAAGCCGCCGATATCGGCGCCGGCGCAAAACGCGCGGTCACCCGCGCCGGTCATTATGATGACGCGGACGCTGGGATCGCCCTCGGCTTGCAGCATCGCTTCGGCGATTTCCACTCCCATTTGCGGGGTGAAGGAATTCATTTTCGCGGGCCGATTGAGGGTGATGGTAGCGATCTGATCGGCGGCTTCGTACAGGAGCGTTTCGTATGCCATATGCTTGACCCCTAGGCGCGTTTCTTTTTCTTGGCTTTGCGCGCGACGCGAACGCGATCTTTGAGGACTTCCTTGCGCCGTTTGCGGCGGCGCCGCAGTTCTCGTTCTCTTTCACTTGCCATCGATGTTTGGTCCTGTTCGGGATTGCGATTACTCGGAGATGGAATCCTACTCTGCTGCATCAAAAAGCGGGAGAGGCGCCGGGGTGGGTTTGTTTCTGCATTTCCCACCACTTCCGGTTGCGGGTCCCGTTCGTCTTCCCCAATGAGAATCCTGTATCTAAAAGGATGATTTGGCTTCGTTTGGTAATTTCCCCGATCGTTGGCCGTTCCCGGGAACGCCGATGGCGCCCCTCAGGACGCCACGTCGCTATCATACCAGACTTTCTGTCACCGCGCAGGTCGCGGTCGGCGCCCTCTTCCTCGCGATGCTCTTCTTATGCGGAAGTTGCGCCACTGCTTCGCATCAAAACACCGCGGCGGCCACCCCTGAAAAGTCAGCATGCATTTCCGCCTGCCCCGTGGGATACCAATGTTCTGCCGCGGTCATCCAGGGGGTGACGACCGGGCTTTGCATCGGCAAACCTACGCCATGCGTATCGGATGCGGACTGCGCGAATTCCGCGATGCTCGAAGGGACCGTGCCGCTGCGCTACTTCTGCGACCGACACTCCGGCGCATTCCCCGATAAAACCGGCAGCGCCGTCATCGCGGGCCACGGCACTTGTATGCCGACCATCCAAACCGGCATGCCGCAATGACCGCAACTTCGAAACGATGCGGCACAGGTTGACGAATGGCTGTACAAAAGTACACTCTTGTAAGAGTCCGACCCGTTGAGATCCGATGTGCACATTGCGGGATTTGATTGGGATGCCGGTAACCGCTCCAAGTGCCGGGAGCATGGCGTCTCGGCTGCGGCCCTCGAATCATTTTTCCGCGGTGCGATTGCGGTTCTGCCGGATCCGATGCACTCAAAATCGGAAGAACGCTTCAAGGGAATCGGGAGGACGGATGGAGATCGCTGGATGTTTGTAGTCTTCACCTTGCGCAAGCACCGGGCGAGTACACTCATTCGTCCCATCAGCGCACGGTATATGCACGGAAAGGAAATTGAACATTATGAAAAAGAAGCTGCCGCGCTTGCGAAGCGATAAGGAAGCTGAGGACTTCGTCGAAAAGTCCGACCTGGCGGAGTACGATTTGTCTGCGATGCGACCGATCCGGTTCGAGTTTCAAGCCAAAAGCGAGCGCGTCAACATGCGTCTGCCCCCGCTCCTACTCGACGCTGTTCGCGCCGCGGCTGCTAAAGCCGGGGTTCCTTACCAGCGCTTCATCCGCCAGGCCTTGGAGGATGCTCTGCAGCGCAAACGCGCGTGACTTAGCCGCAGGTCGGCGTTTGCTGCGCGTCCGAAAAGGTTCAGGGAAACCGCTGGATCAGGCCCACCCGAACTGCTTCATCGCCCAGCCCGCGTTCCAGATTTTCGTCAGATGACGAATCTTGTCGCCCTCGAATTCCATCACGTACACATAGTCAGATGAGACGCTCTTGCCGGTCGGCGGGACTGGGCCGCCTTGGCCGGTATGAGTGCCGGTGAAAACCGCGTAGGCAGATACGTTCTTGCGCTCGTCGTCGCTGGCCCACGACTTCAAGTGATATTTTCCATCTGGAACGAAGCTCAGCAGCCCTTTCATCCAGTCGGTGTATTGCTGAAGGGTGCGGGTGTCCGCGAGCGGCTCCGATTGCGCTGCGAAGGTCGCATTGGAGGTGCAGTACACTTTGCATCCCTCCCAGCCCTTTCCGGTCTCGCAAGCCTCGAAGAATTTCCGTGCAGTCTCCCCAATTGATGCCATCAATCTGACTCCTTTTTTCGGATGGCGGGTCCGAGTAGTGGTCGCCATGACCGTGCTGAAGACTAGGGAGCCTCAGGTGATGCCGCAAGGGGCCGCGCCATCGTCATGCAACGCGCGCGCTCAATGGGCGGCGCTGCTGCTGGCCGCGCCGCGGCGCAGGAGTAGGAACGACGGAATCAGCAGCACCATCCATAGCGCCAACACCCGATAGATGTCGTTGAATGCCAGCATCGAGGCCTGCTGCTGAATCATTCCATAAACGCCGGCGAAGCTTTGATGGCCCGCATCACTGAGTTGCGGCGTGAAATAGAAGCCGTGCCCGCCCGCCATCGAGGGTGCCGCATTGCTCATCCGCCACGCGTCGAAAACCGAGAAGTGCTCGACCAGATAGGATTGATGAATCTGCTGATGATTCACCAGCGTAGTGGTCATATACGAAATACCGATCGCCGCGCCGGCGTTGCGCATCATGTTGTACAGGCTCGCCGCATAGCCCATCCGCTCGCGACTGACCACTGAGAGTGTCGCGGCTGAGAGCGTCGGGAAAATAAAACCCATCCCGATACCCATCGTAATGCTGGGCCAAACGACGACCCAACTGCTTACGTTGAGGTTCCACTTGGACATGGTCCACAGCGAGGTCGCCATCAGCACGAAGCCGAGGCCGACCAGCGGGCGCGTATCGAATTTGAACCTGGCGAGTTGCCCGATCAGCAGCATCGAGAACATCGTGCCCAGCCCGCGCGGCGCCAGCACCAGGCCGGCCCGCCATGCGGTGTAGCCCATCAGCTCCTGCAGAAAGATCGGATTGAGCAGGCCGGTCCCATAGAGCGCGAAGCTCATCGCGACAATCAGCATGACCGAGAGATCGAAGGCCGGGATTGCCATGATGCGGAGATCGAGAATCGGCTCGGAGAAGCGCAGCTCGTGGATGACCAGAATGATCAGCGCAGCGGCGGACGCGGCGGTGAAATACCATACCCACGCGGAGTTGAACCAGTCGGCGCGCTGCCCGCGATCGAGCACGATTTGCATCATCCCGAGACCCAGCACGAGGCACGCGATGCCGAGGTAATCGACACGGCCTCCCTTGGCGCGGCGCTGGCGCAGGTACGCCGGGTCATGCACGAAGGTGTAGACCATCAGCAGCGCGGCCGCGCCGATCGGCAGGTTGATGTAAAAATTCCAGCGCCAGTTCCAGTTATCGGTGATCCATCCGCCCAGCGTCGGTCCCATGATGGGCGCGACCATCAGCCCCACGCCCCACATCGCCATCGCGAGCTGCTGCTCGGCGGGGGGGAAAGTTTCCATCAGGATCGCTTGCGAAGAGGGGATCATCGCCGCGCCGGCCGCGCCCTGGATGAGCCGGAAGATCACCATTTGATCGAGCGAGCTGGCGGCGCCACATAGCCCCGACGCCACCACGAACACCCCGACCGAGGCCATGAAGTAGCGCTTGCGTCCGAAACGCGAGGAGATCCATCCCGTCATCGGGATCATGATGCCGTTGGCGACCAGGTAGCTGGTCACCACCCATGCGATCTCGTCGACGCTGGCGGAAAACGAGCCCTGCATATGGGGCAACGCGACATTCACGATCGAGGTATCGAGGACCTCGAGGGTCGTACCGAGCATCACCGCGAGCGCGATCAGCCATTTTTGCGCCGACCCGGCTTCGAGATGTTGCTCCCCGGTGATAGCCGCGGCGCTCATCCGTACAAGAATAGTGCCCGCGAGTACCGCTAAGAAGGGCAGGGCGAAGAAATTTTAATGAGATGTAACATAAGAGTAATGACTTGCGTCTTGGAGACGGTTACCTTCGATCTATGCGGCTTGCTGCTATCGATGTCGGTACCAATTCACTGCACATGGTGATCGCCGACGTGAATCGCGACGGTAACATCGATGTCGTCGACCGCGTCAAGGAGACCGTTCGCCTCGGCAGGCGCGCCTTCGAAACCGGAACCCTCAGCAAGGAAGCGATGGACCTCGCGGTCCGCACCCTCAGCAACTTCCAGAAGCTCATCAAACTTCGCAACGTCAATCGGACGCGCGCGGTTGCGACCAGCGCGGTGCGCGAGACCAAGAACAGCGCTGACTTTGTGGCCCGCATCCGGCGCGAAACCGGCATCAAAGT